>Ga0075032_1000013_pt1 | contig 149975 bp, 106 predicted proteins | sample SynthPrep_1_END__FD_71386 | JGI IMG/M metagenome (GOLD analysis project Ga0075032, IMG submission 71386) | Synthetic microbial communities from Ohio, USA - SynthPrep_1_END_DS7_MetaG | ecosystem: Engineered > Bioreactor > Aerobic > Activated sludge | place: USA: Ohio, Columbus | collected...
CGGCGGCTAAAGAACCCTGACATCCGCGAGCTCGAAGCCCTGCGGTCCCGCACTTCGGTTTTGTGAGGCACGGTTCTTGAGTCGCCGGTGGCCGGGCTGCGGGATTCCGATGCTCGCCCCGGTGGGGCTGCGCTTCGGATCCCTCCGTCCGGCCACCGGCTCACGGCCTCTGCCCATGAACGCGGTCCAAAACCAACGCATTGGGCGACTGCCAGCCGAGGACCCCGGAGCCATCCGAAGCGCAGCCCCACCGGGGCGAGCATCGGAATGGCGCAGGGCAGCCTCGGCGGCTAAAGAACCCTGACATCCGCAAGCTCGAAGCCCCGCCGCTCCGCCCCCCGAAAGCGTTTGCCCTGCAAGGGTTATCAGGGCTTTCGATAGGATTTATTGCGAATTGTGACGCTATAATTCTCGGCTGCTTGCATGGGGACGTTCCCCAGAAAGGAGCTCCCAGCATGGTAATGATGTTGCCCTTCCTGACTGGCCTGATCGCAGTGTGGTTCGGCATGCTAGGCAGGCGCCGCCCTTGCGTGACCTTCTGGCTGCTGACGCTGGCGCTGTTCGCCGCCTGGTGCCAGTACCACATGACCAGTCCGCTGGCCTTGTCGTTCTGAGGGCGGGGCGATGATCTTCTCCCGCAATCCCGCGCGCGGCTCGCGCATCCTGAACGGCCTGGCGCTGCTGGGCATCACCGGCGCCCTGGGCATGGCCTTCTTCTGGCAGATCGCCTATGACGAACTGCCTTGCCCGCTGTGCCTGTTGCAGCGCGTGGCGCTGCTGCTCGCAGGGGTGGGCTTTCTGTTGAACATGCGCCTGGGGCCGTCGCCCATGCACTATGCGATGAGCATCGCGGCTGCATTGGGCGGCATGCTGGCCGCGGGCCGGCAGGTGCTGCTGCATATTGCGCCGGGTGATCCGGGCTACGGCTCGCCGCTGCTGGGCCTGCACTTCTACACCTGGGCGTTCATCGCCTTTACCGCCATCATCATGTTCAGCGTGCTGATGCTGACGGTCGACCGCAAGTGGGGCGACAACATGCTGCGCAAGCCCGTGTCGGTGCTGGGCGTGCTGGTCATGGCCCTGTTTTTCCTGATGGCGCTGGCCAATGTGGGCAGCACCACGCTGGAGTGCGGTTTCGGGCCCTGCCCGGACAACCCGACCAGCTATCAATGGCTGGATTCCGCCGCTGCCACATAGCCGTGCGCCGGCGCCGGGTAAAATACCGGGTTTCGCGGCATCCGTCCGCGGTCCTTTGACTTTCCGCGGCCTTGCGCCGCGGTCTCAACTCTACGACACCGGTTATGACAGCCAAGACTTCCGCAGCGGCAGAGGCCACCCCCGTGGTGGGCGTGATTATGGGTTCTTCCAGCGATTGGGAGGTCATGAAGCACGCGGTCACCATGCTGGAGGACTTCGGCGTTCCCCACGAGACGCGCGTGATTTCCGCGCACCGCATGCCGCAGGACATGGCTGAATACGGCGCTGCTGCACATGCGCGCGGCCTGCGCGGCATCATCGCCGGCGCCGGCGGCGCGGCGCACCTGCCGGGCATGATGGCGGCGCTGACCGAAGTGCCGGTGTTCGGCGTGCCGGTGCCGTCCAAGTACCTGCGCGGCGAGGATTCGCTGCTGTCCATCGTGCAGATGCCCAAGGGCGTGCCGGTGGCCACGTTCGCGATCGGCGAAGCCGGCGCCGCCAATGCGGCGCTGCACCTGATCGCCACCCTGGCGGGCACGGATGCCGGCTTGCACCAGAAGCTGGTGGCGTTCCGCGCCCGCCAGACGCAAGCCGCGCGCGACATGAAGGTTCCGCCCGAGGCCTGATCAGAATGACTCAATCGACTGCTTTCATGATTGCCCCCGGCGGCTGGCTGGGCTTGTTGGGCGGCGGCCAACTGGGCCGCATGTTCTGCCACGCGGCCCAAAGCCTGGGCTACAAGGTCGCGGTGCTGGATCCGGCCGCCGAATGCCCGGCGGGCATGGTGGCTGACCTGCACATCCAGGCTGCCTATGACGACGAGGCCGGCCTCGAGCGCCTGGCCCATGCCTGTCAGGCCGTCACCACCGAATTCGAGAACGTGCCCGCGGCCAGCCTGCGCACGCTGGCCACGCGCTGTCGCGTCAGCCCGGCGGCCGACGCCGTGGCCATCGTGCAGGACCGCATCGCCGAAAAGACCTTCATCGCTGCGCAGGGCATTACCGTTGCGCCGCACGCCGCCATCCGCAGTGAAGCCGACCTGCGCGCGGCTCCTCAGGGCTTGTTCCCCGGCATCCTGAAAGTCGCCCGCCTGGGCTACGACGGCAAGGGCCAGGCCCGCATCGACACGCGCGAGGAAGCGCTGGCCGCCTTCGCCGAATTCGGCGGCGTGGCCTGCGTGCTGGAAGCGCTGATGCCGTTGGATTACGAAATCTCCGTGGTGCTGGCGCGCGGTTTTGACGGCGCGAGCGTGGTATTCCCGGTGGCGCGCAACGTGCACCGCGACGGCATCCTGGCGGTGTCGACCGCCGCGCCCGTGCAGCAGGACGCGGCCCACGCCGAACGCCAGGCGCGCGCCACGCAGGCCGCGCAAGCCATCGCCCAGGGCCTGGGCTACCATGGCGTGCTGTGCGTGGAATTCTTCGTGCTCAAGGATGGCAGCCTGATCGTCAACGAGATCGCGCCGCGTCCGCACAATAGCGGCCACTACACCATGGACGCCTGCCTGACCAGCCAGTTCGAGCAGCAGGCGCGCGCCATGGCCGGCCTGCCGCTGGGTGGATCCGATCTGCTGGCGCCCGCCGTCATGCTGAACATTCTGGGCGACATCTGGTATCCGTCGGCCAGCGCCACGACGCAGCGCGAACCCGATTGGGCCGCCGCGCTGGCCGTGCCCACCGCCAAGCTGCACCTGTACGGCAAGCGCGAAGCGCGCCGCGGCCGCAAGATGGGCCACATCACGATCGTGGCGCCCACCTTGCAGCAGGCCCGCGACGACGCCGCCCGGGTGGCGGCGGCGCTGGGCATGCAGGCTCCCGAGTAAAGCGCGGACGCCATGACTTCCTTGCCCCCGTCAGCTTCCGCCAACGCCGCGGAGATCGCCCAGGCCGCGCAGCGCATGCTGGACGGCGAGCTGGCCGCATTCCCCACCGAGACCGTCTACGGCCTGGGTGCGGACGCGGAGAACCCACAAGCGGTCGCCAAGATCTACGCCGCCAAGGGCCGGCCTTCCAACCATCCCGTCATCGTGCACATCGCGCCGCAAGGCGACCTGTCGTACTGGGCGGCGGAAGTGCCGCAAGAGGCGCGCCTGCTGATCGATGCCTTCTGGCCCGGTCCGCTCACGCTGATCCTCAAGCGCGCACCGCACATCGTCGACACGGTCAGCGGCGGCCAGGACAGCATCGGCATCCGCTGCCCCTCGCATCCGGTGGCGCAGGCGCTGCTGGCGGCTTTTGCCGCGGGCAAGCCCAACGGGCAGGGCGGCGTCGCGGCGCCGTCGGCCAACAAGTTCGGCCAGGTGTCGCCGACGCGCGCCGAGCACGTGCGCAGCGAGTTCCCCGAGGAAGTCGCGGCCGGCATGCCGGTGCTGGAAGGCGGCGCTTCGGAAGTGGGCATCGAGTCCACCATCCTCGACCTGTCGCGCCTGGACCGTGGCGCTGGCCCCGTGCTGCTGCGTCCCGGCCACATCAGCGCCGCGCAGATCGAAGCCGTGCTGGGCGTGCAGGTCTTCGCGCCCGACGCCGCCGCGCCGCGCGCTTCGGGCACGCTGAAGGCGCACTACGCGCCGCGCACGGCGCTGGAGCTGGCCTCGGACGCGCGCCTGCGGGACGTGGTGCAGGGGCAGGGACTGCCCGAAGGCAAGGTCGTGGTGGTCGCCTACGGCGATCGTCCCGATGCGCTCGACGTCCGGGTGCAGTGGCAGGCCGTGCCCGCCGATCCGGCGCGCTATGCGCAGGCGCTCTATGGCCTGCTGCGCGACCTGGACCAGCAGGGCTACGCCCGCATCATCGTGCAGGCGCCGCCCGCCACCGATGACTGGCACGCGGTCAACGACCGTATCGGCCGCGCCGCCGCCGCTTTCACGCTGGACACGACGGACCTGTAGGGCTCGCGCCTCAGGCCGCCAGGAACTCTCCGATTCTCTCCACCGCCTGCCGCAACGGCGGCAGGAAGTCTTCCGTCAGCCGGTTCAGCGGCACCCGCGCCGCCTTGACGCTGACGTTGACGGCGCCGCAGGCCTTGCCGCTGGCCGAGCGCACCGCCACCGAGATGGCGCGCACGTTCAGTTCCAGCTCCTGGTCGACGACCGCATAGTCCTGCTCGCGGATGCGCGCGAGTTCCTCGCGCAGCCTGTCTTCGGAGATGACCGTGAATTCCGTGTACGGCTGCAGCTCCGTCGCGGCGAAGTAGCGGGCCAGCGCCGGTTCCGGCAACTGCGCCAGCAGCACCCGGCCGATGGAGGTGCAATAGGCCGGCAGCCGGCTGCCCAGCCCCATCGAGGTCGCCAGCAGGCGGGTGACCTCGGAGCGCGCCAGGTATAGCATTTCGTGGCCTTCCATGATGGCCAGCGCGCAGGTCTCGTTGATCGTGGCGCTCAGTTCTTCCAGCACCGGCTGCGCCAGCGAGACGAAGGGCGTGGACGAAAAATAGGCATAGCCCAGGCCCAGGATGCGCGGCGTCAGCACATAGAGCCTGCCTTGCTGCTCGGCGATGCCCAGCAGGATCAGCGTGTGCAGGCAGCGTTGCACCACGGCGCGCGGCAGGCCGGCGCGGCGGCTCAGTTCGGCCGCGGTCTGCGGATGGCGGCGCGTGCCGAAGGCGCGGATCACATGCAGGCCGCGCGCCAGCGTCAGCATGTAGTCCGGATCGCCGCGCAGCTGGTCGGGATGATCTTCCGCCGCGAGCGGCGCGGCATAGCCGGGCGGGGGAAGATTGGGCCGCATCAGGCTGCGCGCAGTGGCGCGCCAGTGCGCGCCTGTAGGGCTGAGAGGGTCATGCCGTCGATCATATCCCGAACCAGCAGCCCGTCTGGCGTGACCTCGATGACGGCCAGGTCGGTATAGATGCGGTCCACCACGCCGGCGCCCGTCAGCGGATAGGTGCAGCGCTCGACGATCTTGGGCTCGCCGTTTTTGCTGTTGTGCTCCATCATGATATAGACGCTGCGCGCACCCACCGCCAGGTCCATCGCGCCGCCCACGGCCGGCGCTTCTCCCGGCTTGGCCAGCGACCAGTTGGCCAGGTCGCCGTTGGCGGCGACCTGCATGCCGCCCATGACGCAGATGTCCAGATGGCCGCCGCGCATCATCGCGAACGAATCCGCGTGATGGAAGTACGCGCCGCCTTCGAGCAAGGTCACGGGCTGCTTGCCGGCGTTGATCAGGTCCAGGTTGATGTCGGCCTCGGCGGGCGGCGGGCCCATGCCGAGGATGCCGTTTTCACTGTGCAGCACGATCTCGCGGCCGGCAGGCAGATGCGCGGCCACCAGTACCGGCATGCCGATGCCCAGGTTGACATAGCTGCCGTCGGGGATGTCCCGGGCGAGGCGGTGCGCCATGGCCTCGCGGGTCAGGGGTTGGAACATGCGGATTCCTTTGGGGTTCGGCCAGCCCTAGCTGGAAAAGGCGGCGTTGGCGACCTGGGTGACGCGCTTGACGAAGATGCCCGGCGTCACCACGGCCTCGGGCGACAGTTCGCCCAGCGCGACCTTGGCGCGCACCTGCACGATGGCGGTCTTGGCCGCCATGCACATGATGGGCCCGAAGTTGCGCGCGCTCTTGTTGTAGGTGAGGTTGCCCCAGCGATCGGCCAGGTCGGCTTTCACCAGCGCGAAGTCGCCGTGCAAGGGATGTTCGAAGACGTGGCCGCGGCCGTCGATCATGCGCGTTTCCTTTCCGCGCGCCAGTTCGGTGCCGTAGGCCGTGGGCGTATAGAACCCGCCCAGGCCGGCCCCCGCCGCCCGCAGGCGCTCGGCGATGGTGCCTTGCGGCACGCATTCCAGTTCGATGCGGCCCTGGCGGTAGAACTCGTCGAAGACCCAGGAGTGCGAGGCCTTCGGAAACGAGCAGATCACCTTGCGCACGCGCCCGGCCTTGATCAACGCGGCCAGGCCGGTTTCGTGGTTGCCGGCGTTGTTGCTGACCACGGTAAGTTCGCGCGCGCCCTGTGCGATCAGCGCGTGGATCAGTTCCGTGGGCATGCCGGCGCCGCCGAAGCCGCTGATCAGCACGGTGGCGCCGTCGTGTATGTCCGCAACGGCGGTTTCGGGCGTGTCATAGAACTTGTCGATCATGGCGGGGCTCCGCGTTCAGTCCACGCTGATGCGGGCCTGCTTGATGATCTCGGCGTAGCGCGCCGAGTCCGTCTTCATCAGCGTCGCGAATTGCGCGGTGGTGCCGCTGGCCGGCAGGAAGCCCGCGTCCAGGAATTTCTGCCTGACGTCGGGTTCCTTGACGATTTCGCTGATCTCGCGCGCCATGCGGTCTATGACCGGCGCGGGCGTGCCGGCTGGCGCCATCAGTCCGGCCCAGGAGCCGGTGACGAAGCCGGGCAGGCCGGCTTCTTCCATGGTGGGGATCGAGGGCTCGGTCGGCCAGCGTTCCTTGCCGGTGAACGCCAGCGCCTTCAGCCGGTTCTGCTTCACGTACTGCATGGGCACCAGGATGGGGTCGAACACCATGGAGACCCGGCCGCCCAGCAGGTCGGCCAGAATGGGGGCGCTGCCCTTGTAGGCCACGTGCGTCATCGTGATCTTGCTTTGCAGCGCGAAGTCGGCGCCGGTCAGGTGCGCGCTGGAGCCGTTGCCGCTGGAGGCATAGGTGAGCTTGTCCGGATTCTTGCGCGCGTAGGCGACCAGTTCGGCCACCGTTTTCACCGGGATTTCCTCGGCCACGAACAGGAACAGCGGCAGGTCGGCCATCTGCACCACGGGGGTCAGGTCGGCGGGTTTGTAGCCCAGCTTGTACAGATGGAAATTGATGATGTAGGCCGGAAGTATCGATAGAAAGGTGTAGCCGTCCGGCTCCGCCTTGGCCGCGATGGCCGAGCCGACGCTGCTGTTGGCGCCGGGACGGTTCTCGATGATGATGCTTTGCTTCAGGCGCGTTCCGAGCTTGTCCATCACGATGCGGGTGACGATGTCGGTCGACCCCCCCGGGGTGTACGGCACGATGATCTTGATGGGCTTGCTGGGCCAGGCATCTGCCGCGTGGGCGGCGCCGGCGGCCAGGCCGGTTGCCGCCAAGGTTGCGCAGAGCAGGGTTTTGAGGGTGCTGCGGCGGGACTGCAAGGGGCTTGTATGCGTCATGGGTTGGTCTCCTCCATGAATTGGCCGGTACTGAAGCGCAGCCGTTTTTTTGAGAGATTGCGACTCCGGCAGCGGCAGGCCCGGAACGCGAAAAAAGTATGGCACGCAAGGCAAGCCGTCATCGCCGGCCGGTGGGCGGATAAAGTTCGTTCACCGGACAGCGCGGGAATCGCCTGGGAAGCCGCCTTTCCCTTCGGGTTTCCTCTAGGAAGCGCCGCGTTGTTCACGCCGTGGACATGGCTTAATCTGGCGGCCGGCCCAGTAAAGCAGGGCTTGGTTTCAACCGCGGCCGGCTTACAAGCTGGCGCGGGCATCCCTCTCAGGAGAAGTGATCATGAAGCGGTCCATCTTGTTTGCAGCCAGCGCCATTGCCCTGGCTTGCGCGTCCCAGGCGGCGGTGGCGGGGCCCACCCTCGACGCCGTGAAGAAAAAAGGATTTGTGCAGTGCGGTCTGACCGACGGCGTATCCGGTTTTTCGGCGACCGACAGCAAGGGCGAATGGGAAGGCATGGACGTGGACATCTGCCGCGCGGTCGCCGCGGCGGTGTTCGGTGATCCGACCAAATTCAAGGGCACGCCGCTGTCCACGCAGCAACGCTTCACCGCGCTGCAATCGGGCGAAGTGGACGTGCTGCTGCGCACCGTCACGCTGACGCAGACCCGCGACACCTCGCTGGGGTTGGCCGCCGTGGCCGCCAGTTTCTATGATGGCCAGGGCATCCTGGTGAACAAGAAGCTGGGCGTCAAAAGCGCCAAGGAACTCAACGGCGCCACGGTCTGCGTGCAGCCCGGCACCACCACCGAACTCAACCTGGCCGACTGGTTCCGCACCAACAACATCGAGTTCAAGCCGGTGGTGATCGACAAGGTGACCGAAGTCGTGCGCGCCTTCGAGTCGGGCCGCTGCGATGCCTTTACCGACGACTCCTCGCAACTGGCCGCGGTGCGCGCCACCCAGGTCGCCAAGCCGGACGACTACGAGATCCTGCCGGAGCGCTTCTCCAAGGAGCCGCTGGGCCCCATGGTGCGCCAGGGCGACGAGAACTGGCTGGGCATCGTGCGCTGGACGCTGTTCGCGCTGCTGGAAGCCGAGGAATACGGCATCACGCAGAAGAACGTGGACGAAATGTTGAAGAGCAAGAACCCCAACGTCTTGCGCATCCTGGGCGTGACGCCGGGGGCGGGCAAGAACATGGGGCTGGATGAAAAATGGGCCTACAACGCCATCAAGGCGGTGGGCAACTACAGCGAAGTGTTCGAGCGCAACGTCGGCAAGGACAGCAAGCTCGGCCTGCAACGCGGCACCAACGCGCTGTGGAACAACGGCGGCGCCATGTATCCCTGGCCGATCCGCTGAGGTTCGTGCCCGTCAAGACGGCCCGGTAATCCGGGCCGTTTTTTTTGCGACATCGCCACGCGATACGCATGAACCGTAATGCGGTACGCTATGCGCTTTCCACCGGACGCCCCACCACGCGCCATGACACAGACCCGAAACGCCGAGGATTCCCCATTGTTCATTGCCGCGCTGGCACGCGGCGTCTCCGTCCTGCGGGCCTTCAGCGAGGGCCAGCCCGCCATGACCTTGCCGGAACTGGCGGAAGCGACAGGACTGAGCAAGAGTGCGGTGCAGCGCTTCACCCACACGCTGTGGACCCTGGGCTATCTGCGCAAGGATCCCGTGAGCAAGAAGTTTTCGCTGGGCCCCTGGTCGCTGGAGCTGGGCATGAAGTACGTGCAGACCAGCCCGCTGGTGCTGGGCGGCAATCCCTTCCTGCACACGCTCAACCGCAACAGTCAGGAAACCTGCAGCCTGGCCGAGCCCGACGGCTTGGACATGGTCTATGTGGCGCGCTTTGCCACTCACAAGGAAATGTTCGTGAACATGCCGGTGGGCATGCGCTTGCCGCTGTACTGCACGGCGGCGGGCCGGGCGGTGCTGGCCAGGTTGGATCCGGCGGTGGCGCGCGGCCTGTTGGAACGCTGCGACCGCAAGTCCTACACCGCCGCCACGATCACCGACATGGATGCGCTGCTCGCCGAACTGGAGTTCGCCCGCCGCCAAGGCTATGCGCGCTCCAACGGCGAGTTCTATCCGGGTGACATCACAGTCAGCGCCGCGGTGCTGGATGCCGGCGGCACGCCGGCGGGGGCGGTCAACGTGTCGGTGCCGTCCAGCCGTTGGTCGTTCGAGCAGGCGCAGGCGGTGTTCGGGCCGCAAGTGGTGGAAACGGCGCACGCCATCAGCGCGTCGCGCACGCTGGGGCGGTCGCGCCCCTTCTATGAAATGGAGCCGCCCGGTGGCGCCCTGCGCGACGCGATGCCGTTCGCGGGCGACGAGGCCTGATTCCGCGGCGGGCCGGGCGCGAGCGCCCTCGCGCCTTTTATTCCTATTAATTTAGTCGGATATAAAACTACCGATTAGGGGAAACTCCCTAATTGGCTGGATGCTTGTACGCGCGATACTCTTATTTCGACACGATCATATCGCACAGCGATTTGATTGAATCTAAATAGTGATCCCGATCTTGTCCATGGCAGCGGGTCGTCACACAGGAGCCGAGTTGTGCAGCAGCCAGCCGAAGTCTGTTTTCATCCCGTCGCCGGGTTCATGGGCCTGCCTTCCGTACGCGCCGCCGGCACGGGGGCGGCGCGCGCCTGCGTGGTCGGCATCCCCTTCGATTGCGGCACGCATCCGTTCCGGGTGGGTTCGCGCCAGGGGCCGGACGCGATCCGCGAGCAGTCCAGGCTGCTGCGGCCGGTCGACATCTTCCGGCGCAATGGCATCGACAACCCGCCTGAATTCCTGCGCGCCGTCGACGTGGGCAACGTGGCCTGCCATCCGGGCGATCCGGACGCCTCCTATCCGCTGATCGAGGCCGGCATCGGCGCCATCCTGGATTCGGGCGCCATTCCGATTTCCATGGGGGGCGACGGCGCGGTCACGCTGCCGCAGCTGCGCGCCGTGGCGCGCCGCCATCCGGATTTCGTGGTGCTGCATTTCGATTCGCATACCGACACCTATCCCATCCCTGGCTACAACACGGCCACCACGTTTACGCGCGCCGCCGAAGAGGGGCTGCTGGACGTGGCCTCCAGTTTCCACGTCGGCACGCGCGGCAGCTCTTTCATGCCGGGGGTGCTGGAGTTCGGGCGCGAGGTCGGCTACACGATCCTGCCTTACGACGATTTCGACCAGGACCAGAAGGGCGCGCTGGAACAGATCAAGCAGCGCATCGGCCAGCGTCCGGTGTATCTGTGCTTCGACATGGACATCTTCGACCCCTCCTGCGCGCCGGGCGTGTGCACGCCGGAGTGGGGCGGGCTCTCGGCCAAGGAAGGGCTGGCGCTGCTGCGCCAACTCGCGGGCCTGAACTTCGTGGCGTTCGACGTGAACACTGTGTCGCCGCCGCAAGACGTGCAGGGGGCCACGGCCTTCCTGGCCGCCACCGTCATGCAGGAATTCTGCGCGCTGGCGGCGGTAGCGGTGCAGCAGTATCCGCAGGGGCGCCCGGCCTGAGCCGGCTGCGCCACGCGATAACTTCATTCAAGGGGAAAACGATGAAACTCAAATCCATCCTGTTGGGCCTGGCTGCCGCCAGCCTGCTGGTCCACGCCGGCGCGCAGGCGCGCACGCTGGACGAGATCCGCGCGGACCAGAGCCTGAACGTGGTTACCACGGCGTCCGCGCCGCCGCACGGCTTCAAGAACCCGAAGTCGAACCAGCTGGAGGGCATTATGGTGGACGTGGCCGCGGCCGTGGCCAAGCACTTGAAGGTGTCGGACAAGCTGTCCGATGTGCCGTTCTCCGGCCTGATTCCCACCCTGACCTCGGGCCGCGCCGACGTCATGTCGGCGCCGCTCTTCATCACCGAGGAACGCGCCCGCGCCATCGATTTTTCGGCGCCGGTCTACGAATGGGGCGAGGGCATCGTGGTCAGCGACAAGGCTGACAAGAAGTACGCCAAGTTCGAAGACATGAAGGGCCAGCGCGTCGGCGTGCTGGTGGACTCGGTGCAGTTCAACATGATCAAGGACATGCCTGGCACCAAGGTGTCGACGTACCAGGACTATTCCACGCTGCTGGCCGACGTGCGCGCGGGCCGCATCGACCTGGGCATCGTGGATCCGCCCAGCATCATCTACCAGATCAAGACCAAGAACATCCCGGGCGTGAAGCTCGATACCGGCTACCAGCCGCAGCGCAAGTGGCAGGTGGGCATGGCGGTGCAGAAGGGCAACGCCGCATTGCTGGAGGCGGTCAACGGCGCGCTGGCGCAGATGAAGCAGAGCGGCGAACTCGCCGCCATCGGGCAGAAGTGGGGCGTGGCCGACCTGATGAGCAAGTAACGCCGCACCGGCACGGATAAGGAGCACGACTTGGATCTCGCGACCCTGCGCATGTACCTGACCCCCTTGGCCGAGGGCACGGTCTGGACCCTGGCGCTGTTTTTTTCTTCGGCATTCCTGGCGGTGGCCCTGGGCCTGGTCGTCTGTCTGTGCCGCCTGTCGCCGTCGCGGCTGCTCAGCCGCGGCGCGCGTCTTTATATCGACGTGATACGCGGCACGCCGCTGCTGTTGCAGCTGTTCTACATCTATTACGGCCTGCCTGAAATGGGCGTGGTCATCAACGGCTTCGTCGCCGGCGTGTTGGGCCTGACGCTGAATTTCGGCGCCTATCTGGCGGAGCTGTTCCGCAGCGGCATCCAGTCGGTGGACAGCGGACAGTACGAGGCGGCGCGCGCGCTGGGTCTGGGCAAGGTGCAGCGGCTGCGCCGCATCGTCTTGCCGCAGGCGCTGCGCACCGTGTTTCCGGCGCTGGGCAACTACGCGCTGGTGCTGATCAAGGAAACCTCGCTGGTGGCCGTCATCAGCGTCTACGAGCTGATGCGCGCGGGCGAAATGCTGGCGGGCGCCACCTTCCAGGCGCTGACCGTCTACACCATGGTGGGCGTCATCTACTTCGCCATGTGCAGCGTGCTGGCCTACGTGTTCCGCCGTTCCGAAAAACGCCTGACCGTGCCGGGTTACTGGAGCGGGGCGGGCGAAAACCATGACATTTCGAAGGCCTGATGCGATGGATGGATTGAACTACGCCGCCCCTATCATCACGATGCAGGGCGTATGCAAATGGTATGGCGACTTCCAGGTGCTCGACGACCTGGCGCTGGAGGTGCTGCCGGGCGAGAAACTGATCCTGTGCGGGCCGTCCGGCTCCGGCAAGTCCACCACCATCCGGCTTTTGAACCGGCTTGAGGAACACCAGAAAGGCCGCATCGTGGTCGACGGCATCGAACTGAACGACGACCTGAAGAACATCGAGCGCATCCGCGCCGAGGTCGGCATGGTGTTCCAGCATTTCAACCTGTTCCCGCACCTGACGGTGCTGGACAACTGCACGTTGGCGCCGATGCTGGTGAAGGGCGTTCCGCGCGAGGAAGCCGAAGCCCGCGCCATGGAATACCTGGAACGCGTCAAGATCCCGCAGCACGCGTCCAAGTATCCGGGCCAGCTGTCCGGCGGCCAGAAGCAGCGCGTGGCGATCGCGCGCGCCCTGTGCATGCGGCCCAAGATCATGCTGTTTGACGAGCCCACGTCCGCGCTGGACCCCGAAATGGTCAAGGAAGTGCTGGACACCATGGTGGCGCTGGCGCGCGACGGCATGACCATGGTCTGCGTGACCCACGAAATGGGTTTCGCGCGCGAGGTCGGCGACCGCGTGGTCTTCATGGACCAGGGCGCCATCGTCGAGGCCGATACGCCGGACAATTTCTTTCGCGCGCCGCGCACCGAACGCGCGCAGGCCTTCCTGGGGCAGATATTGGGTTGACCGGGCCTTTCAAATTCCGTTTGGCGGAACCAGCGGAATGGTTCCATGACGACGGCCTGAAATGGCTCTAGCCGGTTTCGGCTACGCTACCTATCATGCATGTCACGCGGGCGCGCATGCGCCCATGCACCGCCAATGGAAAACGATCAGGGAAAAACGATGAACGGCGCTGATAGTCTTTGCGATACCTTGCTGGCCAACGACGTGGATGTTTGCTTTGCAAACCCCGGCACATCCGAAATGCACTTTGTCGCGGCACTGGATCGCAAGCCGAAGATGCGTTGCGTGCTGGGCCTGTTCGAAGGCGTGGTGACGGGCGCTGCCGACGGTTATGCGCGCATGGCCGACAAGCCTGCCGCCACCTTGCTGCACCTGGGTCCAGGGTTGGGCAACGGCCTGGCCAATTTGCACAACGCCAAGCGCGCCCGCACGCCCATGGTCAACGTGGTGGGCGACCACGCCACCTATCACGTCCAGTACGACGCGCCGCTGACCAGCGACGTCGAGGGCGTCGCGCGCCCGATGTCGCACTGGGTCAAGCGCACCACGAAGGCCGCCGATCTGTCCGCCGACGCGGCCGAGGCCGTGGGCGTGGCGCGCCGCTCGCCGGGCAACATCGCCACGCTGATCCTGCCCGCCGACGCGGCCTGGACGGACCTGCCTGACAACGCCGGCGCGCCGGTGCTGGCCCAGCGCGAGGCCCTGACCCAGACCTCGGCCGAGGCGGTGCGCGCGGCGGCTGCCGCGATCCGCTCGGGCGAAGTCACGACGCTGATGCTGGGCGGTTCCGCGCTGCGCGAGCGCGCGCTGAGCGCCGCTGGCCGCATCGCGCGCGCCACCGGCGTGCGCCTGGTATCGGAAACCTCCAACCGCCGCATCGAGCGCGGCGGCTCGCGCACGCCGGTGGACCGCCTGCCGTATCCGATCGACCTGGCGGTGGCCAAGCTGAAGGACGTGCGCCATCTGGTGCTGGTGGGCGCGAAAGCGCCGGTCGGCTTCTTCGCCTATCCCGGCAAGCCCAGCCTGCTGGCGCCGCCCGACTGCAAGCAGGTGGTGCTGGGCACGCCCGAACAGGACCTGGCGCATGCGCTGGAGTGGCTGGCCGACGAGCTGGGCATTGCAAAGGACGCGCCGCGATTGACCGCGGCCCCCGCCAGCTACGAGGTGCCGCAGTCCGGCAAGCTGACCGGCGCCGCCGTCAATATCCTGGTTGCGCATCATCTGCCGGAGCAGGCCATCGTCTGCGATGAGTCCATCACCCAGGGCCGCGAATTTCCCATCTATAGCGTCAGCAGTGCGCCGCACGACTGGCTGATGCTGACCGGCGGCGCCATCGGCATCGGCCTGCCCATGGCGACCGGCGCCGCGGTCGCCTGCCCGGACCGCAAGGTCGTCACCCTGCAGGCCGACGGCAGCGGCATGTACACCTTGCAGGCGCTGTGGACGCAGGCGCGCGAGAACCTGGATTGCCTGACGGTGATCCTGGCCAATCGTTCCTACGCCACGCTGCACGGCGAAATGAAGAACGTGGGCGTGCAGGAGCCGGGCCGCAACGCCCGCCGCATGCTGGACCTGCAGGAGCCGCATTTGGAATGGACGCATCTGGCACGCGGCATGGGCGTGGAAGCGGTCAGCGTGGACACGGTGGAAGGCTTCGCGCGCGCGCTGCAGGAAGGTCTGAAGCGCCGCGGCCCGTTCCTGATCGAAGCGGTGATCTGAGCCGTTCTTGCGCCTCAGCCCAGGAAAAAGCCGGGCTGGGGCGCGGTGACGACGGCGCGGTACTCGTCGAGCAGCAGCTCGGCGTGCCGTGTCAGCGGCCGTATGCGCGAGCGCACGATGCGCGAGTGGATCAGCAGGCTGGGACGGAACGGTCGGACGACGAACTGTTCTTCGGGAAAAGGCACGATGGCTGCGGGCTCAACCAGGCCCACGCCCACGCCGGCGCGTATCAGCGCCAGTAGCGCCGCCGAGGAGGTAACCTCGACCGCCACGGGCATGTGCAAGCCCGCCTCGGAGAACGCGATCTCCAGGAAGCTGCCAAAATTCGTTTGGGGACCATACGACAGGAAGGTCTCGGATTTCAAATCCTGCGCCGTGACGTGATCCAGGCTGGCGTAGCGGTGGCCGCGGGCGGCGACGCAGACCAGGTGCTGCGGACCGAGATCCTCGTTGCGCGTGTCGGGCGAGGCGGTAATGTCGTGCACCAGCCCGAAATCCGCCTGTCCGTTCAGCACGCGGTCGACGACAGGCTGGTTGGCCAGAATTTCCAACGTGACGGTGATGCCGGGGTGGCGTTCGCGTAAGCGTTTGACGGCTTGGGGAATGAAGGTCGCTGCCTGCGTGGGTATGGCGGCCACGGTGACGTTGCCGTGGTCCGGATTGGCGAGGCTGCCGATCAGACGCTGTACCACGCCGTAGGACCCGTAGAGATGTTCCACGCTTTCCTGCAGCCGCAGCGCTTGCGGCGTCGGCACCAGACGCTGGTGCGCGCGTTCGAAGAGCAGCAGGCCGGTGTCGTCCTCGAGCTGGCGCAGCATCTTGCTCGCAGCGGACTGTGTCATGCCCAGCAGCTTGGCCGCGCGCGACACGGAGCCCGAAATCATGATGGCGTTGAATACCCCCAACTGCGCGAAGCTGGGTTCGCGCGGTTCGTGGGATCGGGCCAGTCCAAGATGCGAGCGAGGGCTCATGAGCAAGAGGGCCTAGGGGAAGTACGGATAGGTGCAAAGCTCATATATTGCATGAAAGAAATGGCGCCGTCATCATGCCCGCTCCCCCAAGCTGAATCAGGAGCAAGCCGATGAAGACGCCTTCGCAAGACCCTTGCCTGACCGATGCCGCGCGCCTCGCGCTAAGCGATCCCTCGCTGGACTCCGCGCGCCGCCGCCAGTTGCTGGCGCTGCTGGGCGCCGCTGGCGTATCGGCCATGTTGCCGCTGGGCCGCGCGCACGCCGACGCGGGCAAGATCGTCGTCTGCAATTGGGGCGGGGACGCTATCAAGCACCAGCCCACCGTGTGGGGCAAGCCCTTTGAAAAGGCGACCGGGACCAAGGTCGAATTCGATGGGACCGGACCGTCGTTCGGCAAGATCCGCACCATGGTGGAATCGAAGAACGTGGTGTGGGACGTGTGCGATGCCAATCTGGCCGCGGCGCATTCGCTAGGCAAGCGCGGCTATCTTGAGCCCATCGACTACTCGATCGTGGATCGCGGCAAGGTGCGGCCCGGCTTTAGCAGCGAATACGGGGTCTCGCATTTCATCTACAGCTTTGTGCTGGCGTATGACAAGAAGGCCTTTGGCGATCGCGTGCCCCGAACCTGGGCCGATTTCTGGAACACGAAGGATTTCCCTGGAACGCGCATCCTGCCGGATCGCGTACTGGCCTCGCTCGAGGCCGCGCTGATGGCGGATGGCGTGCCCGCGGATGCGGCCAGGATCTATCCGATCGACGAGAAGCGCGCGCTGGACAAGATCGCCGCGATCAAGGAGCACGCGATCTTCTGGAAGACGGGGGCCGAGAGCCAGCAGTTGCTCCGGCAAGGCGAAGCCAGCATGGGGTTGGTGTGGCATACCCGCGCGACCGTGATGCGGCGGGAGCCCGGCTCGACCATCGATTTCACCTGGAACCAGGGCATCCTGATTCCGGCAGGCTGGCTGGTGCCCAAAGGCAATCCGGCCGGGCGCAAGGTGTTCGACTTCATCGCCGCGACGCAATCGCCGGAGAGCCAGATAGAACTGTTGCGGCTGATGGGCAATGGTCCGGCGAACCCCGCCGCCAACGCGTTGGTGCCGCCGGAACTGCGCAAGGACAATCCCACTGACGACGACAATTTCCGTCTGCAGCTCGTGGCGGATGCGACCTGGCATGGCGAGAACCAGGACCGCATCTACAACGAATACGTCAAAGTGATCACGGGCTGAGCCGCCAGCATGAACGCATACGCGGATATGGTGTTGCATGGCGGCCGCATCGCCACGCTGGATGGCGCCCTGGGCGTGGTGCAAGCGTTGGCGATACGGGATGGCTGCGTGGTCGGCGCGGGCACGGATGTTGATTGCCTGGCGCTGGCAGGACCGGGCACATCGAGGATAGACCTGGACGGCGCTTTCGCCATGCCGGGAATCAACGACAGCCATTGCCACCCGGATGGGCAAGCGGTCAAGGCGGGACGATGGGACGATCTTTCCGGTATCAGTACGCTGCCCGCGCTGCTCCAGCGCATCGCGGCATTCCACCGCCGGACGTCCCCAGGCGCGTGGTATCTGGGCTTTCGTCTGGACGAGCATGATATCGGCGGCTACCCCTCGCGTGCGGCGCTGGACGCGGCGGCGCCGGGGCGGCCGGTGTTCCTGTTGCGCCGCGATGCGCAGGTAGGCGTGGCCAGCAAGACCGCGTTCGACGGATTGGCGGCCAGCGGCCTGTCGCGCCAGGTTCCGGACCATTGCCTGAATGCCGCCGAGGGCATGGCGCGCGGCCGCGGCGTGTTTGCGTTCACGACGCATATTGCGGCGGGTGATCGGATGGAGGACTACCTCGGGGGCTATCCCGCGATCTTCAGCGAGATGGCGAGGCTGGGCATCACCAGCGTGCACAATGCCCTGACCAGCGCTTTGGCGATGCAGGCCTATCGGCGCCTGCACGCGGCGGGAAGTTTGCCCGTGCGCGTGGGCATGATGCTCAACGGGCGTGACGAAGCGCTGGTGGAGGACGTGCTGGGATCTGGCATGCGCTTCGGCTTTGGCGACGATCGCCTGCACCTGCTCGGTGTCGAGTATGGCTCCGACGGCAGCACCAGCGGCCGCACGGCCGCCTACTACCAGCCCTATGCCGCCCAGGGCGGCGCGGAGGGGCCGCCGGAATTCGGCGATGTGAATTTTTCCGCGGAGGAACTCGCGTTCAAGGTGGGGCGGGTCATGGCCGCGGGGCTGCAAGCGGCCGCTACCGGCAACGGCGATCGCGGCATCGACTTCGCACTGGACGCGTTCGAAGAAGCGCTTGCCCTGCATCCCGAAGCAGTGCCGCCGCGCATAGAGCATTGCTGCTGCGCGCCGCCGCCCATCCAGGAACGCATGGCGAGACTGGGCGTGATCGACTCGTCCGCCGCGGGCTTCGCCTACAACCTGGGCGACGCCTACCTGCGCAACCGGCCTGCGTCCGACTGGCCATGGCTGTGGCCGCATCGCGACATGCTGGACCGGGGCGTGCTGGTTTGCGGGCATTCCGATGCTCCCGTGTGCGACCGCAATCCCTTCCTGGGCATGTGGTCCATGGTGATGCGCAAGACGGCCTTGGGGGCCGAGATAGGCGCCGCTCAAGCGATCTCGGTGGATGAGGCCATGCGTTGCTACACCGTCAATCCCGCGCTGGCCGAAGGCCAGGGGGCAAGCAAGGGCACGCTGGCGCCGGGCAAGCTGGCCGACCTGATCGTGCTGGATCGCGACCTGTACCGCATTCCGGCGGAGCAGATCCGCGATACCGCGGTGCGCGCCACGCTGGTCGGCGGGCGCGCCGTGTTCCGTTCGCCGCTCGCGTCATGGGCGGATCAACTACCCGAGGAGGACTGAACCCATGCAGCGCTCGCTTCCCACAGTGCTGGTTCTGCCCGTGGTGTTGCTGGTCGGTGGCTTGTTCCTGCTGCCGGTCCTGCGCATCCTGGCGATCAGCTTCACCGAGCCCGTCGCGGGCATCGGCAATTACGTGGCGCTGTTCACGCAGCCGCTCTATCTGAAGATCATGGCGACCACGGCCAGGATATGCATCTGGACCACGGTCATCGCCCTGACGCTGGGCTACGCGGTGGCCTATGTCATGGCGAACGTGCCGGAGCACGTGCGCAGCTGGATGACGATATGCCTGTTGGTGCCGTTCTGGCTGTCGGTGCTGGTGCGCGCGTTCGCCTGGGTCCTGTTGCTGTCCAAGGAGGGCGCGGTCAACGCGACGCTGATGGCGCTGGGACTGGTCGACCGGCCGCTGGCGTTGTTGCGCAACGAGACTGGAGTACTGATCGGCATGGTGCACTACATGATTCCCTATGCGGTGCTGCCGATGCTGACCAACATGCTGGGCATGGACCGGTCGCTGATGGCAGCGTCGCGCGCGCTGGGCGCCGGGCCGGTCCAGACCTTCCTGCGCGTGTACCTGCCGCTTTCCCTGCCGGGCGTGTTGGCGGCGGCGGTGCTGGTGTTCATTTTCTGCCTGGGATTCTTCATCACGCCGGCCCTGTTGGGCGGGGGAAAGACCGTGATGGTGGCGCAGTACATCGAGTTCGGCATCAGCGAAACCATGAACTGGGGGATCTCGACGGCGTTCGCCAGCGCCTTGCTGGTCACCGTGGTGCTGAGCTTGATCCTGATGTCGCGCTGTGTGCGCGTTCCTTCACTGTTCGGTGCGCCATGAGCATACGTCCTTCATGGTGGTTCGCGGCGGCGGCGTTGATCGCGGGGCTGGTGCTGGCTTACCTGTTTCTGCCGGCGCTGGTGGTGGTTCCCGTTTCGTTCACCGACCGAAGCTATCTGTCGTTTCCCGCGGAATCCTGGTCGCTGCAGCATTACAGGCAACTGGTGGAAAGCCCGGTCTGGCGCGACAGCCTGCTGCAGAGCGTCGCCGTATCGGCGGTTTCCACGCTTGCCGCCACCGCGCTGGGTTGCGCCGCCGCCATCGGCGCGTGGAAGCTGGGTGCGCGTCTGGGCGGCCTGGTTCGCATGCTTGCCCTGCTGCCGCTGATCGTGCCCACCATCGTGGGGGCGCTGGCGTACTACCGCCTGTACATCGATCTGGGCTTGCTCGATACCTATACCGGCGTGGTGCTGGCGCATGTCGTGGCCGCCACGCCCTTCGTGTTCGTGTCGGTGGGGTCGGCGCTGGCCAATTTCGATCCGCGCCTGGAACAGGCTGCCCGTTCCATGGGGGCGAGTCCCCTGCAAGTGCTGCGGCGCGTGACCTTGCCAGGCATCCGGCCCGGCATAGTCTCGGGCGCGATCTTCGCGTTCATCGTGTCCTGGGACGAACTGGTCGTGCTGCTTTTCATCACTACGCGCAATGTCTATCTGCTGCCGCGCGCGATGTGGGACGGAATCAATGAGAACGTCGATCCCACGATAGCGGCCGTGGCGACTTTGATGATCTTGATCACCTTCATCTGCCTGTGCGTCGAGCGCTTGCTCGCGCACCGGAAAGGAAAGCGGGAGTCCACATGAATTCGTCTCTTTCTTCATCTGAGCCCTTGCTGCGCGTGCAGGGGTTGCGCAAGTTGTTCGGCGCCACGGTGGCGCTGGATGGCATCGATTTCTCGCTGGCTCCGGGGGAGTTCCTCACGCTGCTGGGGCCGTCGGGATCCGGCAAGACAACGACCCTGATGTCGATCGCGGGCTTTGTCGCGCCTAGCGCGGGCGAGATCTTCCACAGGGGCGAGCCGATCACGCGGCGCCAGCCTGAGGAGCGGGGCTTCGGCATGGTGTTCCAGGGCTATGCGCTGTTTCCCCATATGACGGTGGAACAGAATGTGAAGTTCCCCTTGTCGATACGCGGAGTATCCGGCGCCGAGGCGCGCAGCCGCGTCCGCGCGGCGTTGGAACAGGTTCAGCTCGGAGCCTATGCGGGAAGATATCCCAGGCAGCTTTCGGGCGGGCAGCAACAGCGCGTGGCCCTGGCGCGCGCACTGGTGTATCGGCCCGACGCGCTGTTGCTGGACGAACCGCTTTCCGCCTTGGACAAGAAGCTGCGCGCGGATCTGCAATGGGAACTGCGCAAACTGAACAAGGAGTCCGGCGCTTCGTTTCTGTACGTGACGCACGACCAGGAGGAGGCCTTGTCGATGTCGGACCGGATTGTGATCTTCAACCAGGGCCGGATCGCGCAGATCGGCTCGCCTTCCGAACTATACGAGCGGCCGGCGAACCTGTTCGTGGCGGAGTTTCTGGGCCGCAGCAACGTGCTTGAGGGCACGGTGCGCTCGGTGGATCAGAACGGCGTGGCGGTGGATTACGAAGGCGGAACGATACCCGCGTGCGTCTCCAGCCGCGCCTTTGCCGCCGGCGACAGCGTGCGCCTGGTGGTGCGGCCGCACAAGTTGCGCCTGGCGCCTGAGGGTCATCCGGGCCTGCAGGCCCGGGTCGAAGCGCTCAGCTATGCGGGCAACCTGCTCAACTACTTGTTGCGCACCCCCCGCGGTACGCCGCTGTATCTGGAGCTGGTGGCCGGCGCGCAGGGTCTTCCGGACTTGCGCCAGGGGGCCGACGTAAGGGTGGCGCTGGACGCCGCGGCCGTCAGCGTTCTGGACGCTGCGGAGCCGGTCTGACCTACACTCCAAGATAGCGCGTCAGCTGCTCGGGCTGCCGGGCCAGCGACGCGCTGTCGCCGTCCTGCACGATCTGGCCTTTTTCCATCACCAGGCAGCGGTCGGTGTGTTCCAGCACCGCGCGGTAATTGCGGTCCACGATCAGCGTGGACATGCCGCTGGCGCGGATCTGCCGGATGATCTTCCAGATCTCGGCCACGATCAGCGGCGCCAGCCCCTCGGTGGCCTCATCCAGGATCAGCAGTTCGGGATTGGTCATCAGCGCGCGGCCGATGGCCAGCATCTGCTGCTCGCCGCCCGATAGCTGCTGGCCGCCATGGCCCAGGCGTTCCCGCAGGCGTGGAAACACTTCCAGCACGCGGGCGTAGGTCCAGTCCTGGCGGCCGTCGCGGCCGGCGCGCGCCGCTACTTGCAGGTTTTCGCGCACGTTCAGATTGGGAAAGATGCCGCGCCCTTCGGGCACATAGGCCACGCCCATGCGGGCGATGGCGTGCGGCTGCGCGCGGGTGCAGTCGCGGCCGTCGACGCGCACGCTGCCCTGGGCGCTTCTGACGTGGCCCATCAGGCTGCGGATCAGCGTGGTCTTGCCCATGCCGTTGCGGCCCACCAGGCCCACGGATTCTCCCGGCGCGATGTGCATGTCGATGCCGCGCAGCACATGGCTGGCGCCGTAGTAGACGTGCAGGCCGCCTGCTTCGATCAATGCGGTCATACGCTGGCTCCATGGCTGTCTTCGCCCAGGTAGGCGGTGCGCACGTCGGGGTTGGCGCGGATCTCGTCCGGCGTGCCGCTGGCGATGGCGGCGCCATTGACCATGACGGTAATGGTCTCGGCGACGCGGAAGACCGCGTCCATGTCGTGCTCCACCAGCAGGATGGCGTGGCCGGGCTTGAGCGTTTCCAGCAGATCCAGGATGCGGTCGGTTTCCTCGGGGCCCATGCCGGCCAGGGGCTCGTCCAGCAGCAGCACCTGCGGTTCGCCGGCAAGGCACATGGCGATCTCGAGCTGGCGCTTGCGGCCGTGCGGCAGCAGCCCGGCCTCGCGCGCGGCGTCGTCCGCCAGGCCGGTGCGTTCCAGCGCGTGGCGCGCAAGCTCCGCGCTGTGGCGGCATTCGGAGGCGGACCGCCACCAGTGCCAGAAGCGCTGGCGGCGTGCCTGGGCGGCCAGCCTGCAGTTTTCGAACACGCTCAGCTCGGGAAAGATGGTGGACCGCTGGTAGCTGCGGCCCAGGCCGGCGCGCGCCCGGTCGGGCTGGCGCCAGGCCGTGATGTCACGGTTGCCCAGCATGACCTGGCCGCTGCTGGGCGCCAGTTCGCCCGACAGGATGTTGATCAGCGTGGACTTGCCCGCGCCGTTGGTGCCGATGACGGCTTGGACCTGGCCGCGCTGCAATTGCAGCGACACGCCGTTTACGGCCGTGAGGCCGCCGAAGCGGCGCGTGACGGCGCTTGCGGCAAGCAGGACGTCAGACATGGGGCTCTCCCTGGATGGGCAGGCGGGCGGGGGCAGGCTGGCGGCCGGCATGGGCGGTATCCGGCTTGGGCGTGGCGCGGGCGGCGTCGACGTCCGCGCCGGGGGCGGCAATCCGGGCCGCGCGTCGCTGGCGCAGCTGCGCCGGCAGTCCTGCCAGGCCATTGGGCAGCAGGGCCACCAGCGCGATGATCGCCAGACCCAGGGGCAGGTGCCAGTAGCGCGCGTACTCGCCGAAAATCTCCTGCGACTGGAACAGTTCCTGCAACAGCACCAGCGTCACGGTGCCCAGCACCGCGCCGCCCAGGCTGCCCATGCCGCCCAGGATCACCATCAGCAGCACCAGGCCCGATTGTTCCCAGGCCAGCAGCTCGGGCGTGACGAAGCCGTCCTTCAGGGCGAACAGAAAGCCCGCCAGGCTGGCCAGCGTGGCGCCCACCACATAGGCGGCGAGCTTGTACGGATAGGTCGAGTAGCCGGCCGCGCGCATGCGCTGTTCGTTGATGCGGATGCCGGCCAGCGCGGCGCCGAAGGGTGAGCGCCGCAGCAGCGCCAGAAAGCCCCAGGTCAGCGCCAGGCAGGCCAGCACGAAGAAGTAGAAGGTCCGGGCATCGCCCAGGTCGAACGGCAGCCAGCCGCCCAGGGACAGCTCGGGCCGGAAGTACAGATAGATGCCATCGCTGCCGCCGCCGATCTTGGTGTCGTGGAACACGTAGTACGCCATCTGCGAGAAAGCCAGCGTGACCATGATGAAGTACACGCCGCGGGTGCGCAGCGCCAGCGCGCCGGTTGCCAGCGCGTAGGCCGCGGCGGCCAGCAGGGCGGCCGGCAGCAGCCACCACAGGCCGGCGGCCTCGGACTCCGGCGACAGCAGCGCCGCGACGTAGGCGCCGATGCCGAAGAAAGCGGCGTGGCCCAGGCTGACCAGTCCCGCGCCGCCCACCAGCAGTTGCAGGCTGAGCGCGAAGATCGCGTAGATCATGATCTTGATCGCCAGGCCGGTGTAGTAGTCGCTGCCGCTCCAGGAAAAAACGGCCAGCGCCAGCAGCGCCGCAATGGGCAATAGTCGGTTCAACATGGTCAGCCCTGCTTGAACAGCCCTTCGGGCTTGCAAAGAAGTATGAAGGCCATCAGCAGGTACACCAGCACGCCTGCCGCGGACGGGAACAGCACCTGGCCGAAGGTTTCCACCACGCCTACCAGCATCGCGGCCAGGAAAGCGCCGCGGATCGAGCCTATGCCGCCGATCACGACCACCACGAAGCAGATGATCAGCACGCCATTGCCCATGCCGGGGTAGACCGAGGACACCGGCGCGGCGATGCTGCCGGCCAGGGCCGCCAGCGCCACGCCCGCCGCGAACACCAGGCGGTAGAGCTTGTTGATGTCTATGCCCAGCGATCCGATCATTTCGCGGTTGCTGGCGCCGGCCCGCAGCATCATGCCCAGCCGCGTGCGGGTGATGACCCAGTACAGCAGCAGCGCCACCGCGATGCCGACGGCCGAGATGAACAGCCGGTAGACCGGATAGGTCATCACGTCGCCCAGCGCGATGCTGCCTTGCAGCCAGGCGGGCAGGGGCACGCCATGCACGTCATTGCCCACCAGGATGCTGCGCAGTTCTTCGAAGACCAGGATCAGGCCGTAGGTCATCAGCACCTGCTGCAAGTGGTTGCGCTTGTACAGGTAGCTGAAGAACGCGGCCTCCAGCAGATAGCCCAGCGCGCCGGCGGCCAGCACGCAGATCGCCAGCGTGGCCAGGAAGCCGCCGCCCAGCCAGCGGTCGACGGCCGGTCCCAGCGCGAACGCCATGTAGGCGCCGATCATGTAGAAACTGCCGTGGGCAAGATTGATGATGCCCATGATGCCGAAGATCAGCGTGAGTCCGCTGGCCACCAGGAACAGCAGCAAGCCGTACTGGAAAGCGTTCAGGCTCTGGATGAGCAGGATGCTGATGTCCATGGGGCCTCCCTGTGGCGGATTGCGCTTGGCGTCAGAGCTTGCAGCCGCGGGCCGGATCGGCCAGCTTCTTCACGGCGACATCCACGACCTTGTTCTCCAGCCCGTCGACGCGGCGCAGGTAGATGTCCTGCACCGGGTTGCCCGCGCTGGACAGCGTGAAGGGGCCGCGCGGGCTGTCCACCGTGGCGCCGCGCATGGCCTTGCGGAAGTCCTCCTTCTTGGCGAAGTCGCCCTTGACCGCGGCCAGGCCCGACTGCATCAGTTGCGCCGCGTCATAGCCTTGCACCGCGTACACGTCGGGCTGCACCTTGTAGGCTTTGCTGTAGTCGGCGCGGAAGGCGTTGTCGCGCGGCGTGTTCAGGCCGTCGGCATAGTGCAGCGTGGTCAGCAGGCCTTGCGCCGACGCGCCTTGGGCTTCCAGCGTGCCATCGGTGAGGAAGCCCGATCCGTACAGGGGAATGGTCTTGCTCAGGCCGGCGGCATGGTAGTCCTGCACGAATTTCACGGCGCCGCCGCCGGCGAAGAACGTGAACACCATGTCGGGCTTGAGCGCCGCGATTTCCGTCAGCAGCGGCTGGAACTCCACGTTGGGAAACGGCAGGCTCAGTTCCTTCACGACCTTGCCGCCGGCCTTCTCGAAGCCCTCCTTGAAGCCGCCGATGGCCTCGTCGCCGGCCGCGTATTTCCAGGTGATGGTGACGGCCGTCTTGTGGCCCTTGGCGTAGGCCACCGGGCCCATGGCATAGGCGGGCTGCCAATTGGTGAACGAGGTGCGGAAGATGCCCGGGCTGCACAGCGGGCCGGTGATGGCGTTGGCGCCCGCGTTGGTCACGATCAGCGTGGTGTCGGCGTCCTTGGCGGCCTTGGCCAGCGCCATCGCCACGCCCGAGTGCACGGTGCCGATCAGCACGTCCACCTGGTCGCGCTTGATCAGGCGGTTGGCATTTTCGGCGGCCTTGGCGGGGTTGGATTCGTCGTCCACCTTGAAGTACTCGATCTCGCGTCCGCCCAGCTTGCCGCCTTGTTCGGCGACGTACAGCTTGAAGCCGTTCTCGATGGCGTTGCCCAGCGCGGCGTAAGTGCCGCTGTAGGGCAGCATGAAGCCGACCTTGATCTTGTCGGCGGCCTGGGCGCCGGTGGCGGCGAGCGTCAGAGCCGCGGCGAGCGCAGCCCGGTTCAGGGCGTGGTTCATGGTTAGTCTCCGTGCTTGTTATGGGCCGACGCAGAGGTCAGCGGGGTTTTTCCAGGCCGCCGATAAAGCTGGCGATTGCCTGGATAACGCGGGCTGGCTGGTCCTTGTGCGCCGAGTGGCCGCAGTCGGGCAGTTCCAGCAATTCGGTCTGGGGCGCGAGCCGGCGTATGCCGCGTATCTGCGCCAAGCTGCCGTATTCGTCGTCCACGCCCTGGATGGCAAGCACGGGGCAGGCGATGCGGGGCAGGTAGTCGTCCAGGTTCCAGCGGCGGAAGGCCGGGTCCAGCCAGATGTCGTTCCAGCCCCGGAACGCCGAATCCGGGTCCGCGTGATGGCGTCCCAGCCGGGCGCGCAGGTCCGTGTCCAGATATGCCTGGCGCGCCTGCGCGATGCTGGCGACCGACACGTCTTCGACCAGGATATGGGGGGCGGCGGCCACCACGCCGGCGACGGCGTCCGGATGCATGGCGGCGTACAGCAGGGCGATGGAGCCGCCGTCGCTGTGGCCGAACAGCACCGGCTGGTCCTGCCGGGCGTCCAGGTCCAGGGCGCGCAACAACGCGGGCAGCACGTCGCACGCTTCGCGGTGCATGTAATCCACTGACCGCTTTTCGTCGGAGCGCAGCGGGGTGGACTGTCCATATCCCAGGCGCGAATACACCAGGCCGCGGCAGCCTGCCGCCTCGCAGACTTGGCGGGGCCAGTCTTTCCACATGGACACCGAGCCCAGTCCTTCGTGCAGGAACACCAGCAGCGGGGCGTCGGGAAGATCGGACCCGACCCACTGGCATTCCAGGCGCAGGTCGCGTCCGCCGGCATGGAACTCGGCGAAGACGGTGTCAGCGACGTCGCAAGCGCTCATAACGTGGCCTCTTCCAGCTGGCGCAGGCGGAAGCGCTGTATCTTCCCGGTGGCCGTCTTGGGCAGTTCTTCCGTGAAATTGATCTGGCGCGGATACTTGAACGGCGCCAGATGCTGCTTCACGTAGTTCTGCAGCGCGGCCCCGGTCTGCGCGTCGGGCTCGAAGCCGGGGCGCAGCACCACATAGGCCTTGGTCTTGACCAGCCCGTCATGGTCCGGCACGCCGATCACGGCCGCTTCGAGCACGGCCTCGTGCTGCACCAGGATGTTCTCGACCTCCACCGGCGACACATACTGGCCGCTGACTTTGATCATGTCGTCGCTGCGGCCGGCATAGGTGTAGTAGCCGTCTGCGTCGCAGGTGTACTTGTCGCCGCTCTTGAGCCAGTCGCCCAGGAAGCACTGGCGTGTCTTGTCGCGGTTGTTCCAGTACATCAGGGCCGCGCTCGGACCCTTGATGTAGAGATCGCCGATGGCGCCGGGCGGCACCGGAGCGCCATTTTCGTCGCGCAGCTGCACTTCGTAGCCGGGCACGGGTTTGCCTGTGGTGCCATAGCGCAGCTGCCCGGTCTGGTTGGAGATGAAGATGTGCAGCATCTCGGTGGAGCCGATGCCGTCCAGGATTTCACAGCCGAAATGCCGCGTGTAGCGCTCGCCGATGTCGCGCGGCAAGGCTTCGCCGGCGGAGGTGCAGATGCGCATGGCCACTTGTTCGCGCGGGGGCAGGTCGGGCGAGGCCAGCATGCTGGCGTACAGCGTGGGCACGCCATAGAACACCGTGGGCCGGTGCTGGGTCAGCCGCTTGAAGACCGCTTGCGGCGTGGGACGTTCGCCCATCAGGATGACGGTCGCGCCGACGGATAGGGGGAAGGTCAGGCCATTGCCCAGGCCGTAGGCGAAGAACAGCTTGGCGGCCGAGAACACCACGTCTTCCTCGCGGATGCCGAGCACGGGCTTGGCATAGAGTTCGGCCGTGTGCCACAGGTTGCCGTGGGTATGGACCACGCCCTTGGGCTTGCCGGTGGAGCCGGACGAATACAGCCAGAAGGCGATTTCGTCGGACAGGGTGCGCGCCGCCGGCGCGAGCGGGGCGGTGGCCAGCAGCGATTCGAATTCGCGCGCGCCTTCGGGCAAGGGGCCGGCGGGCTGCGAAACCACCAGGTGTTCGACGTCGGCGGCGGCCTGTCCCAGCGCGGTCTGCACCATGGGCAACAAGGCGCCCGACACGAACACGGCGCGTACGCGGCTGTGGCCGATGATGTAGGCGTAGTCGTCAGCGGTCAGCAGAGTGTTCACGGCCACCGGCACCACGCCCGCATGCAGCGCGCCCAGGAAGACCACCGGCCAGTCGACGGTGTCCTGCATCAGCAGCAGGATGCGCTCCTCGCGCCGCAGGCCCAGCTGGCGCAGCGCGCCGGCCATGCGCGCCACCCGTTCCGCCAGTTCGCCGTAGCTGAGCTGGCGGGTGTCGTCGATATAGGCCGGCTTGGCGGCGCGCGGCGCATTGAGCGCCGCCAGGTGGCTGGCGAAGTTGAGTTCGGCGGGACAGGTGTTCACGGTTGTCTCCTGATGTCCTGTGGGGTGGAAGCCGCGCTGTGTTTTTTTTCTGGCGGCGGAGCGGGCGCTAGGACCGCGTGAATTCGATGGCGCCGCCCGGCAGCAGATACAGCACCAGCGCGCGGCCGCCGCTCACGGTCGGGCTGTGCGCGCTGCCGGGGCCGTAGACCAGCCAGCCGGCGCCGTGGCCGTCGAAGCGGGCGCCCTCGGTCAGCGGCATGATCATGTCGATCTCGCCATTGGGATGCGCATGGTGCGGGCCGGCCAGGTCGTTCATGTCGACCACGTCCACCGAGCAGTCCGCCAGGTCCGGCGCCGGTTTGATGACACGGCCGTAGCGGATGCCGCCGCCTTCCCGGTTGCACATCCAGCCCTCGGCCACGCCTTGTCTACAGGTGGCGTATATCTGCTGGAACAGGGGGCTTTGCGGGCCGGCCTCGCGGTTCAGGCTTTCTTGCAGCGTGGCGTCCAGCGGCTGGCCTTCCGTCAGGCGCGTGACCTCGCGCATCAGAGCGTGGAATTGATCAGGCGTACTCACCGGGCTCCTCCTTTACACTGTCGGCGCTTCAGAATCGAGATGAAATCGACTGCTGTTTTTTTGCGCATGAGCCGCTTCGGACTCACTGAATGGAAAAATAGTGCTTCCATTGATCAGGGTCAAGCACTATAGTGCATAAAACGTGGTAATCAGGGTTTTTGCGGAGTCACGTAAACATGAATCAAGCGCTAGACGCGGCGCCATCCGAACCCAGGCGGGAAGCGTTCCTGGTGGCATTGGGCGAGCGGGTGCGCCGCTTGCGGGCCATACGCGGCATGACCCGCAAGAGCCTGTCGCAGGTCACCGGCGTATCGGAACGCCATTTGGCCAACCTGGAACACGGGGTGGGCAACGCCTCCATCCTGGTGCTGCTGCAGATTGCCCGGGCCTTCAATTGCGCGCTGGCCGAACTGGTGGGCGACGTGACCACGGAATCGCCCGACTGGCTGCTGATCCGCGAACTGCTCAGCGGCCGCACGGAATCGGACCTGCAGCGCGCGCGCGAGGCCCTGACCCAGCTGTTCGGGGTGGGGGCGGGGGCGCAGCGACCCAACCGTACCCAGCGCGTGGCGCTGATCGGCCTGCGCGGCGCGGGCAAGTCCACGCTGGGCCAGATGCTGGCCGACGACCTGGGCTACCCGTTCGTGGAGTTGAACCGCGAGATCGAGCGCGTGGCCGGGTGCAGCATCCTGGAGATCCACAATCTGTACGGTCCCAACGCCTACCGCCGCTACGAACGGCGGGCGCTGGAAGAGGCCGTGCAGATCTATCCGGAAATGGTGCTGGCCACGCCGGGCGGGCTGGTGTCCGAGCCGGCCACCCTGAACCTGTTGCTGGCGCACTGCTATACGGTGTGGCTGCGCGCCACGCCAGAAGAGCACATGGGCCGGGTCATGGCGCAGGGCGACTTCCGCCCCATGTCGGGCAACAACGAGGCCATGGCCGATCTGAAGCGCATCCTGGCCGGACGCGAGGCCTTCTACGCCAAGGCGGACCTCACCTGGGTCACCAGCAACCTGGAGGTGCAGGAAAGCTTCGCTGGTTTGCGCACCCAGGTGCGCAAAGCCTGCGGCTTGCCGCTATAGCTTGGCTCGATGCCGGCTCGGCCGGCAATATGCATTTTTGTGCATGCCCCGCTTGACGGGGCTTTTTTTGTCCTCTAATCTGCACAATAATTCATGTCTTGCAGTATTTTTCCTGTTTTGGCAGGCGTCCGAGGAGACACACTATGAGCAGCACCCTCAACCGGGTTGATTTCCGGACCGACCCCGAGCAATACCGCCACTGGCGCCTGAGCTTCGACGGGTCCGTCGCCACGCTGGCCATGGATGTCGCCGAGGACGGCGGGCTGCGTCCGGGCTACAAGCTCAAGCTGAATTCCTACGACCTGGGCGTGGACATCGAACTGCACGACGCCTTGCAGCGCATCCGCTTCGAGCATCCGGAAGTGCGCACCGTGGTTGTGACCAGCATGAAGGACCGCATCTTCTGTTCCGGCGCCAATATCTTCATGCTGGGCCTGTCCTCGCACGCCTGGAAGGTGAACTTCTGCAAGTTCACCAACGAAACCCGCAACGGCATTGAGGACTCCAGCCGCCACAGCGGCCTGAAGTTCATCGCCGCGCTCAACGGCGCCTGCGCCGGGGGCGGCTACGAGCTGGCGCTGGCCTGCGACGAGATCATGCTGATCGACGACCGCTCTTCCGCCGTGGCGCTGCCCGAGGTGCCGCTGCTGGGCGTGCTGCCGGGCACCGGCGGCCTGACCCGCGTGACCGACAAGCGCCGCGTGCGCCACGACCACGCCGACATCTTCTGCACCCTGGTCGAGGGAGTGCGCGGGCAGCGCGCCAAGGACTGGCGCCTGGTGGACGACGTGGTCAAGCCGGCCCGGTTCGAGGAGGCCGTGCGCGAACGCGCGCAGGCGCTGGCACAGGGCAGCGACCGTCCGTCGGGCGGGCAGGGCGTTGCACTGACGCCGGTGCAGCGCACGGAAAGCGCCGATGGCCTTTCCTACCGCTACGTCGATATTCAGTTGGACCGCGAGAAGCGCCAGGCCACCTGGACGGTGCGCGCGCCCGAAGGGGCGGTGGAAACCGGACTGCAGGACATCGTCGCCGCGGGCGCGGCCTGGTGGCCTTTGCAGATGGCGCGCGAACTGGACGACGCCATCCTGACCATGCGCACCAACGAACTGGACATCGGCACCTGGATCATCAAGACCGAGGGCGACGCCGCACTGGTCCTGGCCGCCGACGCCGCGCTGGAGCAGCACGCGGACCACTGGTTTGTGCGCGAAACGGCCGGCATGCTGCGCCGCACGCTGGCGCGCCTGGACGTGACCTCGCGCAGCCTGTTCGCGCTGATCGAGCCGGGCTCCTGCTTTGCCGGCACCCTGCTCGAATTGGCGCTGGCCGCCGACCGCAGCTACATGCTGGACAACGAAGACGAGTCCGCACCCGCTCAGATCGTGGTGGGCGGGCGCAATTTCGGCGCCTATCCCATGGTCAACGGCCAGAGCCGTTTGCAGCGCCGTTTCTACGAAGAGGAAAGCCCCCTGGAAGCGGTGCGCGCGCGCGCCGGCCAGCCGTTGTCGGCCACCGAAGCGCTGGAGCTGGGCCTGGTCACCTATGCGCCCGACAACATCGATTGGGACGACGAGGTGCGCATGATGCTGGAGGAGCGCCGCGCGCTCTCGCCCGACGCCCTGACCGGCCTGGAAGCCAACCTGCGCTTCGGCGGCCAGGAAACGATGGAGACCCGCATCTTCGGCCGCCTCACCGCCTGGCAGAACTGGATCTTCAACCGCCCCAACGCCGCCGGCGACAAGGGCGCGCTCAAGCTCTACGGCAAGGGCGAGCAGGCCGCATTCGACTGGAACCGGGTCTGACGGCCCCACAGGAACAGGAGCGAGACATGTCTGGAATCAACTACACCGATAAGATCCCCAACAACGTCAATCTGTCGGGCGACCGCACCTTGCAGCGCGCGCTGGAGCATTGGCAGCCCAACTACCTGCAGTGGTGGCAGGACATGGGGCCTGATGGTTCCCACGGCTTCGACGTCTACCTGCGCACGGCCGTCAGCGTGCAGCCCGACGGCTGGGCGCACTTCAACCACGTCAAGATGCCGGACTACCGCTGGGGCATTTTCCTGGCGCCGCAGGATGGCCAGCGCAAGATCCATTTCGGCGAGAACATGGGCCGCGACGTCTGGCAGGACGTGCCCGGCGAGCACCGCGCCAATCTGCGCCGCATCATCGTCACGCAGGGCGACACCGAACCGGCCTCGATCGAGCAGCAGCGCCATCTGGGACTGACCGCGCCGTCGCAGTACGACCTGCGCAACCTGTTCCAGATCAACGTCGAGGAAGGCCGCCACCTGTGGGCCATGGTCTACCTGTTGCACCGCTACTTCGGCCGCGACGGCCGCGAAGAGGCCGATGCGCTGTTGCAGCGCAGTTCGGGGGATTCCGACAATCCGCGCATCCTGGGCGCGTTCAACGAGAAGACGCCGGACTGGCTGGCCTTCTACATGTTCACCTACTTCACCGACCGCGACGGCAAGTTCCAGCTGTGCGCGTTGGCGGAATCCAGCTTCGATCCGCTGGCACGCACCACCAAGTTCATGCTGACCGAGGAAGCGCACCACATGTTCGTGGGCGAGTCCGGCATTTCGCGCGTCATCCAGCGCACCTGCGAAGTCATGAACCAGTTGAAGACCGATGATCCCGCCAGCGTGCGCGCGGCCGGCGTGATCGACCTGCCCACCATCCAGCGTTACCTGAACTTCCACTACAGCGTCACCATCGACCTGTTCGGCGCGGACCAGTCGTCCAACGCCGCGATCTTCTACGGCTCGGGCCTGAAGGGCCGCTATGAAGAGAGCAAGCGCACTGACGACCATCAACTGAAGAACGACACCTACCGCGTGCTGACCGTGGAAAACGGACAGTTGCGCGAGACCGAGGTGCCGATGTTGAACGCGCTGAACGAAGTGCTGCGCGACGACTTCATCCGCGATTCGGTCGCCGGCATCGGGCGCTGGAACAAGGTCATCGAAAAGAGCGGCGTGCCGTTCCGGCTGCAAGTGCCGCACAAGGCCTTCAACCGCCAGATCGGCACGCTGGCCGGCATCCGCATGTCGCCCGAAGGCGAGATCCTCTCTGAATCGCAATGGCAGGCCAACAGCCACAAGTGGCTGCCCACGCCCGAGGACCGCGCCTTCGTCGCATCGCTGATGGGCCGCGTCACCGAGCCCGGCAAGTTCGCCAACTGGATCGCGCCGCCGGTCATGGGCATCAACCGCCAGCCAGTGAATTTCGATTACGTCCGTTTCAACTAAAGCGGGGCGGCGGCCGCGCTTGCGGCCGCCTACCGGAGCATGGGGAAGACCAAGATGAACGCTCCCTTACCAGCAGAAGTCCTGAAGCAGCACCTGATCGATCCCGAGATCTGCATCCGCTGCAACACCTGCGAAGAAACCTGTCCGATCAAGGCGATCAGCCACGATTCGAACAACTACGTGGTGGATCCCGAGATCTGCAACGGCTGCATGGCCTGCGTGCCGCCTTGCCCCACGGGGGCGATCGACAACTGGCGCCTGATGGTGCGCGCCGAGGCTTATGGCGTGCAGGAACAGCTGGGCTGGGAAGAGCTGCCGGGCGAGAAGGTGTTGCCGGAAATGGCTGCCGCCGCGCCGGCTGGCGATGAGTTTGATGCGCCGCAGCCTGCCGCACCCGCGCCGTCCGCCGCGCCGGGCGCGACGGTCCCGCCCTGGTCCGCCGCCCATCCCTACGTCAATCTGTATACGCACAAGACGCCGATGACGGCGACCGTGGTCGGCAACTACCGCGTGACCGGCGCCGACACGGAAAGCGACATCCACCATATCGTGCTCGACTTCGGCGAGCTGCCGTTTCCGGTGCTGGAAGGGCAGTCCATCGGCATCCTGCCGCCGGGCGCGGATGCGCAAGGCCGGCCGCATCACGCGCGCCAGTATTCGCTGGCCAGTCCGCGCGACGGCGAGCGCGCCGGCTACAACAATCTTTCCCTGACGGTGAAACGCGTCACCGAGGACCATGCGGGCGCGGCCGCCCACGGCGTGTGCTCGAACTACCTGTGCGACCTGGCCAAGAACGACAAGGTGCAGGTGATCGGCCCGTTCGGCCATACCTTCCTGATGCCCAACCATCCGCGCGCCAATCTCATCATGATCTGCACCGGCACGGGTTCGGCGCCCATGCGCGCCATGACGGAGCGCTACCGCCGCCGCATCGAGACCGGCGAAAACGGCAGGCTGCTGCTGTTCTTCGGCGCGCGCACGGAGCGCGAACTGCCGTACTTCGGGCCGCTGATGAAGCTGCCGCGCGACTTCATCGACATCAATCTGGCGCTGTCGCGCGAAGCTGGGCAACCCAAGCGCTACGTGCAGGACTTGATCCGCGACCGCGCCGGCGCGGTGCGCGAACTGCTGGCGGATCGCAACACCTGCATTTACGTGTGCGGCCTGAAGGGCATGGAAGTGGGCGTGCTGGACGCGCTGCGCGACGTGGCGGTGCAAGCGGGCCAGGATTGGTCTATCCTGCATGATGCGTTGCGCCGTGAAGGGCGCCTGCATTTCGAAACGTACTGAATCCACAAACATGCGTGGCAATCGGCGCGCCGTGGCGCGCCGATTGCATTTGCGGGGGAAATCCAAAAATGAAGTTCGCCGAGTTCAAGGACGGCATGGTCATCAAGGGCGGTCCGGTCACCGTGACGGAACCCGAGATCCTGGAGTTCGCACGCAAGTTCGATCCCCAGTGGTTCCACACCGATCCCAAGCGCGCCTCGGAAGGCCGCTGGGGCGGGCTGATCGCCAGCGGCTGGCACACCTGCGCGCTGGCCATGCGCATGGCGGTGGACGCGGCGCTGCACGATTCCGAATCCTTTGGCTCGCCCGGCCTGGGCGAGGTGCGCTGGCGCACGCCGGTGCGCCCTGGCGATACCCTGCGCCTCGAAGCGCGTGTGCAGGGCGCGCGCACGTCGTCGTCGCGCCCGGACCTGGGCATCATCACCTGGGCCTGGACGGTCCTGAACCAGCACGACGAAGGCGTGCTGGAACTGGACGCGACCAGCCTGTTCGATCTGTCCGGCGAAAACTGAGGCCGGCCGTCTAGCGCTTGCCCGCCTGCTTCAGGATGGCGGCGGCTTCAGGGCCGGCCGCTGCCTTCCAGTTCTTGACCGAGTCCGCCGCTGCATCCTTCAGGGCGCGGCGCACGGGCAGGGGCACCGACGTATTGATCGCCACGCCGTTCTTGCGCATGTTGGCGTAGTTCTGCTGCAGGCGGCCGTCGATGCGCTTCCATTGTTCGGTTTCGGTCTGCGCTGCCGCCTGGTCGATGGCGCGGCGCGTGCGCGCGTCCAGCGCCTGATAAGCCTGCAGGTTCATCGTCGCCACCGAGATCGGCATGGCGTAGTTGATTTCCGCGAAGTTGGGCAGGTGCTCCCAGAGCTTGCGGCCCGCGCCGCCGTCGCCCGACGACAGCACCGCGTTCACTTCGCCCGACGCGATCAGCGGCATCGCGTCCGCGAAGGAGATGTTCTGCGCGCGGGCCCCGGCCTTCTGCATGACGTCCTGCGACGTGGCATCGTAGGTGCGGATGCTCAGCTTCTTCAAGGCCGCGGCGCTGTCGATCTTCTGCTTGGACCAGATGCCGGACGCCGGCCACGGCGTGGTGTAGAGCAGCTTCTGCCCATGCGCCGCCAGCAGCTTTTCATAGGCGGGGCGGGCGGCCTTGTTGAGGTTGCGGGCCTTGGACAGCGAGTCCGCCAGAAACGGCAGGGACGACACGCCGAACAAGGGGTACTTGGTGGCCAGCGCGCCGGCAAAGGCATCGCCCGCATCCACCTTGCGCGCTTGCACCGCATCGATCATGTCGGCCGACTTGATCCCCTTGGACGCGTCATAGCTGGCGTCGATGACCACATTGCCCGCGGTCTTGGCGCGCACCAGCTCGGCAAAGGTGGATACGCCTTGTCCGGGCATGGAGGTGGCCGGGTATTCGGTGGTCATCGTGAGGGTGGTGGCGGCGTAGGCGCCATGGGCGAGGAACGCCATGGCGATGCCTGTCATCAGGCGGAGGGTGGGACAGCATTGCATGCGCGGCTCCTGGTCTGGTTGCGGATCGCCGATGCGCGCGGCCGTCTGGGACCGGCGCCGGATCGCTGCGGCCCATCGTAGGACAAGGCATGCCCGCAGCCTATAGGGATGATCGGCAGTGATGACGTGGCAGGCGACGGCGGGTAAACCCCAGCAGGGCCGGTTTGGAATGTTGCTAGAATAAGAAACGTTCTCAATAACATTTGCCGTAATCCCCCTCGGTTCCGTCATGACCCACAGCCTGACCCGCGCGCAGGGCCACGAAAATGTGCGCCTACTCTATGTAGACCATCACCGCTGGCTGGTGGGCTGGCTGCGCCGGAAGCTGGGTTGCGGCCATGATGCGGCCGACATTGCCCAGGACACTTTCCATCGCCTGCTGGCGGCGCCCGGCAATGCCGAGCCGTTGCGCGAGCCGCGCGCCTACCTCAGTACGCTGGCGCACGGCCTGGCGGTGGACCAGATCCGTCGGCGCAGGCTGGAGCGCGCCTATCTCGACGAGCTTGCGCTGTTGCCGGAACCGCAGGCGCCTTCACCCGAAACGCGCGCCATCCTGATCGAAACGCTGTGCCGCGTGGACCGCATGCTCGACGGCTTGAACCGCAAGGCGCGCACGGCTTTCCTGATGTCGCGGCTGGATGGCATGAGCTATCCCGATATCGCCCGCGCGCTGGACGTGTCGCTGAGTTCGGTGGAGAAGTACATGGCCGCCGCGATCCGCCATTGCTACGAGGTGCGCTATGGATGAGCGCGCCGCGCAGAACGTCCTGCACGAGGCGATCACCTGGAGCGTGCGGCTGAGCTCCGGCCGCGCCGACGAGGCCATGCGCGAAGCCTGTCGCCGCTGGCGCCAGGCCAGCGCGGAGCATGAGCGGGTCTGGCGGCAGCTGCAGTCCATCGAGGACGATCTGGGTGCGGTGGCGGCGCCGGGGGCGGCGCAGGCCTTGCGCGCCGGGCCGCGGATGAGCCGGCGCACGGTGCTGGCCATGCTGGGCGCGGGAGCGGCTGGCGTGGGGCTGGCGGGCGCGCTGGGCGACGACGCCTGGCGCGGCTGGGGCGCCGACTTCCGCACGGCCGTGGGCGAGCGGCGCAAGTATGCGCTGGCCGGCGGCGCGCAGCTTTGGCTGGATACCGGCACGGCGGTGCGCCAGGACGCCGGGCATGACCTGACGCTGCTGGCGGGCGAACTTTTGCTGGACACGGGGCCGGCGGGCGGCCTGGCCTGGACGGTGCGCAGCCGCCAGGCGCGCTTTACCGCGCATGCGGCGCGATTTGCCTTGCGTCAGCTCGATGGGGCCACGGCCTTGGCCGTGCAGCGCGGCAGCCTGCGGGTCGAGCCTCGGCTGGGCGCGGAGAGCGAGGCGCTGGCTGGCGGCCGCTATCTGGTCAGCGATAGCGCCATGCGTCCGGATTCCGCCTCCTTCGAGGCGGGGGGATGGGCGGAAGGCGTGCTCGCGGTGCGCGGCATGCAGCTGGGCGAGTTCGTCGCCGAGCTGGCGCGCTATCAGCGCGGTTGGACCCATTGCGATCCGGTTGTCGCGCAGTTGCGGGTGTCCGGCGTGTTCCAGCTGGACGACGTGGCGGCCGCCCTGGACACGCTGGCGCATGCGCTGCCGGTAAGGGTGACGCGCTATTCGCGTTTCGTGACGCGGGTGGTTCCCGCCTGAGCGTCGCCTTTTACCTGCAAGGAAATTTTTTTTGCCGCCGCTTTACGGGTTTTGCGGGGTTCGTTCGACATAGGAATAAGCACCCATATGTTCGAACCAGGAAAGTCCCGCTCCATGCCTATCTCCGCCAAGCCGTCTTACCGCCATATGCCCGCGCGCCTCGCCCTGTGCGCCGCGCTGGGGGCCGTGTTGCCCGCCGCAGCCCACGCCCAGGCCGATGACCGCGTCGCCCATCGCCAATCCGCGGCGCCGCTGGAAGCCGCGCTCAACCAGTACGCCAGTGCCAAGCGTGTCACGCTGTCGTTCGATCCGGCCCTGGTGGCGGGTCGCCAGGCCCCCGCGCTGGACGGCGATTATTCGGTGCGCGAAGGCTTCAACGCGCTGCTGGCCGGATCCGGCCTGGTTGCCGAGCAGACCGGCGCGCGCCACTACGTGCTGCGCGCGGCAGGTTCGGTCAGCACGCTGGCGCCGGTGACCGTGACCGGCGAATCGGCGCTGGCCGAGCGCTACAACCCGCCCACCACGGTCGGCTCCAAGTCGCCGCTCACGCAGCGCCAGATTCCCCAGTCGGTCAGCGTGGTGACGCAGGAGCGCATGGCGCAGCAGGCCATGCAGACGCTGGACGACGCGATGCAGAACACGCCCGGCATCACCGTGGAACGACGCGACAACAGCCGTTCCATCTTCCATTCGCGCGGCTTCGACATCACGTCGTACCAGATCGATGGCATCCCCACGCAGTACGACTGGCGCATGCTCTCGTCCAGCGACCTGGCGGTGTACGACCGGGTCGAGGTGCTGAAGGGGCCCGCCGGCCTGTACAACGGCGCAAGCGGCCTGGGCGGCGCCATCAATCTGGTGCACAAGCGGCCGCAGCGCGAGTTCGGCTTCGAGGGTAGCGTGTCGGCCGGATCCTGGGACAACTACCGCAGCCAGGTCGATCTGACCGGCGGTCTGAACGAGGACGGCTCGTTGCGCGGCCGGCTCGTGGGCGTGTACCAGGACCGCCGGTTCTTCTACGACAAGACCAATGAACAGCACTCGGTGCTGTACGGGGCGCTGGCCTACGATTTCACGCCGCGCACCACGCTGACCATCGGCGGCGGGCGCCAGGAGCGCGACATCCATGCCTCCATGTGGTCGATTCCCGCCTATGTGACCTACGGCCCCGGCGGCCAGCCGACGTTCTCGCTGGCCGACATCAAGCGTTCGACCTTCCTGGGCGCGGATTGGAACCGCGACCAGTTCACCTCGACCGAAGCCTACGCGGACCTGGAGCACAGGCTGGACAACGGCTGGACCGCGAAGCTGGCCGGCCGCTACGCGGAAAACGAACTGGACCGTGAGCAGGCCTATGCCTGGGGCCCGGCGGACACGAGCAACGACCTGATCCGGCTGATGTCGGCCAAGGGGCCGACCCGTCAGCGCCAGTCGTCCTACGATGCCTATGCCGATGGCCCGGTGCAGCTGTTCGGCCGCGAGCACCATGTCACGCTGGGCGCCAACTTCACCGATTCGCGTTTCCACAACCAGTGGAACTATCCCACGCCGAACTGGGCGCCCATCATCGATATCACCCGCCCGCGTTCGGATTTCGACAGGCTGAACTACGCCTTCAACAACGGTAACGACGCGCGTACCCGCCAATGGGGCATCTATAGCAACCTGCGCATCAGCCTGGCGGATCCGCTGACGCTGGTGGCCGGCGGCCGGCTGAGCTGGTGGGACCTGGATTCCACCCAGCGCAATCTGGCTGGCGAGAAGTCGCAGCAGGCAAGCTACAACGGCAAGTTCACGCCCAATATCGGCCTGCTGTACGACCTGAACGACACCTACACCTTGTACGCGAGCTACTCCGAGGTGTTCGCGCCGCAGAACGGATTTAGCACCGCCAGCGGCGACATGCTGGAGCCCTTGAAGGGCAAGCAGGTGGAAGCCGGCGTGAAGGGCGAATTCTTCGGCGGCGCGCTCAATGCATCGCTGGCGGCGTTCGAGGTCCGCGATGAAAACCGCGCCACCTTGTCGCCGGATTCGACGACGGTGTATGTGGCTAACGGCAAGACCCGCAACCGCGGCTTCGAATTGCAGGTCAACGGACAGGTGAGTCCGGGTTGGAACGTGTATGCCGGCTACACCTGGCTGCAGACGCGCGTGGACCAGAGCGCCACGTACGACTCCAATGTCACCGCCGTGGCGCCCCGCCATCTGCTGCGCCTGTGGACCGACTACCGCCTGCCGGGGCAATGGAACCGCTACACGGTGGGCGGCGGCGTCAATGTCCAGAGCAGCACCTACGTGGCATTTCCGCAGTACAACGGCGCGCGGCTGGAGCAGGGCGGCTACGCCACCGTGGACCTGAAGCTGGGCTATGAATTCAACCGCCATCTGGACATGGCGCTCAATGTGACCAATCTGTTCGACCGCAAGTTCTATCAGACCATCAGCTCGCCGCGTTCGCAGAACGTTTTCGGCGAACCCAGGGCGTTCATGTTGACCTTGCGCGCCAAGTACTGACGCGGCCGCATTGCCCATGGCCGCCGACGCGCGTCAATTCTGGGTCCGCGTGCACCGCTGGGCGGGCCTGGCCACGGCGCTGTTCCTTTTCATCGCGGGGCTGACCGGCTCCATCCTGGTGTTCGAGGAGGAGCTGGACGCCTGGCTCAATCCCGGACTGATGCGGGTGGCGCCGCCGTCCGCGGGCGCCCCGATGATGGATCCCTACGCCTTGCGCGCAGCCGTGCAGCGCCAGTTGCCGTGGGCTGCCGTCGACCAGTTGCCGCTGCGGCGCGAGCCGGGGCATTCCGTCGCGTTGCGGCTTGCGCCCAGGTTGGAGGCGGGCAGCGGACGGCCGCTGCCGCTGGACGCCACGCACGCCTATGCCGATCCCTATACCGGCAGGGTTCTGGGCGTGCGTGAAGAGGGCAGGCTGTCGCTGGCGCGCCAGGACCTGATTCCGTTGATCTACCGCATCCATTGCGAACTGGCGCTGCCGGGCATCTGGGGGCGCCTGCTGTTCGGTGTCATTGCGCTGATCTGGACGCTGGACTGCTTGGTGGGCTTCTACTTGACCCTGCCCAGCCGCGGGGCGCGCCGCGGCGGATTCTGGCGCGGCTGGCGGCCGGCCTGGCTGGTCAAGCGCGGCGCCAGCGCCACCCGGGTGACGCTGGACGTGCACCGGGCCTTCAGCCTGTGGCTATGGGCGCTGCTGCTGGTCTATGCCTGGTCCAGCGTCATGTTCAATCTGCGCGCGCAGGTGTACCAGCCGCTGATGTCGCAGATGCTGCCCTTCGATACTTCATGGCGCCAGGCGCCGGCGTTGCCGAGCCCCGTGCTGGAGCCGGCCCTGGACTGGCGCCAGGCGCATGAGGCCGCGCGCGCCGCGATGGCGGAGTTGGCGCGCGAGCGCGGCTTCAGCGTCGATGGCGAGGAGTTGCTGATGCTGGACCGCCGTCGCGGCTTGTACGGCTATCTTGCGCACAGCGACGCCGACCTGCGCAGCCGCGTGGGCAATACGGGGATACTCATCGACGCGGCCAGCGGCGAACGCCGCGGCATCTATCTGCCCACGCGCGGCGCAGCGGGCGACACCTTCAGCAACTGGATCGGCGCGCTGCACATGGCGCACGTGTTCGGCCTGCCGTATCGCCTGCTGGCCCTGGCGCTTGGGCTGGTCGTGGCGGCCCTGTCGGTGACCGGTGTGATGATCTGGTGGCGCAAGCGCCGGGGACGCTTGCGGCAGTTGCCGGCGCGGGCCAGGATCCGGCTTGAGCGCTAGCGCCCGGCTTGCGGCGGCTGAATGCAAAACGGCCCGGCATGGGCCGGGCCGTTGCGCGCCATGCGGCGGTCAAGCGATCAATAGAACGCCTGGATGCCGGTCTGTGCGCGGCCCAGGATCAGGGCGTGCACGTCATGGGTGCCTTCGTAGGTGTTGACCACTTCCAGGTTCACCAGGTGGCGGGCCACGCCGAACTCGTCGGAGATGCCGTTGCCGCCGAGCATGTCGCGCGCCAGGCGGGCGATGTCCAGCGCCTTGCCGCAAGAGTTGCGCTTCATGATCGAGGTGATTTCGACGGCGGCGGTGCCTTCGTCCTTCATGCGGCCCAGACGCAGGCAGCCGGCCAGCGCCAGCGTGATCTCGGTCTGCATGTCGGCCAGCTTCTTCTGGATCAGCTGGTTCGCGGCCAGGGGACGGCCGAATTGCTTGCGGTCCATCGTGTACTGGCGGGCGGTGTGCCAGCAGGCTTCGGCGGCGCCGAGGGCGCCCCAGGCGATGCCGTAGCGGGCGGAGTTCAGGCAGGTGAACGGACCCTTCAAGCCGGACACGCCGGGCATCATCTGGTCAGCGGAAATTTCCACCTCGTCCATGACGATTTCGCCGGTGATCGAGGCGCGCAGGCCGACCTTGCCGTGGATGGCCGGGGCCGACAGGCCCTTCATGCCCTTTTCCAGGATGAAGCCGCGGATCTTGCCGTCGAAGTCGCCGCCGACGCACTTGGCCCACACCACGAAGACATCGGCGATGGGGGAGTTGGTGATCCACATCTTGTTGCCGGAAACCTTGTAGCCGTCGGACGTCTTGACGGCGCGGGTTTCCATGCCCCCGGGGTCGGAGCCGTGGTTGGGTTCGGTCAGGCCGAAGCAGCCGATCCATTCGCCGCGGGCCAGCTTGGGCAGGTACTTCTGCTTTTGCGCTTCGCTGCCGAATTCATTGATGGGCACCATCACCAGGGACGACTGCACGCTCATCATGGAGCGGTAGCCGGAGTCGATGCGTTCGACTTCGCGGGCGATCAGGCCGTAGCTGACGTAGTTCAGGCCGGCGCCGCCGTATTCGACGGGGATGGTCGCGCCCAGCAGGCCCAGTTCGCCCATCTCGGAGAAGATGGCCGGGTCGGTCTGTTCATTGCGGAAGGCGTTCAGCACGCGCGGGGCGAGCTTGTCCTGCGAATAGGCCAGGGCGGCGTCGCGCACCATGCGTTCTTCGTCGGTCAGTTGCTGGTCCAGCAACAGGGGGTCTTGCCAGTGAAAGGAAGGATTCGAGGACATGCTGGGTCTCCGCTATGGATTTCGGAATGCTAGAAAGTTTAAACCTAAAATAATTCGGGCGGCAAGCGGCGAATGGAACGGCCGGCGCGTGGCGCCACCGTTCCGTCCCGCCTTTAGTGCTGCGCCTTGAGCGCTGCGTCGCGGATTTTTTCCAGGGTCGTGCCCGGGGTGATGGTTTCCGGATCGATGAAGCAGTGCAGGATGGCCGGTTTGCCGCTGGCCAGGGCGCGTTCGAAGGCCGGACCGAATTGTTCGGTGGTCTCGACGCGTTCGCCGTGCCCGCCGAAGGCGCGCGCGTAGTCGGCGAAGTCCGGATTCTTCAGCTCGGTCGCGGAAATGCGGCCGGGGTAGTGCTTTTCCTGGTGCATGCGGATCGTGCCGTACATGCCGTTGTCCACCAGCACCACGACGATGGGCAGGTCGTACTGCACCGCGGTCGCGAATTCCTGGCCGTGCATCAGGAAGCAGCCGTCGCCCGCGAAGCAGACCACGGTCTTGTCGGGCGCGACGCGCTTGGCGCCGACGGCCGCCGGCAGGCCGTAGCCCATGGAGCCCGAGGTGGGCGCCAGCTGCGTGCCGTAGCGCGTGAAGCGGTGGAAGCGGTGCAGCCAGGTGGCGTAGTTGCCGGCGCCGTTGGTCATGATGGCGTCGGCCGGCAGGGTCTTTTCCAGATAGGCCATGACCTGGCCCATCTGCAGCGCGCCCGGGGTGGTGATGGCGCTGGGGTCGCTCCATTTCAGGTACGACTCGCGCATGGCCTGCGTGCCGGCAGCCCAGGCGGGCTGGGCCGGCGCCTTCAGGCCGGCCAGCGCCTGCGCGAAGGCGGCGGGCGAGGTATTGATGGCCAGGGTGGGGCGGTAGACGCGGCCCAGTTCGGCGGTATCGGGATGCACGTGCACCAGCTTCTGCTTGGGCACCGGGATGTCCAGCAGGGTGTAGGCCTGGCTGGGGTTTTCCGACATGCGGCCGCCCACCAGCAGGATCAGGTCCGCGTCGGCGACGCGCTTGAGCAGCGCCGGATTGATGCCCAGGCCCACGTCGCCGATGAAGCAGGGATGGTCGGCCGGGAACAGCATCTGGCGGCGGAAGGACACGGCCGTGGGCAGCGCGTGGCGCTGCGCGAAATCGGCGAACTGCTGCACCGCGCGGGCGTCCCAGCGCGTGCCGCCCAGGATGGCGACCGGATTCTTGGCCTCGGCCAGCAGCTTTTCCAGGTCGGCCAGTTGGCCGGCCGAGGGCGCCGAATCGATGACTTCGTAGCGCGGCGCGTCAGCCACCTTGGCCGCTTCGACCAGCATGTCTTCCGGCAGCGCGATCACGACCGGGCCAGGGCGGCCCGAGGTGGCAATGTGGAAGGCGCGCGAGATCAGCTCGGGGATGCGTTCGACCTGGTCGATCTCGGTGACCCACTTGGCCTGCGTGCCGAACACGGCGCGGTAATCCATTTCCTGGAAGGCCTCGCGTTCGCGCATGCCGCGCTCGATCTGGCCGACGAAAAGGATCAGGGGAGTGGAGTCCTGCTTGGCGATGTGCACGCCGGCCAGCGCGTTGGACGCGCCCGGGCCGCGGGTCACCATGCAGATGCCGGGTTCGCCGGTCAGCTTGCCGTGGGCGTCGGCCATCATGGCCGCGCCGCCTTCCTGGCGGCACACCGTGACCTTGATGTCCGCATCGTGCAGGCCGTCCAGCACCGCCAGATAGCTTTCGCCGGGAACACAGAAGACATGTTTGACGCCCTGCGCAACCAGCTGGTCGACCAGGATGTGACCGCCAAGGCGGGATTCGTGCTGGGACATGGGGGTGGTAGTCATGATGAGCCGAGGTTAGGACATCCGAGCATAATGTTCCTTGATCGCACAACGCAATTGATAAAATTGCACAATCTATTGACCCACCGGCACGAGCTGCCATGCTGCGTCGCGGCAAGATCCATGCCGCGGAGCGCGGCGGCTCCCGCTGGCATCCGACGGTTCCCGCCCCATGAGAAACGGCATTCCCAATCTGAGCGCCCTGCAGGCGTTCGAAGCGTCGGCCCGCCTGGGCAGCTTTTCCCGCGCGGCCGAGGAACTGTCCCTGACGCATAGCGCGGTCTACCGGCAGGTGGCCAGCCTGGAGGCGCGCCTGGGCGTGCAGCTGTTCACCCGAGTGCGGCGGCGCATCGTGCTGACCGATCACGGGGCCGAGTACGCCGGCCGCATCCGTCACCACCTGGACCAGATCGAAAAAGACACCTTCGGCCTGGTCAGCCGTACCGGCATGGGCCGCAGCATCCATATCGCCGTGGTGCCCACGCTGGCGACGACCTGGCTGATCCCGCGCCTGGCCGACTTCCAGCGCGAGCATGGCGACATCACGGTCAGCCTGTCCGTGCGCACGCTGCCGTTCCAATTCAAGGACCAGCCCTTCGACGGCGCGCTGTACCACGGGGACGGATTGTGGCCGGGCACCCAGGGCGTGCTGTTGTTCCCCGAACGCGAACTGGTGCCGGTGTGCGCGCCGGAACTGGCGGCGCGCCCGCCGGACCCCGGCACAAGCGTCTTGTCCGGCATGACTCATCTGCACCTGGCCTCGCGGCCGGACGCCTGGCGGCAGTGGTACGGAGCCAATAGCCATCTTTACGGTCCCCACGCCGCCGGCGGGCCGCGCTATGAACTCTTCACCATGGTGATGGCGGCGGTGCAGGCCGGCCTGGGGGTAGGACTGATGCCGCGCTTTCTCGCCCAGCCCGCGCTGGACCAAGGGGCGCTTGTGATGCCGGTGCCTCAGGCGCTGGCAGTTAGCCAGGGCTATTACTTCGGATATCCACAGGGCAGCGAGCGCTCCGAGGCCCTGAAGCTCTTCGAGAGCTGGTTGAAGTCCGCCGCCGCGGGCGTGGGCGGACGCTGAGCCGTAGAATCCAGGCATGCCCGCGACCCGCCCCCCGCTTGAATCCCAGGCCGATATCGACGCCTTCATCGACGCCGTCTGGCTGGAGGATGGCCTGTCGGCCAACACCCTGGCCGCCTACCGGCGCGACCTGACCGGCTTTGCCCGCTGGCTCGAAGACCCCGAGGCCTACGCGCGCGAGATGGCCGACCGCCATGGCGATGCGGCGCAGGCCCACGCGCTGCCCGCCGGGCCGGCCAAACCCCTGCGCGACGCCGCCAAGGCCGACATCGAAGCCTGGTTCGCCTTCCGCCATGAGGAAACCCGCGCCACCACCGCCAACCGCAGGCTGGCCGCGCTGCGCCGCTTCTACGCCTGGGCCTTGCGCGAACACCGCGCCGAGCGCGATCCCTGCCTGACGCTGATCGCCGCCAAGCAGCCGCCGCGCATGCCCAAGACCCTGTCCGAGCAACAGGTGGACGCCTTGCTGCGCGCGCCCGACCTGGAACAGGCGCGCGGCCTGCGTGATCGCGCCATGCTGGAGACGCTGTATGCCACCGGCCTGCGTGTCTCCGAGCTGGTGGGTGTGCGCACGCTGGACGTGAGCCTGAACGAAGGCGTGGTGCGGGTGGTGCTGGGCAAGGGCGGCAAGGACCGGCTGGTGCCGCTGGGCGCGGAAGCCGCGCATTGGATCGACCTTTATCTGAAGTCCGGGCGGCCGGAATTGGCGGCGGGGCGCGTAAGCGATGCGCTCTTCATTACCGGCCGGGCCGAAGCCATGTCGCGCCAGGCCTTCTGGCAGCTGGTGAAGAAGTACGCCTTGCTGGCGGACGTGCGCGCGCCGCTATCGCCGCACGTGCTGCGGCACGCCTTCGCCACGCACCTGCTGAACCATGGCGCTGACCTGCGCGTGGTGCAGATGCTGCTGGGGCACGCCGATATCTCCACCACGCAGATCTACACCCACGTTGCGCGCGAACGCCTGAAGGCGTTGCATGCGGCCCACCATCCCCGCGGCTAGCCGCCACGCGCCGTTTCAAAATTCTTTTTCACGCATAACCATGAGCAAAGCCCGCCACGTTTCCGAAACGCCCGCCACCCAGTTCCTCAAGCAGAACAAGGTGGCGTACACGGAACACACCTATGAATACGTCGACCATGGCGGCGCGGGCGAAGCCGCGCGCCAGCTGGGCCTGGATCCGCATGCGGTGGTGAAGACCCTGGTGATGGAGGATGAATCCGCCAAACCCCTGATCGTGGTCATGCACGGCGACCGCGAAGTCTCCACCAAGAACCTGGCGCGCCAGGCGGGCTGCAAGCGCGTCGAGCCCTGCAAGCCCGAGGTCGCGCAGCGCCATTCGGGCTACCAGGTGGGCGGTACCTCGCCCTTTGGCACGCGCAAGAAGATGCCGGTGTGGGTCGAGGCCGAAGTGCTGGACTATCCCGTGGTCTACATCAACGGCGGGCGGCGCGGCTACCTGATCGGCATCGATCCCAAGGTGCTGGTCAGCCTGCTGGGAGCCAAGGGCGTGTCCGTCGCGCTGGAGTAGCGCCCGCGCGTTCCCGCGCGTGGTATCCCCATACCACCTCCCAGGCCGATGGCCGCGCCACAATAGAGGCGTAGATCAAGAACCGGAGCCCGGCCACGGGCGCTGAACCGGCTTTCCGCCATCCCTAGGAGACAAACATGAGCAAGCGACTGTTGATGCTGGTCGGCGACTACGCCGAGGACTACGAGACCATGGTGCCGTACCAGACCCTGCTGACGGTGGGGCATACGGTGCACGCGGTGTGCCCGGACAAGAAGGCCGGCGATACCATCGCCACCGCCATCCATGATTTCGAGGGCGCGCAGACCTACACCGAAAAGCGCGGCCACAATTTCGCGCTGAACTACGACTTCGACCGCGTCGAACCATCTTCCTACGACGGCCTGGTGATTCCGGGCGGCCGCGCGCCGGAATACCTGCGCCTGAACGAAAAGGTGTTGGACATCGTGCGCGCCTTCGACCAGGCTGGCAAACCCATCGCGGCGGTGTGCCACGGCGCGCAACTGCTGGCCGCGGCGGGCATCCTGAAGGGCCGCACTTGCTCCGCCTATCCCGCGTGCGCGCCGGAAGTGCGTCTGGCGGGCGGCACCTATGCCGAGATCGGCATCGACCAGGCCTACACCGACGGCAACCTGGTGACGGCGCCGGCCTGGCCCGCGCATCCGGCCTGGATGTCGCAATTCCTGGCGGTGCTGGGCACGAAGATCACGCCCTGATCTCCAAAGCCACAAAGCGCCAGGGCTGCAAGTGTGCAGCCCTGGCGCTTTTCCTTTACGGCTAGGCGATCAGGCGAAATCGAGCACGATGCGGCCTTCGATCTGGCCGCGGCGCATGCGGTCGAACACGTCGTTGATGTTCTCCAGGCTTTCGGTGGCGACGGTGGCGTGCACCTTGCCCTCTTCGGCGAACTGCAACGATTCCTGCAGGTCCAGGCGCGAGCCCACGATGGAGCCGCGCACGGTGACGCCGTTGAGCACCATGTCGAAGATCGATAGCGGGAAGTCGCCCGGGGGCAGCCCGTTGAGCGCCACGGTGCCGCCGCGCCGCACCATGCCCAGCGCCTGCTCGAAGGCCTTGGGCGATACCGCCGTGATCAGCGCGCCATGCGCCCCGCCGATCTCGCGCTTCAGGTAGGCGGCCGGATCGGTGGTCTTGGCGTTGACCGTGACCTCGGCGCCCAGGCGGCGGGCGAAGTCCAGCTTGGCGTCGTCGATGTCCACCGCGGCTACGTTAAGCCCCATGGCCCGGGCGTACTGCACCGCCATGTGGCCCAGCCCGCCGATGCCGGAAATGACCACCCAGTTGCCCGGACGGGTATCCGTCATCTTCAGGCCCTTGTAGACGGTGACGCCGGCGCACAGCACGGGCGCGATATCGACGAAACTGACGTTCTTGGGCAGCAGGCCCACGTAGTCGGCCGCGGCCAGCGCATATTCGGCGAAGCCGCCGTTCACCGAGTAGCCGGCATTCTGCTGCTGTTCGCATAGCGTTTCCCAACCGCCCAGGCAGTGCTCGCAGTGTCCGCAGGCGGAATACAGCCAGGGAATGCCGACGCGGTCGCCTTCCTTCACGTGGGTGACGCCGGCGCCCACCGCCACCACGTGGCCGACGCCTTCGTGGCCGGGAATGAAGGGCGGGTTGGGTTTGACGGGCCAGTCGCCTTCGACCGCGTGCAGATCGGTATGGCATACGCCGCAGGCTTCGATCTTTACCAGCAATTCGCCCGGACCCGGGCGCGGTACCGCGACTTCTTCGATTGCCAGGGGCTTGCCGAATGCTCGTGCAACCGCTGCTTTCATGGTTTTATCCATCACTGCCTCCGAAGTCTGATCAAGATTCCTTATGCTCGAACTTGCGTGCTTTCCCAGCCATGATTTATATCAACCGGCTGGCCCGCGCATCGATGCCGGAAACGTGTGGTTTCAGAACTGGAGCGGCAAGCGCCGATGCGCTACCCCCGGCAGCGCCTTGCCGGGGCCGCGCCAAACGGCGTACAGTGAGCCGTAGGCGTCCCGGCCCAGGCGAAACCGCCCAGTCCCGAGTTCCAGGAGCTCCCATGTGTGAAATCTTCATCCGCGCCAGTGAGCAGTCCTACGCGCCTGAAACCCGTTCCCTGCGGCTGCACGGCGTGGCCACCAGCCTGCGGCTGGAGCAGTTGTTCTGGCAGGTGCTGGAAGAAATCGCGGGCCGCGACGGCATGCGCATGACACAGCTGATCGAACGTCTGTACGACGAACTGATCGAGTACCGCGGCGAGGCCGCCAATTTCACCTCTTTCCTGCGCGTGTGCTGCCTGCGCTATCAACTGCTGCAAGCCGAGGGCCGTATCCCGCGGGACGCCGCCGTGCCGATCCGCTCGCTCAATCCCCAGGCCGTCCTGGAAGGCCTGCCGCCCGCGCTGTACGACGCCCAGCCCCTGCGCCCCAAACGCAAGGCCGCGTAATCCGTCAGCGTCAAAAAAATTGGGCCCGAATTTTCGGGCCCAATTTCATGCGCAATCAGAACGCGGCAGCGGCTCAACCGCCGGGCTGAATCGATGCCAATGCCACTTCGTTCTGCACGATGCGGCGGATGCGCACGGCGTCGCCGATGCGCGACAGCTTGCCCTGAGAATCCAGCAGCACGATGGCCAGATCGCGGCCGTTGATGCGGGCCAGCATGACCAGGCATTCGCCGGCTTCGTTGATGTAGCCGGTCTTGGACACCTTGATGTCCCAGTCGGGCTTGCGCACCAGCAGGTTGGTGTTGCGGAACGTCTGCGTGCGGTTGTTGACCTCGACGTCGTACTCGGTGTCGGTCGAGTAGCGATGGATCAGGGGTCGTTGGGAGGCCGCGCGCAGCAGGCGGGCCAGGTCATGCGGCGACGAGACGTTGTCGCTGGACAGGCCGGTGGGTTCGATGAAGCGCGTGCTGGTCATGCCCAGCGACTGCGCCTTGGCATTCATGGCGGCCACGAAAGCGGGCAGGCCGCCCGGATAGTGGCGGCCCAGCGCGTTGGCCGCGCGGTTCTCGGACGACATCAGCGCCAGGTGCAGCATGTCGCCGCGCGACAGCTTGGTGCCCACGCGCAAGCGCGAAGTGGTGTGCTTGAGGCCGTCGACGTCGTCGTCGGTGATCTCCAGCATTTCGTCCATGGGCAGGTTGGCGTCGACCACGACCACGGCGGTCATCAGCTTCGAGATCGAAGCGATGGGACGCACCACGTTTTCGTTCTTGGCGAAGATGACCGTGGAAGTTTCCAGGTCCTGCACGTAGGCGGTGGTGGAACGCAGGGCGGCGGCTTCGGCGCGCACCGACGAGGCGGGCGGCGGCATGGCGGCCGAACCCAGCGCGGCGGCAGCGGCGGCGCGTTGCGCGCGCGAGGGCTGGTTCGGCTTGCCGTTCTTGCCGGCGGCCGCGCCCTTCCTGGGCGGCGTGCCCTTGGCGGCGACCTGCGGCTTGCCACCCTTGGGGGCGGCGGCTTTCTTGCCGGAGGAGGATTTGGGGGGGGCCTTCTTGGCGGAGGAGGCGGCTTGTTTGCCCGAGGCGCTCTTGCCGGAGCTGGCCTTCGGGGCCGGAGCCTTCTTCGCTTGTTGCGCCTTGCAGGCCGACGACTTGGCGTTGGTCTTGCAAGGGTCCGTATTCTTCGCGGCTTGCGCGGCGGGGGGCAGGAGCGCGCACACCGCCAGCGCCACAGGCGCTATCGCGTTCGCAATCGCACGTTTCCAGGAAAATGCCATGGTTTGAGCTGGCTTGTCAGTCTGTCAGTAAATGTTTCTTAAGCCGGCGTTTCGTCGGGTCAGGAAAAATCCAGATGAATTAGAGGCTTACGCGTCGAATTTAAACAGCAATTTCAAGTTGCGCGCAAGGCGATTCGCTATCATCGTTCAAAAAAATATTAGTGACGTATTGACGTGGATTCAATTCGTCACAAGACAAGTCCGAGAAACTAACGGCATGCCGCGCGTGAGCGTAGCCCGGATTAACCCTCATCCGGCTGAACGCGAGGTTTTTGCCCCTGGGCCGCGCAGGGCAAAACGCGCTCGGAAAAGCGCAGTGGCTTCGGGCGGACAGGGCAACGGGCAGGGAAAGGAAAGCGTCGGAGCCGACGCCAAAGGTGGCCTCGCCGGGTGGAATCGAACCACCAATTGACCCTTAGGAGGGGCCGGTTATATCCATTTAACTACGGCGAGACTATTTCTGATCAGGCGGCAGGACTGGTCGAAGAGACCGCGCCCGCTCACTAAGGTCTTGATATCGCTACGAATCTTCCGGTCCTGAGTTTATCACTGGGGGCACGGGCTTCGGCGCAGGACGCAAGTCTATCAGCAGGCGGCGCAAGCCCCAAATCCGGTGCCGGCAGCCCGATGCCGCGGACCCAGTCCCCGACGTGGCTATTCCCGGAGCCTGGAGGCTATTTGTATATGATGTCCGGGTCCTGCGCCGAGCGCCGGACCGTCCCGAGGAGGGGGCGGCGAACCAAAACAACGAAAAACGGGTTTCATGTCTAGCCAAACCGATACGAATTTCACCCGCACCCTGATCGTGGGCACGCTGGTCGTGCTGCTCGCCATGGGGGTGCGCGCCACCTTCGGCCTCTTCATGCAGCCGATGGGGCTGGCGCAGGGCTGGGGCCGCGAGGTGTTCTCCATGGCCTTCGCGCTGCAGAACCTGGTGTGGGGCGTGGCCTGTATCTTCATGGGTATCATGGCCGACCGCTACGGCTCGGGCCGCACCATCGCGTTGGGCGCGGTGCTGTATATGCTGGGCATGATAGGCACGCGCTTCGCCACCGACGAAGCCACGCTCTACCTGACCGCCGGTGTGCTGGTCGGGCTGGGCCAGGCGGGGACCACCTTCCCGGTGATCCTGCCGGTGGTGGCCCGCGCGGTGCCGCCGGCCTATCGCAGCACGGCCATGGGCATCGCCAGCGCTGGCGGCTCGCTGGGCCAGTTTGCCGTGGTGCCCACGGGCCAGGTGTTGATCAGCGGCCTGGACTGGCCAGGCGCATTGTGGGTGCTGTCGCTGTTCGTCGCTTGCGCCGCGCCGCTGGCCTATTTCCTGCGCGGACGTCCGCAAGCCCACACCGGGCCGCAGCAATCGTTGGCCTCGGCGGTCAAGCAGGCGGTGCGCCACCCCTCGTTCCACTTCCTGTTCTGGAGCTACTTCGTCTGCGGCTTCCATACCGCCTTCATCACGCTGCACCTGCCGGCCTATGTTACCGACGGCGGCTTGACCGCGGGGCAGGGCGCGACCGCCATCGCGCTGATCGGCCTGTTCAACGTGCTGGGATCGTTCTATGCAGGCAAGCTGGGCGGCAAGTACAGCAAGAAGCGCCTCCTGGCCGTGGTGTACGGCATGCGCGCTTTCGGCATCCTGCTGTTGCTGTGGATGCCCTTGTCGCCGTGGGTGCTGTATGCCTTCGCCGCGTGGATGGGACTGTTCTGGCTGGGAACCGTGCCGCTCACGCAGGGTTTGATCGGCCAGATCTACGGCCTGCGCTACGCGGCCACACTGTCCGGCATTGTCTTCCTGGGTCACCAGCTGGGCAGTTTCATAGGCGTGTGGCTGGGCGGATATGCCTATGCCAAGACCGGCAGCTACGACGCGGTCTGGTGGCTGGGCGTGGCGCTGGCCATCGTCGCCGCGCTGCTGTGCCTGCCCGTGCGCGAACAGCCCGTGGCCCAGCCGGCGCCGGCCTGAGACCGGACCGCCCATGAAGCCCTCGACTCTTCCCGCACCCGCCGCCCGCCGCCATCGCGGCTGGCGCGCCGTGGGCGCGCTGGCCCTGGCCGCCGTCATGGGCCTGGCGTTCTGGGGCTACACCACGCCGGAAATGCAGATCCACTGGGAAAACCTGGCCGCGCTCTGCGGCTTCTAGGCGCGTTTTCCGCTCGGCCTCGCGGTATCCTACGGCGGTCATTCTTCCCTCATCGCGCGCCGCTTCCGGGCGGGCGCTCCGGATGCCCATGCAGGACTCATCGCCCTCCTATCCCGATCTATCGCTGCCGGACATCGGCGGCATGCCCGCCGCCGATACGCTGGTGCTGACGGTGAACAACCGCTTGTCGCGGCGCCTCACGCTGGAACTCGCAGGCCTGCTGCGCCAGGAGCGCCAGGTCAGCGAATTGCCGCGCATCCTGCCGCTGTCCGCCTGGCTGGCCGATGCCGCCAACGAACTTGCGTTCGAGACCGATGACGAGGTGCCCGCCTACCGGCTGGACAGCTTCGCCACGCAGCTGGTGTGGACCGAGGCGATTCGCGCCGAAGAGGCCGAGCGCGTGCTGCTGGACGCCAGCCAGGCGGCGCGCTTGTCCATGGACGCGGACCTGCTGATGGACGAGTGGGAACTGCAAGTGCCTTCGGGCGCCGACACCGACGAGTACAACGGCTTTGCGAGATGGCGCACGCGCTATCGCCAGGCGCTGGCCGGCATCGATGCCGAGGACGCCAATCAGGGCTACGCGCGCGTGCTGCGGGCGCTGGAGGATGGGCGCCTGGCCATCCCGCGCCAACTGGTGCTGGCGGGGTTCACGGACATATCGCCGCGCTTTCGCCGGCTGCTGCGCGCCTTCGAAGATCAGGGCGCGGCCGTCGCGCAGTGGCGCGATGCGCAGCGCGTCGAAACAGGGGCGCGCAGGTTCGAGGCCGCGGATCAAGGCGCGGAATGGCGTGCCGCTGCGGCTTGGGCGGCCGAGCACCTGAAGGCGCATCCGCAGGGCCGCTACGCCATCGTCTCGCCCCAGCTGGAAGCGGAGTCGCCGTTCGCGCGGCGGGTGCTGAGCCAGGCCCTGGCTGGACGCGGCGGCGAAGCCGCGCTCGCCTTCAACGTGGCGGTGGGCCGCCCCTTGAACGAATGGCCCATGGCGCGCGCCGCGCTGGCATGGCTGCGCGCTCTGGCCGAATGCGCGCCGGGCAAGGGCTGCGGCGTCGACGTGCTGGGCGCGGCCCTGTTGGGCGGGCATTGCGCGGGCGACGTGCGTGACCGCGCGCGGCTGGCCTCGATCGATGCGCGCTGGCGGCGCCAGGCGCAATTGCATGTCAGCCCGCAGGATTGGCGCAAGCTGCTGGCGGATCTGCCGTCGCTGGCGCAGGCCTGGAACCAGGCCATGGAGATCTGGACGCAAGGCGGCCGCCAGGCCACATGCGATGTGTGGATGCTGCGCATGAAGGCCGCCCTCATGGCGCTGGGCTTTCCCGGCGAAGGCGTGCTGGACAGCGTCGGCTATCAGGTGATGGGCGCATTGGGCGATGCGCTGGGCAGCTTTTCGGCGCTGGCGCCGGCTGCCGGTCGCCTGGGCGGCGTGGCTGCCGTCAATCTGCTGCAAAGCGTGGCGCGTTCCGCTTCGTTCCAACCGCAGCGCGACCCGTTGGCGCGCCTGGACGTGCTGGGCTTGCTGGAGGCCGAGGGCGGCTACTGGGACGGCGTCTGGATGCTGGGCCTGACGGACGACGTGTTGCCCGCATCGCCCAAACCCAACCCGCTGTTGCCGCTGGCCGTGCTGCGCCAGGTCAAGGCGCCACGCGCCACGCCCGAGCGCGAACGCGAATGGGCCGAGGGCATGTATGCCGCGCTGTGCCGCTGCGCGCCCGAGATCATCGTCAGCCACGCGCACATGGATGGCGAGCGCGAACTGCGGCCGTCGCCGCTGATCGCGGCGGCAATGCTGACGGATTGGACGCCCGCCGCGGCTGAAGCACTGCCGGCCTTGCCGCAGGAATCACTGGACGATGCGCAGGGGCCGGCGCTGGCGGCCGGCAACCGGGGCGGCGGCGGCCTGGACGTGCTCGATACGCAGGCGCGCAATCCGCTGTGGGCCTTTGTGCGGCATCGTCTGGGCGGACGCGAAATGGCGCCTTATGCCGACGCGGCGACTGTCAACGTGCGCGGCCAGTTCCTGCACAAAGCGCTGGAACTGGTGTGGGGCATGATGCCCGACCAGGATGCGCTGCACGAGGTCATGGCCTCGGGGCGCCTGCCAGCCTTGCTGGAGCAGGCAGTGGCGCAGGCCGCGGACGAGGAACTGAAGGACTACGCGCCTGCCTTGCGCACGCTGGAATGTCAGCGCGCCCAAACCGTGCTGGCATCCTGGCTGGACATGGAGGCGCAGCGCCTGCCCTTCGCGGTGGCGCAGGTGGAAAAGAACCATCAATGGCAGCGCGGCGCGCTCAACCTGAAATTGCGCCTGGACCGCATCGACACGCTGGGCGACGGTCGCAACGTCATCGTGGACTACAAGACCGGCGTGGCGGCGGCCAAGCCCGAGCCGGACTGGTCGCGCAACCGCCCCGTGAACGTGCAACTACCGTTTTACGCATCGGTGCTGGCGGACGCCGCCGGCGGCGAAGTGGCAGGTCTGGTGCTGGCGCAGATCCATGCGCGGCAGGTCGCCGCGCAAGGGCTGGCCGACGAGGATCTGGGGGTGCCCGGCGTGACCCTCGCCAGCGACAGCAAATACTTCGATGGGCTGTCCTGGCTGGAGATCCGGCAGCGCTGGCGCACGGCCATCGAAGCGCTGGCCGACGAGTATGTCGCGGGCTACGCGGCCAACGTGGCCTATCGCCGCGACGATTTGAAATACTGCGATGCATTGCCGTTCCTGCGTTTGCATCTGGACGATGAGGACGCATGAGCCATGGCTGAACAAGAACGCTTGCCGCACGACCACGTTGCGCGCGCCGACGCGCTGGACCCGACACGCTCATTCCTGGTGCAGGCGCCGGCCGGCTCCGGCAAGACCGAACTGCTGACGGACCGGATTCTGGCGCTGCTGGCGACCGTGAACCGTCCGGAAGAAATCGTCGCCATCACCTTCACGCGCAAGGCCGCGTCCGAAATGCACGCGCGCGTGCTCAGCAAGCTGCGCCGCGGATTGGACGCGCCGCCCGATGCCATGCACGAGCGCCGCAGCTGGGAGCTGGCCCGCGCCGCGCTGGCGCGCAACGACGAGCAAGGCTGGCATCTGCTGGACCATCCCGCGCGGCTGGCCATCCGCACCATCGACTCCTTCTGCGCGGGCCTGGTGCGCAGCATGCCCTGGCTGTCTGAGCTGGGCGGCATGCCCGAGATCACCGACGACGCGCGCGCCCACTACGAGGCCGCCGCGCGCGCCACCCTGGACCTTGCCGACGATTACGAGGCCGTACGCATCCTGCTCAAGCACCTGGACGTGGACGTGCAGGCGGCCAAGGAAGCCATCGCCGACATGCTGGGGCAGCGCGACCAATGGCTGCCGCTGCTGCGCCACGGTTCCGACCGCGAGGGCATGGAAGCCATGCTGGCCGAGGCCATAGGCGAAGATCTGGACGCGCTGAGCGAAGCCATGCCCTATGGCTGGGCCGAGGCGCTGTGCGGCGCGGCGCGGCTGGCCGCCGCCAGCCTGCAGGACGGTGAAGGGGAAAACAAGCTGCTGGCCCTGCTGGACTGGACGGAAGAACTGCCGCCTGACGCCGAAGCGCTGGGCCAGTGGCAAGCCGTCGCGCACCTGCTGCTGACCGGCACCGGGACCTTGCGCAAGACCGTCAACAAGAACCTGGGCTTTCCGGCCAAGTGCGCGCACAAGGAACCGTTCGTGGCGTGGCTGGAAGCCGCCGACGCGGACGCCGCCTGGGTGCGCCGCCTGCATGCGGTGCGCGACGTGCCCGCGCCGCATTTCACCGACGCACAATGGGAAGTGCTGGGCGCGCAGCTGATGACCCTGGCGTTGGCGGTGGCGCAGCTGCGGCTGCGCTTCGCCGATACGGGCGAGGTCGATTTCATCGAGATCTCGCAGCGCGCCGCGGCCGCGCTGGGCAGCGCCGACGATCCCGGCGAACTGCTGCTGAAGCTGGACGCCTCGATCCGCCATTTGCTCATCGATGAGTTTCAGGACACCAGCCAGACCCAGCTCGACCTGCTGCGTACGCTCACCTCGGGCTGGCAGCAGGGCGACGGCCGCAGCCTGTTCCTGGTGGGCGACCCGATGCAGTCCATCTACCGTTTCCGCAAGGCGGAAGTGGGCCTTTTCCTGGAGGTTGCTGATAAAGGCGTGGGCGAGCTGCAGCCGGACTTTCTCAACCTTACTGACAACTTCCGTTCGCAGGCCGGCATCGTCGAATGGGTCAACCAGTCGTTTGCACAATTGCTGCCCCGGCGCAGCGATGCGGCGGCGGGAGCCATCGCCTACAGCCCGTCCACCGCTTTCCACGAGGCGTTGCCGGAACCCGCGGTGCGCTTCCATCCGGCGTGGTCGCGCGAAGGCGCGGCCCCGGCCGAAACGCAGGCCGAGGACATTGCGGTGGCCTTGGTGCGCCAGGCGCTGATCGACCATAAGGGCGCCAAGCATCCCGTCGCCGTGCTGGTGCGGGCGCGCAGCCATCTGGGCAACCTGACCCGCCGCCTGGCGCAGGAAGGCATACGCTGCCGCGCGGTGGACCTGGTGCCGCTGGCCCTGCGGCCGGTGGTGGCGGACCTGGTGCAACTGGTGCGGGCCTTGTCGCATCCAGGCGACCGCCTGGCCTGGCTGTCGGTGCTGCGCGCGCCGTATTGCGGCCTGACGCTGACGTCCCTGCAGCGCTTGTTCGGCGACGATCAGATCACGCCAGTGCCGGTGCTGCTGGAGCGCGCGCTGCGCATCACGCCGCAGACCGCGCCTGCGGCCGCTGCCAGCGCGCCTCAAGGTTCATTGTTCGACGCGGCGCCCGCTGCGCCGGAAACGCCATTGGCGCAGAGCGTGCTCGGCCCAGACGAGTTCGAACGCTTGCGGCAGGTCGCGGGTGTCTTGCTCGACAAGCGCAACGCCGCCGGCGCCATGCCGTTCGCGGCCTGGGTGGAGTCGCTGTGGCGCCGCCTGGGCGGCCCGGCGCTGTACGCCGGCCTGTCCGTGGCCAACGACGCGGAAAGCCTGTTCCAGCTGGTCGAGCGCCTGGCGCCGCATGGCGCCATCGACGCCGCGGCGCTGGATTCGGGCATCGCGCGGTTGTTCGCCGCGCCGGATGCCGCGGACGAAGACGCGGGCGCGGTCGAGATCATGACCATGCACAAGTCCAAGGGCCTGCAATTCGAGGCCGTTATCCTCTACGGCCTGCACCGCGCGCCGCGCGGCGACCAGGCGCCGCTGGTGCGCTTCGAGCAGAGCGGCGGCCGCGTGCTGTTCGGCCCGGTCAAGCCGCGCGCCGAAACCGAGGCCGACCCTCTGTCGCGCTACCTGGGCGCGCGCGAGGCGCGTCGCGCCTCCTACGAAATCGACCGCCTGTTGTACGTGGCGGCGACGCGGGCGCGCAAGCGCCTGCATCTCGTGGGCCACGTGTCGGTGGACGAGGCCAGCGGCCAGGTCAAGACGCCGTCGTCCGCCAGCCTGCTGGGACGCTTGTGGCCATGCCTTGCCGTGCCCGTCCCGCCCTCGCTCGACGGCGAAACCATGGGGCAGGAAGCCGACGGCCCCGAGTGGCAGGGCGAGCCCTTGCGGCGCGTCGATCGCGCCGGCCTCGCGCAATTGGCGCGCATGGCCGACGTGGCGGTCAGCCCCGGCTTTGGCGCCGCGGCGCGCGGCGCCTGGGGCGATGGCGGCGAGCATCCGGCCTGGCAGCTGGAAGCCGGCTACGACGCCGCCATCGGAACCTTGTCGCACGCCTGGCTGGCGCGCATCGGCCAGGACGGCGTGCACGCCTGGTCCGCCGACGCGCTGGCCCAACGCCAGCCCGCCATGCGCCGCCAGCTGACGCGCGCGGGCATCCCCGCCAGCCAGGCGGACGAGGCCTCCGAAGCCGTGCTGCAAACCCTGCAAGCCACCCTGGCCGACGAACGCGGCCTGTGGCTGCTATCGCAATCCGGCGCCCGCCGCGAATGGCCCCTGATCGACGCCGCCGGCAAAGTCTCCGTGATTGACCTGGCCCTCAGCACCGAAGACGGCTGGCTCATCGTCGACTACAAAACCGGCCGCCCGCACCCCGGCGAAACCCCCACCGCCTTCGCCACCCGCATGCGCCAGCGCCACGGCGACCAACTGCTGCGCTACTGCGCCCAAGTCACCGCCCTGGACGGCCGCAGCGCCCGCGCCGCCCTCTACTTCTCAAGAGCTCGCGCCTGGATCGACCTGAAGGAATAGCACCGAGGTAACGCAAACCCCAAGGCCTTCAACTCAGTACGAAAATCCAGCAAGCAAGGCACAGCGAGCCAGCCTAGCAAGGCAAAGCGTAGCGAGCCGACAGGACCAGCGAAGCGACGTCCTAACCCCCTCCCCCCCGGGGGGAGGGCTGGGGAGGGGGCTCACATACTGCCCCCTGGGGCCCGCCGGCCGAGAGGCTAGCAAGCAAGCGAAGCGCAGCTCTGCTAGAATCTCGGCTGGCGGGCCCCTCCGCATGGTTCGGCGGTGAACCTGGTCAGGTCGGGAACGAAGCAGCCATAGTCGTTTAGGGTCAGTGCCGGAGTAAGGCTCGCCAACCGGATTCTTCAAAGCAGCGCGTCATGACTATCCATGATGTCGTCGCTTTCAAGGGGGACGGGGTTATTTTCCAAGGATACGTTCCACGGGAATAAACCCGTCCCCTTTGCGTTTCAGGCCGCGCGGAGCATGGATGTCATGCTCCTGCGCCGAACCCCACGAGCTGGACCGGCCATTTCGGGCCAGCTTGCGAAACAGGCTCTACAATCCACCCATGACTTATCTGGTACTGGCCCGCAAGTGGCGGCCGAGATCGTTCGATACCCTCGTGGGACAGGATCACGTGGTGCGCGCGCTGACGCATGCGCTCGACACCCAACGCCTGCATCACGCCTGGCTGTTCACAGGAACCCGCGGCGTGGGCAAGACCACGCTCTCGCGCATCCTGGCCAAGTCGCTCAACTGCGAAACAGGCATCACTTCCAAGCCTTGCGGCGTCTGTCGCGCCTGCACGGAGATCGATGCCGGACGTTTCGTCGACTACCTCGAACTGGACGCGGCTTCGAACCGTGGCGTCGAGGAAATGACGCAGCTGCTGGAACAGGCGGTGTACGCGCCGGGAGCGGGGCGCTTCAAGGTCTACATGATCGACGAAGTCCACATGCTGACCGGGCATGCGTTCAATGCCATGCTCAAGACGCTGGAAGAGCCGCCGCCGCACGTCAAATTCATCCTCGCGACCACCGACCCGCAGAAGATTCCGGTGACGGTGCTGTCGCGCTGCCTGCAGTTCAACCTGAAGCAGATGCCGGCCGACTCCATCGTCGGCCATCTGCAGGCCGTGCTCGGACAGGAAGACGTGGGCTTCGAGGTGCCGGCCCTGCGGCTGATCGGGCAAGCGGCTTCGGGCTCCATGCGCGACGCCCTGTCGCTGACCGACCAGGCCATCGCCTATAGCGCCGGCAATCTGACCGAGGACGCCGTGCGCGGCATGCTCGGCACCATCGATCAGCGGCATCTGGTGCGCCTGCTGGATGCCTTGTCCTCCGGCGACGCCAAGGGCGTGCTGGCGGTAGCGGACGAACTGGCCATCCGCGGCCTGTCGTATGCCGGCGCGCTGGCCGACCTGGCCGTGCTGCTGTCGCGCGTGGCCATCGAGCAGCGCGTGCGCGGCGTGACGCCGGCCGAGGACCCGCTGGCCGGCGACATCGCCCGGCTGGCGCAGGTCCTGCATCCCGACGCCGTGCAGCTTTTCTATTCGGTGGCGGTGCATAGCCGCAGCGAACTGACCCTGGCGCCTGACGAGTACGCGGGCTTCATCATGGCCTGCTTGCGCATGCTGGCGCTCAACGGCGACGCCGGTCCTCAGACTGCGCTTGAAGCGCCCGCCGCGCCGGCCCGCCAGACGGCCGACGCGGCTGTAGCAGCCGCGCCGGTTGCCGCGCCAGCGCCCGTCGTGGCGCAAGCCCAGCCTGCTCCTGCCCCGGCCGCCGCCCCCGCTCCGACGACTGCCGCAGCGGCAGTTGCTGCGCCGGCATCCGCGCCCGCTCCCGAGTCCGCGCCCGCAGTCCAGGCATCGCCTGTTGCTCCGCAAACGCCTGTGGCCGCCGAGTCTGTCGCTCCCGCGACCGCCGCGCAGGTCTCCGAGCCCGCGCCCGTTGCAGCAGAGCCCGAACCTGTCGCTGCGGCGCAAGCCCCGCAAGCCGCCCAGGCCGGAGGCGTGCCGCCTTGGGAAGACCTGCCGCCCGATGCGCCGGCGGCGTCCGAGTCCGAGGCCGGCAAGACCGCCGGTTCGGCGGCGCTGGCGGTCACGCCGGCTACCGCCGCGGCCATTGCGCCCGTGCCCGCGCCGCAGGCCGACGATGGCGGTGGCCCGCCCTCCTGGGTCGACGAAGAAATCCCGTTCGAAGCCGAAGGCGGTTTCGCGCCGGATAACGGTTTTACGTCGGACCCCGACGACGATGATTTTGAAACCCTGGCCAGCGCGCCCTCGGCTGCGCCGCCCGCCGCCGCGCCTGCCCGGCGCGAAGGCCCCGCGCCCGCGCGCAAGCGGCAGTCTTCGCGCGCCCGCCTGACGGACATGACTTCGGAAACCTGGCCCGAGCTGGCCGCCCGCCTGCCGGTCACCGGCCTGGCGGCGGAGCTGGCGCGCCAGAGCGCGTGGGCCGGCGTGCAGGGCGATGCCGTCATCCTGCGCGTCGCCGTCAAGACACTGGCCGAGAGCGAAAGCCGCGTCCGTCTGCAGACGGTGCTGTGCGAACATTTCGGCCAGGGCATCCGGCTGGACGTCGAGGTTGGCGTGACGGGCGAGGCGACGGCGCATGCCGTGGCCCAGGCCGAACGCGCCGCCCGCCAGCAGGCCGCCGAAGACGCGGTCGCCGTCGACCCCTTTGTACAGGCGCTCGTCGCCGATTTCGGCGGCCAGGTCGTGCCCGGCTCGATCCGCCACGTCGATTCCCCCGCCGCCGCTGCCTGAAGCGGCGGCTATCTCTTATTCCCCTCGTTCAAGGAAGCATCGATCATGATGAAAGGACAACTGGCCGGCCTGATGCGCCAGGCGCAGCAAATGCAGGAAAACATGAAGAAGGCGCAGGACGCGCTGGCCGATATCCAGGTCGAAGGCGCCTCCGGCGGCGGCCTGGTCAAGGTCACCATGACCTGCCGCCACGACGTCAAGCGCGTCGCCATCGACCCGTCGCTGCTGGGCGACGACAAGGACATGCTGGAAGACCTGGTCGCCGCCGCGTTCAACGACGCGCTGCGCAAGGCCGAAGCCACCTCCCAGGAAAAGATGGCTTCGGTCACCGCCGGCATGCCGCTGCCCCCGGGCATGAAGCTGCCGTTCTGAACGCAGCCCCAAGGCCGCAATGGACCCGCTACTGCCTGAACCCGAGCCGCTCGTCTCGCTGATCGAGGCGCTGCGGCGCCTGCCCGGCGTGGGCGTGCGCTCCGCTCGGCGCATGGCCTATCACCTGCTGCAGCATGATCCGCAAGGCGCGGACATGCTGGGGCGGGCGCTGGCGGGCGCGGTGCATGACCTGAAGCATTGCGCCCGCTGCAACAGCTTCTCGGAAGACGAGGTCTGCGGCACCTGCATCAATCCCAAGCGCGATCCCTCGCTGCTGTGCATCGTCGAGACGCCGGCCGACCAGAACATGATCGAGTCCAGCCACGGTTACCGCGGCCTGTACTACGTGCTGATGGGCCGCGTCGCGCCGCTCGAAGGGATCGGTCCGCGCGAGCTGGATTTCGAGCGGGTGATCAAGCGCGCGACCGACGGCGTGGTGCAGGAAGTCATCCTGGCCACCAACTTCACCGCCGAAGGCGAAACCACCGCCCACTTCCTGGGCGAAGCGCTGGGCGAGCGCGGCCTGCGGGTCACGCGGCTGGCGCGCGGCGTGCCTGCCGGCAGCGAACTGGAATACGTGGACGCCGGGACCATCGCCTGGGCCCTGATGGAGCGCAAGACCACCTGACTCCGCAGTACCAGAACGCCTTGCCGGCAATGTATCGGCAAAGGCAAAACAGTGAGGTAGACAAACCATGTCAGCGCTGACCGGACTGAAGGTCCTGGAACTCGGCACGCTCATCGCCGGCCCTTTTGCCGCGCGCATCTTCGGCGAATTCGGCGCCGACGTCATCAAGGTGGAAACGCCCCACGGGCCTGACGGCACGGGCGGCGGCGATCCCATCCGCAGCTGGCGCCATCTGCACGAGGGCAATTCCCTCTGGTGGACGGTGCAGGCCCGCAACAAGCAATCCATTGCTCTCAACCTGAAAGATCCGCGCGCGCGCGAAATCGCCTGCAAGCTGGCGCTGGACGCCGACGTGGTGGTCGAGAACTACCGGCCGGGCGTGCTCGAGAAGTGGGGGCTGGGCTACGAACAGCTACGCGCGATCAACCCCGCGCTCATCATGGTGCGCCTGTCCGGCTATGGGCAGACCGGTCCCATGAAGGACCAGCCCGGTTTCGGCGCCATCGGCGAATCCATGGGCGGGCTGCGCTACGTGTCGGGCCATCCCGACCGGCCGCCCCTGCGCGTCGGCATCTCGATCGGCGATTCCATCGCCGCCCTGCATGGCGTCATCGGCGCGATGATGGCGCTGCGCCACCGCGACGCCACGGGCGGGCGCTGGAACGGCAAGCAGGGCGCGGATTGCCAGGCGGGGCAGGGCCAGATGGTGGACGTGGCGCTGTACGAGGCCGTGTTCAACATGATGGAAAGCCTGGTGCCCGAATACGACGTGGTCGGCGTGGTGCGCGAGCGCACGGGCGGCGCATTGCCCGGCATCGTGCCTTCGAATACCTACACCACCCGCGATGGCCAGAACATCGTCATCGCCGGCAACGGCGACGCGATCTTCCACCGGCTGATGCGCGCCATCGGCCGCGACGACCTGGCCACGGATCCAGGGCTGGTGCGCAACGATGGCCGCGCCAAGCGCGTGGAAGAGATCGACGGCGCCATCCAGCAGTGGTGCGGCGCGCGCGGCATCGAGGAGGCGCTGGGCGTCCTCAAGGGCGCCGACGTGCCCGTGGGCAAGATCTACAGCGTGGCCGACATGTTCAGCGATCCGCAGTTCCTGGCGCGCCGCATGATAGAGCAGCATCGCTTCCCCGACGGCACGCCGGTCAAGCTGCCGGCCGTGGTGCCCAAACTGTCAGAGACGCCCGGCGAAACGCGCTGGGTGGGCCCGGTATTAGGGGAACATACCGAGGAAGTCCTGAAATCGCTGGGGTATGATTCAGCGGCTATAGAAGAGCTGGCAAAGACCGGCGCTATCGGTCTGCCCGACAACTAGGAGACAACCACATGTCAGTCACTCGCCGTGATCTGCTCAAGATGGCCGGCGCCGCCGGCGTCATGGGCATGGCGCCCGCCATCGTGCGCGCGCAGAAGCTGGAGAAGACCAAGGTCCAGATCGCAGTCGGCGGCAAGCCGCTGATCTACTATCTCCCCTTGTCCATCGCGGAAGCCCGCGGCTACTTCAAGGACGAAGGGCTGGACGTCAGCATCGCCGACTTCGCGGGTGGCTCCAAGGCCTTGCAGGCCGTGGTGGGCGGCAGCGCCGACATCGTGTCGGGCGCCTTCGAACACACCTTGTCCATGCAGTCCAAGGGCCAGGCCTATCGCGCCTTCGTGCTGCAGGGCCGCGCGCCGATGATAGGCGTGGGCGTGTCCAAGAAGAACCTGCCCAACTACAAGGGTCCCGCCGACCTGAAGGGCAAGAAGATCGGCGTGACCGCGCCGGGCTCGTCCACCAACATGGTGGTCAGCTTCTTCCTGGCCAAGCACGGCCTGAAGGCCTCGGATGTCTCCATCATCGGCGTGGGCGCGGGCGCCGGCGCGGTGACCGCGCTGCGCAGCGGCCAGATCGACGCCATCTCCAACACCGATCCCGTGGTGTCGATGCTGGAAATGCCGGGCGACATCCAGATCATCGTCGACACGCGCACGCTCAAGGACACCAAGGACATCTTCGGCGGCAACATGCCGGCGGGCTGCCTGTATGCGCCGCAAGCCTTCATCGACGCCAACCCCAACACCACCCAGGCCCTGGCCAACGCCCTGGTGCGCGCCGACAAGTGGATCCAGAAGGCCGGCGCCGACGAAATCGCCAAGGTCGTGCCGGAAACCTATCTGCTGGGCGATCCGGCCGTGTACAAGGCCGCCATCGCCAAGAGCCTGGAAGGCTTGTCGCCGGACGGCATGATTCCCGAGGATGGCGCGGCCACCGCGCTCAAGGCGCTGGCCGCCTACCAGGCGGATTTCGACGGCGCCAAGATCGACCCGTCCAAGGTCTGGACCAACGACTACGCGCGCCGCGCCAACGAGAAGTACCCCAATGGCTGAAGCCGCGCTGTCGCTGGAAAACATCAGTTGCACCTTTGTCTCCCGCGACGACCGGTCGCAGCGCTACACCGCTGTCAGCGACACCACCCTGGCCATCGAGCCGGGCGAGTTCGTGTCGGTGGTGGGCCCGACCGGCTGCGGCAAGTCCACCTTGCTCAACGTCGGCGCCGGCTTGTTGGCGCCGTCGTCGGGCCAGGTAAAGGTCTTCGGGAAGCCGCTGTCCGGCATCAATGAGCGGGCCGGCTACATGTTCCAGGGCGAGGCCCTGCTACCCTGGCGCAACGCGCTGGACAACGTGGTGGCGGGGCTGGACTTCGCCGGCGTGCCGCGCCAGCAGGCGCTGGAGCGCGGCCGCGAATGGATGCGCCGCGTCGGCCTGGGCGGCTTCGAGAGCCGTTATCCGCACCAGATGTCGGGCGGCATGCGCAAGCGCGCGATGCTGGCGCAGACGCTGATCCGCGATCCCGACATCATCTTGATGGACGAGCCGTTCTCGGCGCTGGACATCCAGACCCGCCAGCTCATGGAGAACGAGGTCCTGGACCTCTGGATGGCCAAGCGCCGCGCCGTGCTCTTCATCACGCACGACCTGGACGAGGCCATCGCCATGAGCGACCGCGTGGTGGTGCTGTCGGCAGGGCCCGGCACGCATCCCATCGGCGAATTCGTCATCGACCTGCCGCGTCCGCGCGACGTGGCCGAAGTGCGCTCGGATCCGCGCTTTGTGGAGTTGCACGCCGCCATCTGGGGCGTGCTGCGCGAAGAAGTCTTGAAGGGCTATGCCCAACAGAAGCGAGCCTGAGCCATGTCCAAGCTGATCAAACCCGGTTCGGCCAGCCTGCGCTTCTGGCAATTGCTGCTGCTCGTCATCATTCTTCTGGCGTGGCATTTCGCATCGCGCGATCCCAAGGTGGCGTTCTTCTTCGGCGAACCGCTGAAAGTGTGGGGCCGCATCTGGGCCTGGTTCGTCACCAACGCGGATATCTACACCCATCTAGGCGTGACGTTGACCGAGACCGTGCTGGCCTTTTTCATCGGCACCATCGCCGGCCTGGCCTTCGGCCTGTGGCTGGGCCTGTCGCCCGGCGCCAGCGCGATCCTCGATCCCTACATCAAGGCCGCCAACTCGATGCCGCGCGTCATTCTCGCGCCCATCTTCGGCATGTGGTTCGGCCTGGGCATCTGGTCCAAGGTGGCGCTGGCGGTGACGCTGGTGTTCTTCATCGTGTTCTTCAACGTCTACCAGGGCGTGCGCGAAGTCAGCCCCACCTTGCTGGACAACGCCAGGATGCTGGGCGCGCGCCGGCGCCAGCTGCTGCGGCACGTGTACCTGCCTTCCGCCACCAGCTGGGTGTTCTCCAGCCTGCATACCTCGGTGGGCCTGGCCTTCGTGGGCGCGGTGGTCGGCGAGTACCTGGGCTCGGCCAGCGGCGTCGGCTACCTGATCCTGCAGGCCGAAGGCACCTTCGATGTGAACACCGTGTTCGCGGGCATCATCGTGCTCACGGCTTTTGCGCTGGTGCTGGACGCCGTCGTCGGCATGGGCGAAAAGCGGCTGATGAAATGGCAGCCCAGGTCCGGCGAAACCGAAAAGATCTGACCGGAGTTTTCCATGGCCCGCCTACCCTACGCCGACCTGACCCACCCCGAAGCCAAACCCTTGGTGGACCGCATCGTCGCCGAGCGCGGCAGCGTCCTGCACCTGTACCAGATGCTGCTGCACAGCCCCGCCGTGGCGGGCGGCTGGCTCAATTACCTGACATCGATCCGCCAGCTCAGCACCTTGCCCGGCGATCTGCGCGAACTGGTGATCATGCGCGTGGCGGCCATCAACGGCGCGCCCTACGAGGCCGACCAGCATGCGCCCATCGCGCTGAAGGAAGGCGTGTCGCAGGCGCAGCTGGATGCGCTGAACGCTTGGGAAAATTCGGACCTGTTTGACGAACGCGAAAGGGCGGTGCTGGCGTATACCGACGCCATGACGCGCAATGTGCAGGTGCCGGAACCCGTGTTCCAGGCGGCCCGCGCGGCCATGGGTTCGGAAAAACTCATCGTGGAACTGACCGCGACGGTGGCGGCCTACAACATGGTGTCGCGCTTCCTGGAAGCGCTGCAGGTGCACTCGCACGATCACCGCTGATGCGTACGCGCGGCCCGTTGGGGCCGCGCGCATGTTTGCCGATATCGTGGCGGAAAATCCCGCTCAGGCGCGTTGCGCCTCGATCAACGCATCCAGCTTGACCGCGTCCGCCACGAACAGGCGGATGCCTTCCGACAGCTTTTCACTGGCCATCGCATCTTCGTTGAGCAGGGTGCGGAACGTGACTTCGTCCGCGCCGATGCGCGCGATGCCGGCGGGAATGTCGTCGGCGCGCAATTGCGCGGGCGCGTCGCCCTCGGTGCTGGCCAGCTTGGTCAGCAGTTCCGGGCTGATGGTCAGCAGGTCGCAGCCCGACAGCGCCAGGATCTGGCCCACGTTGCGGAAGCTCGCGCCCATGATCTCGGTGGGCAGGCCGAAGTGCTTGTAGTACTGGTAGATCCGCGTGACGGACAGCACGCCCGGGTCGCGCGCGCCGGCGTTGTCGGCTTCGACCCAGTTGGCGCCGGCGGACTTCTTGTGCCAGTCGTAGATGCGGCCGACGAAGGGGGAAATCAGCTGCACGTGCGCGTCGGCGCAGGCCACGGCCTGCGGCAGCGAGAACAGCAGGGTCAGGTTGCAGCGCACGCCTTCCGATTGCAGCGCGCGGGCGGCCTGGATGCCTTCCCAGGTCGAGGCGATCTTGATCAGCACGCGCTCGCGCGGCACGCCGGCAGCTTCGTACAGGGCGATCAGGCTGCGGGCGCGCTCGATGGTGGCGCGGGTGTCGAACGACAGGCGGGCGTCGACTTCGGTCGATACGCGGCCCGGAACGATGTCCAGGATGGCGCGGCCGAAGGCGACCAGCAGGCGGTCCATGAGCTCGGCGGTGGGCGCGCCGCGGTGTTCGCGCGCGGTCTTTTCCAGCAGGGGGCGGTAGGCGTCCTGCTGGACGGCCTTGAGAATAAGGGACGGATTGGTGGTGGCGTCGGTGGGACGCAGCGCCTTCATGGCTTCGAAATCCCCCGTGTCGGCGACGACGGTGGTGTGATTGCGCAGGGCGTCAAGTTGGCTGGACATGGACGGTACGGCTCGCAGCTGGCTAGGGTTGAAGGTGCCCTAGCGTATCACCGAGGCCGCCAGGCCGCCGTCGGCCGGACGAGGGAGGGGGGCGGCGGGACGCGGAAAAACAGGCCAAAACCCCGTTTCCGGCCTTATTTGGCGCGGTTCGCCGGGAAAAGCGGCCGCTCAAGGTATAATCCGAAGGTTTGATTATCGATTCTAAAACCGGGGTTTACTGTGCTGCCGCAACTCTTTCCCGAGGGGATCAACCGCTTCCCTCCTGCAATTCTGGCTCTGGCGGACGGTACCATTTTTCGAGGCGTGTCGATCGGTGCGTCTGGGCATACCGTTGCCGAAGTGGTGTTCAACACCGCGATGACCGGGTACCAGGAAATTCTCACCGATCCCAGCTATAGCGGCCAGATCGTCACGCTGACCTATCCGCACATCGGCAATACCGGCGTCAACGCCGAGGACGTGGAAGCCAAGCGCGTCTTTGCCGCCGGCCTGGTGGTCCGCGACTGTCCCGCCCGCGTGTCGAACTTCCGTTCCACGCAATCGTTGCCTGAGTACCTCTCCGAGCAAGGCGTCGTCGCCATTTCCGGCATCGACACCCGCAAGCTCACCCGCATCCTGCGTGAAAAGGGCGCCCAGGGCGCCTGCATCTTCGTCGGCACCGACGCCGAGCGCGCCGTCGAGCTGGCCCGCGGCTTTGCCGGCATGGCCGGCCAGGACCTGGCCAAGGTGGTGTCGATCAAGGATCGCGCCGAATGGACCGAAGGCACCTGGCAATTGGGCGAGGGCTTCTCCAAGCCCGACCAGTCCAAGTTCCACGTCGTGGCCTACGACTTCGGCATCAAGACCAACATCCTGCGCCTGCTGGCTGACCGCGGCTGCCGCCTGACGGTGGTGCCGGCCCAGACCAGCGCCGAGGAAGTCTTCAAGCTCAACCCCGACGGCGTGTTCCTGTCCAACGGCCCCGGCGACCCCGAGCCCTGCGACTACGCCATCGAGGCTACCCGCGCCTTCCTGGACAAGAAGCTGCCGGTGTTCGGCATCTGCCTGGGCCACCAGATCATGGGCCTGGCGGTGGGCGGCAAGACGCTCAAGATGAAGACCGGCCACCACGGCGCCAACCACCCCGTGCAGGACCTCCAGTCCAAGCGCGTGTTCATTACCAGCCAGAACCATGGCTTCGCGGTCGACGCGGCCAGCCTGCCGGCCACCGCGCGCGTGACGCATGTCTCGCTGTTCGACGGCACGCTGCAGGGCTTCGAGCTCACCGACCGCCCGGCCTTCTGCTTCCAGGGTCACCCCGAAGCCAGCCCGGGTCCGCACGACATCCTTGAACTGTTCGACAAGTTCATCGCCCTGATGTCCGGCCAAAAGTAAAGATTGCATCATGCCCAAGCGTACAGACCTAAAAAGCATACTCATCATCGGCGCCGGCCCCATCATCATCGGGCAGGCCTGCGAATTCGACTATTCCGGCGCACAGGCGTGCAAGGCGCTCAAGGCCGAGGGCTACCGCACCATCCTGGTGAACAGCAACCCGGCCACGATCATGACGGACCCGGAAACGGCCGACGTCACCTACATCGAGCCCATCACCTGGCAAGCCGTCGAAAAGATCATCGAGCGTGAAAAGCCCGATGCGCTGCTGCCCACGATGGGCGGCCAGACCGCGCTGAACTGCGCGCTGGACCTGGCCCACCACGGTGTGCTGAAGAAGCACAATGTCGAACTGATCGGCGCCAATGAGCACGCCATCGAAAAGGCCGAGGACCGTCAGAAGTTCAAGCAGGCCATGACCGACATCGGCCTGGAATCGGCCAAGTCGGGCGTGGCCCACAGCATGGACGAAGCCTGGGAAGTGCAGCGCCGCATCGCGGCCGAAGTCGGCACCTCCGGCTTCCCGGCCGTGATCCGCCCCAGCTTCACCATGGGCGGTTCGGGCGGCGGCATTGCCTACAACGCCGAAGAATTCGAAACCATCTGCCGCCGCGGCCTGGAAGCTTCGCCCACCAGCGAACTGCTGATCGAAGAGTCGCTGCTGGGCTGGAAGGAATTCGAGATGGAAGTGGTCCGCGACAAGGCGGACAACTGCATCATCGTCTGCTCCATCGAAAACCTGGACCCGATGGGCGTGCACACCGGTGACTCCATCACCGTGGCGCCGGCCCAGACGCTGACCGACAAGGAATACCAGATCATGCGTAACGCATCGATCGCGGTATTGCGCGAGATCGGCGTGGATACGGGCGGCTCGAACGTGCAGTTCGCGGTCAACCCGCGCGACGGCCGCATGATCGTCATCGAGATGAACCCGCGCGTGTCGCGTTCGTCGGCGCTGGCCTCCAAGGCCACCGGCTTCCCCATCGCCAAGGTCGCTGCGCGCCTGGCCGTGGGCTACACGCTGGACGAACTGAAGAACGAAATCACCGGCGGCGCCACGCCCGCCTCGTTCGAACCCTCGATCGACTACGTCGTCACCAAGGTGCCGCGTTTCGCCTTCGAGAAATTCCCCACCGCCGACGCGCGCCTGACCACCCAGATGAAGTCCGTGGGTGAAGTCATGGCCATCGGCCGCACCTTCCAGGAATCGTTCCAGAAGGCGCTGCGCGGCCTGGAAGTCGGCGTCGACGGCCTGAACCAGAAGACCACCGACCGCGAAAAGCTGCAGGTTGAACTCGGCGAACCCGGTCCGGAACGCATCTGGTACGTGGGCGACGCCTTCGCGCAGGGCTTCACGCTGGACGAAGTGCACAACATCACGCACATCGACCCGTGGTTCCTGTCGCAGATCAAGGAAATCGTCGACATCGAACTGGCGCTGGAACAGAAGACGCTGGCCGACCTGGATTACGCCACGCTGTGGGAACTCAAGCGCCGCGGCTTCTCTGACCGCCGCCTGGCCTTCCTGCTGGATTCCTCGGAATCCGAAGTGCGCAAGCTGCGCCACCAGTTGAACGTGCGTCCGGTCTACAAGCGCGTCGACACCTGCGCCGCCGAATTCGCCACCCGCACGGCCTACATGTACTCGACCTACGAGGAAGAGTGCGAGGCCGCGCCCACCGACCGCAAGAAGATCGTGGTGCTGGGCGGCGGTCCGAACCGCATCGGCCAGGGCATCGAATTCGATTATTGCTGCGTGCATGCTGCGCTGGCGCTGCGCGACGACGGGTACGAGACCATCATGGTCAACTGCAACCCGGAAACCGTGTCCACCGACTACGACACCTCGGACCGCCTGTACTTCGAGCCGCTGACGCTCGAAGACGTGCTGGAAATCGTCCACAAGGAAAACCCGGTCGGCATGATCGTCCAGTACGGCGGCCAGACCCCGTTGAAGCTGGCGCGCGCCCTGGAAGCCAACGGCGTGCCCATCATCGGCACCAGCCCGGAATCCATCGACGTGGCCGAAGACCGCGAGCGCTTCCAGAAGCTGCTCAACAAGCTCGGCCTGCGCCAGCCGCCCAACCGCACCGCGCGCACCGAAGGCGAGGCCCTGGCCCACGCCGCCGAAATCGGCTATCCCCTGGTCGTACGCCCCAGCTACGTGCTGGGCGGCCGCGCCATGGAAATCGTGCACGAGCAGCAGGACCTCGAGCGCTACATGCGCGAGGCCGTGAAGGTCAGCAATGACTCGCCCGTGCTGCTGGACCGCTTCCTGAACAACGCCACCGAAGTGGACGTGGACTGCCTGGCCGACGGCGAAACCGTCTTCATCGGCGGCGTCATGGAACACATCGAGCAGGCCGGCGTGCACTCGGGCGACTCGGCTTGCAGCCTGCCCCCGTACTCGCTGTCGGCGGAAGTCATCGCCGAAATCAAGCGCCAGACCACGATGATGGCCAAGGCATTGAATGTCAGCGGCCTGATGAACGTGCAGTTCGCGATCCAGGGCGGCGACGTCTACGTGCTGGAAGTGAACCCGCGCGCCTCGCGCACGGTGCCCTACGTCTCCAAGGCTACCGGCCTGCAACTGGCCAAGATCGCCGCGCGCGCCATGGCCGGCCAGACCCTGGCCGCGCAAGGCATCACCAAGGAAGTCGTGCCGCCTTACTTCTCGGTCAAGGAAGCCGTGTTCCCGTTCGTGAAGTTCCCGGGCGTGGACACCATCCTGGGTCCGGAAATGAAGTCGACCGGCGAAGTGATGGGCGTGGGCACCAGCTTCGGCGAAGCCTTCGTGAAGTCGCAATTGGCCGCGGGCGTGCGCCTGCCGGAATCCGGCACGGTGTTCATCAGCGTCAAGAACCAAGACAAGCCCCTGGCGGTGGAAGTGGCGCGCGGCCTGCACGCGCTCGGCTTCAAGCTGGTCGCCACGCGCGGCACGGCGGCCGAGATCGAAGCCGCCGGCATCCCTGTGCAGTTGGTGAACAAGGTCAACGAAGGCCGTCCGCACATCGTCGACATGGTGAAGAACGGCGAGATCGCGCTGGTCATCAACACCGTCGAAGAGCGCCGCAACGCCATTGCTGACTCGCGCACCATCCGCACCCAGGCGCTGGCCGCCCGCGTGACCTTCTTCACGACCATTGCCGGCGCCCGCGCCGCGGTCGAAGGCATGCAATACCTGCGCCAAGGCCTGGGCCTGCAGGTTTATCCGCTGCAGGAGCTGCACGCTTCCTTGCAAGGCTAAGCCGGCAAGCGACACAATAGGGCACGCGAGAGCGTGCCCTATTTTTTTGCAACGCGATTCCGCAACGCCACCACAGGCATCAGGCACACATGGAAAGAGTCTTCATCACCGGCGCCAGCAGCGGCCTGGGACGCGCCCTGGCGCAGCAGTACGCCGCCGCCGGCGCCACCCTGGGCCTGCTGGGCCGACGCGAGGACGCCTTGCGGGAATTGGCAGACAGCCTGCCCGGCGAGCACCGCTGCTACGCGGTGGACGTGCGCGACCGCCAGGCCCTGCATGCCGCCGCCCAGGATTTCATCGCGTTCTGCCAGGGGCGGGTGGACGTGGTCATCGCCAGCGCCGGCATCAGCGCAGGCACCTTGACCGAGCATGGCGAGGACTACGACGTCTTCAAAGCTATTGTCGACACCAATCTGCTGGCCACCGTGGCGACCTTCGAACCCTTCATCGCGTCCATGCGGGCGGCAGGATCGGGCCGGCTGGTGGGCATCGCCAGCGTGGCTGGGGTGCGGGGGCTGCCCGGCGCGGGCGCCTACAGCGCGTCCAAGTCGGCGGTGGTCACCTACTGCGAAAGCCTGCGGCTGGAGCTGGCCGCCGAAGGCGTGGATGTGGTGACGATCGCGCCCGGCTACATCAAGACGGCAATGACGGCCCACAACCCGTATTCCATGCCTTTCCTGATGGAGGCGGACGCCTTCGCCCGCCGCGCGCGCAGCGCGATCGGGCGGGGCACGTCCTATGTGGTGATTCCGTGGCAGATGGGCATCGTCGCCAAGCTGATGCGACTGTTGCCCAACGCCGTCTACGACAGGCTGGCGCGCAACGCGCCGCGCAAGCCGCGCCGCGCGCGCTGAACGCTCAGGGCACGACGTCGTTGCCGACTTCGTCGCTCACGTGGCCCACGTCGCCCCAGTCCAGCACCTGCCATTTGCGGCCCTGCACGCCGACGCGGTTGATGCTGACGTTCAGCAGCGAGGCATCGCGCGGTCCGTTCAGCGGCACGCCCGAGGCATGGCGCCAGATGATGTCCAGCACGCCGCCGTGCGTGAACATCAGGATGCGTTCGTCGTCGTGGCGGCTGGCGATGTCGTCCACGGTGGAAATGACGCGGGATTGGAACTGCCCCAGCGTTTCGCCGCCGTCCAGCGGACGCAGTGGGTCGCGACTTTTCCAGGCGGCCGCGGCCTCGGGGGCCAGCACGTCGATGCGTTCGTGGTCCAGGCCTTCCAAGATGCCAAAGCCGCGCTCGCGGATGCCGGGCTCCACGCGCACGCGCAGGCCGAGCTGTTCGGACACCGGCACGGCCGTGGCATGGGCACGCTGCAGATCGCTGCTGTAGATGGCGTGGATGGGCGTGTGGCGAGCTTCCTCGCGCATGCGCGCGGCCAGCAGGCTGGCCTGGTTGACGCCGAATTCGTTCAGGGGGATGTCTTGCCAGCCTTGCAGGCGCCGTTGGCGGTTCCAGTCGGTTTCGCCGTGGCGGATGAACCAGATTTCAGTCATTGCGGTCTTGATGCGGGTTTAGAGCTGGGCGGGCGCGATGGGTGCGCGCGGTTTCCAGATGGTTTGAATGATCGAGCTTAACGCGACCAGCGCGGGCTCGCTAGCGCGCTCGTAGGGCAGGATGAATCCCAGCATGGCGTCGACGCGCGCCTGGCCCCAGACGATGAAGTCGTTCGAGGCCGCGCCCGCCAGCGCGGCTTCCTCGCGCAGCAGGGCGCAGCCGGCGCCGGCGCGTACCAGCGCATCCAGGTTGGCCTGGTCGTCGTTCTGCATCACGATGCGCGGCGACAGGCCGTGGCGTTCGAACATGTCGCGCAGCAGCAGGTGGGTGTGGCTGCCGGATGGGCCATCCAGCCAGGGCAATTGCGCCACCTCGCGCCAGCCGCCGCGCTTGAGCACGGCGGCGTGCTCCTTGGGCATGGCGATGCGGTAGCGCACGCTGCGCAACGGCTGCCAGAGCACGCCGCGCGGCGGATTGGCGGCGATGATCAGCGCCGCCGGCAGGCGGCCCGTGCTGACCTGCTCAGCCAGGGTGGCGGCGGGCAGCGTCTGGGTCTTCAGTTCGACCAGCGGCAGGCGCTGGGTGACGGCCGAAGCCAGTTCGCCCAGGCGCAGGAAATCGGGTTTTTCGCTGGGCACGCCCAGTTCGACCGCGCCGTGCAGGCTGCCCTGCAATTGCTGGGCTTCGGATTTGAATTGCGCGCCCAGCACCAGCAGCGACTCGGCGGTGGGCAGCAGCACCTCGCCCGCCTTGGTCAGGGCCAGGCGGCCGCCGCTGCGGTCGAACAGCGCCACGCCCAGGCTTTGTTCCAGCGCCTTGATCTGCGCGGTCACGGCGGGCTGGGTCAACGACAGCGCCTCGGCCGCCTTCGTCAGGTTGCCCAGCCGGGCGACCGTGACGAAGGCGCGGATCTGATAGATTTCCATGGCCCCGAGTTTAGGCTGCCAAGAGCCGCACTTGGGTAGGTTCGAGGCCGATGGAAACGGGAGCGCCGACGGGGAAGGGGGACAGCCCGGCCAGATGCGATTGGTCCGCCGTCAGCCGCTGTTCGCCGATCTGCACCTGATAACGGGTGAATTCGCCCAGGAACTCGCTGCTTTCGACGATGCCCGGCAGCCAGACATAGCGCGCATCGCCCAGCCCGTCCGCCATTTCGATCTGCACCGTATGCGGACGGAAGCTGGCCGCCAGCCGCGACGCGGCTGGCGCTTCGCCCGTCAGAGGCAGCCGCAGGTCGCCCACGCCTTCCACCGCCAGGACCACGCTGCCGCTGGTGCGTTCGCGCACATTGCCTTCCAGTACGTTCATCGTGCCCACGAAGTTGGCGACGAAACGGTTCACCGGATAGTCGAACAAGGTGCTGGGCGCGCCGATCTGCTGGACCACGCCGTGGTCCAGCACCGCCATGCGGTCGGCGGTGGTCATGGCCTCTTCCTGGTCATGGGTGACGAAGATGGTGGTGATGCCGAGCCGGCGTTGCAGGCTGAGCAGGTCCTGGCGCATCTGCACGCGCAGCTTCTTGTCCAGGTTGGACAGGGGTTCGTCCAGCAGCAGCACCTGCGGTTCGATCACGATGGTGCGGGCCAGCGCCACGCGCTGCTGCTGGCCGCCGGAAAGCTGGTTGGGGCGCCGCTTGCCGTACTGGGACAGGCCGACCAAGTCCAGCGCGGCTTCGACCTTGGCGTGGATCTCGGCGCGCGGCAGCTTGCGCTCGACCAGGCCGAAGGCCACGTTGTCCCACACCGTCATGTGCGGCCATAGCGCATAGTTCTGGAACACCATGCCGATGTTGCGGTTCCAGGGCGGCGTGCCGCTAATGTCCTTGCCGTCCACCAGCAGCTGCCCGGCGCTGTGCCGGTTGAAGCCGGCGATCAGCCGCAGCAGCGTGGACTTGCCCGAACCCGACGGCCCGAGCAGCGCGAAGAACTCGCCGGGCTCGATGCTGATGTTGACGTCCTTGAGCACTTCCGTCTTGCCGTAGGACAGCCGGATGTTGCGGCATTCGACGCTGACTTTCTTCATGCGGATTCCCCTTCATTGCGAGCCGGGCGCTGGCGCACCTGGGCGCGTTCCACCAGCAGGTGCGATACATACGTGCCGATGGCCACCGCGGCCACCGCCAGGACGCCGAGCGCGGCGCCGGGACCCCGGCCCGCCGCGCTCTGCATGTACAGATAGATGCCGTAGCTCATGGGCGCCTGGCTGTCCTTGGTCACCAGCATGATGGTGGCCGACAGCTCCACCGCCGCCGTGACGAAGCTGGTCACGAAGCCCGCCAGCATGCCGCCCGCCATCAGCGGCACGACCACGCGGCGGATGGTGCTCATGCGCGTCGCGCCCAGCGATTGTGCGGCCTCTTCCAGCGAAATGTTGATCTGCTGCAGCGAAGCCACGCAGGAACGCAAGGCATAAGGCAGCCGCCGCACCGAGTACGCGATCATGATGATGATCCACGACGAGGTCAGCAGCGTGCCGGTGCCGGGCAGCTCGATGCCGCGGAAGGTGCGCAGAAAGCCGATGGCCAGCACGATGCCGGGAATCGCCAGCGCCGCGGAAGCCAGGAAGTCCAGCCACTGCCGCGCGGGCAGCCGGGTGCGCAGCATCAGGTAGGCGATGGCGGTGCCCAGGATCACGTCCACGCCGGCGGCCAGGCCGCAATAGAGCAAGGTGTTGGCGATCATGCCCTGCGATTCGGAGAACACCGCGGCGTAATGCGCCAGGGTATAGCCGTCGGGCAGCGGCGCGAAGCTCCAGACGCTGGCCAGCGACAGCAGCAGCACGCCCATGTGCGGCGACAGCACCAGCAGCAGCACCAGGATGATCCAGCCATAGGCCAGCACGCTTTCCATGGGGCGCAACTTGCGCTTCTGGATGGAGTTGCCGCCCTTCTGCAGGGTAGAGTAGTCGCGGCCCTTGAGCACGCGCGCAGACAGCCACAGCGCCAGGATCGAGAACCCCACCATGATGACGCTGATCACATAGCCCAGCGGATCCTCCAGGCCCACCTGCGTGATGCGCAGGTAGGCTTGCGGCGCCAGCATGTTGGTGGTGCCCAGGACCAGCGGCGTGCCCAGGTCGTCGAAGACCTTGACGAACACCAGCGATGTGCCGGCCACATAGCCGGGCAGCGCCAGCGGGAAGATCACGCGGCGGAACAGGCGAAAACCCCGCGAACCCAGGTTGAAGGCCGCTTCCTCCATGGCGCCGTCGATGTTGCGCAGCGCCACCACCAGGTTCATCAGGATGAAGGGGAAGTAGTGCAGCGATTCCACAAAGATGACACCGTTCAAACCTTCCATGAACGGGATGGTGAAGCCGAACCAGTCGTTGAGCAGCAAGTTCACGCTGCCCGAGCGGCCGAAGATCAGCTGCATCGCGACCGCGCCGACGAAGGGCGGCATGATCAGCGGCAGCACGCCCAGCGTCTGGATCAACAGCGCGCCGCGGAAGTCGAAACGCACCGTGAAGTACGCCAGCGGCACGGCGATGAGCGATGCCAGCAAGGCCGACCAGCCCGCCACGTACAGGCTGTTGAAGAAGGCCTCCTTCATCAGCGGCTGGTTGAAGAAGGCGCCGAAGTGGCCCATGGTGAAGCTGCCGTCGGCGTTCACGAAGGCGGTGTAGAACACCGTGCCCACCGGCACGGCCAGGAACAGCAGCAGAAAACCGAACACCAGTAGCGCCGTCAGCAAAGGGCCGACGGGCAGGCGCGAGTGGCCCGAAGAATTCATCGAGATTCCCGAAATCGTTGCCAGGGGAAAACCGCGGCGGCGGACGGGAAGGGGCCCGCCCGGTCCGCGCGCGTCCTGCGGGTGCCGCGGCCTAGAGCGCCGCGGCCTGCTTGGCGAGCTTGACGGCTTCTTCGTAGTTCGCCTTGGAACGGCCGTTCCATTCGCCTTCCAGCTGGGTGATCTGCTGGTTCACGGCGGCGTCCTTCTTGTTGCCGGCGAAGATCGCCAGGAAGGCCGGGTCGGCGGCCTTCTTGCCGTCGATGAGCGGCGCCCAGGTCAGCTTGCGGGCCTGCGCCAGCAGCTCGGCAGCGCGGCCGCTCTTGGCTTTGTCGCCCAGCTTGGCTTCGGCGTCGTAGATGGCCTTGGTGGCGGCCTGCAGTTCCTTCAGGCGGAACGTGACCGTCTGGTCATACAGCGATTGCACGACGTAGTAGCGCGACTGCGACAGGTCGGCATTGAACTGCACCTTGCTGCGCTTGGCGATCTCGGCGGGGTCGGGGTAGCCCTGCGGAATCTTCCCGGCCAGCATCGAGTAGGGCAGCACCGGCAGGCGCGAGATCTTGGGTTCCAGCAGCAGCTCCTGCCCGGCCTGGCTGAGCGTGAAGGCGATGAACTTCTTGCCTTCCTCGGTGTTCTTCGCGCCCTGGATCAGCGCGATGTTGGCCGGCACGATGGCCGTTTCGGAGGGGTAGACGAACTCCACCGGGAACTTGGAATACTTGCTGGACAGGCCGAAGAAGTCGATCACCGGCCCCGCGCCGAACTGTCCATTGTTCACGCCGTCCGGCACGCCGAACGAGCGCTCGGTGACGGCGCTGCTGTTGCCCGACATGCGCAGCAGCGTGCTCCAGCCTTCGTCCCAGCCTTCGCCCTGGAGGATGGTTTCCACGGTCAGGTGCATGGTGCCCGAGCGCGACGGCGAGGTGATGCCGACGTGGCCGAACCATTGCGGCGACAGCAGGTCCTTCCATTCCACCGGCGCGGGGATCTTGTGCGCCGCAATGTAGCGGGTGTTGTAGATGATGCCGTAGCCGGCCAGGGCCTGGCCCAGGTACATGCCGCCCGGATCGTTGATGGGGTAGTTGCCGATCTTGTCCGGCACCTGCTTGTTGGCCACGTCGGCGGAGCTTGCCAGCAGCTTGTCGCGGCCCAGTACTTCGAAGGCATCGGGCGCGCTGGCCCAGAACACCTCGGGGCGCTGGCCGGCGGGCGTTTCGCGCACATAGGCGATGCCCGACACCGTGTTCTTGTTCAGGACTTCCAGCGTGATGCCGGGATTGGCTTTTTCGAAGGCCGTCTTGTAGGCCTGGGTGAGGTCCTTGGGGAATGACGTGATCACCGTGACGGTGCCTGCGAGGGCAGGGGCCGCGCAAACGGCCAGCACCGCACCTGCAAGGGCTGTGCGCATTGCATGCATGGTTTGTCTCCGTGGTTTTAGATTTGTCCGGAGACAGTACTGGCCGGCCTGGGCAGCGTCCAATCAGAAATTTTGATGCGCGCCATCAATGCGGGCGCCCCGGCCGCGCGGGGGCCCGGCCTTGCCTGCTAGGCCGTGGCGGATACGCCGCCTTGCATGGCCCGGGCCTGCTGCTCCATCACGTCAGTGATCTGTCTCTGGATCTGCACCGCCTGGGCATTGAGCGCCATCAGTTGCTGGGCCTTCATTTCGGCCGGCATGCCGCTGGCCTTGACCTTGGCGATCTGGTCCATCACGCGCTTGAGCTGCTTCTGCAGTTCCTTGATCTGGCGCGTGTAGGCGTCGTCGTTGCTGGAGTCCTCGGTTTCCGCGGCTGCCTGCGCGTTGCCCACCTTCAGGCCGCCGGGGTTGTTGATGCGGATCTTGCCGTCCGGGGACGCCGCGCTCGCTTCTTCGCCGGAGGCGCTCTTGGCTTCCTTGTTGGCCTGGATTTTCTCGGCCCACATGTCCGCCAGCGTGGTGGCGCGGGAGATGCCGCCGATGGGATTGATAGCCATGATTGTTCCTGCCTTCTCAATGGGTCGGGGTTTTCACTAGTACGGCATTCCAGCGGCGAACTTAAGCATTGCCGCCCCTTTGCGGCCCCCTTTACACTGGCGCCCGCTCACACCCAACACCTATTTTGGGATATCCATGTCCAATTCCTACTTTCCGCGCTGGCGCCTGGCCGACGACACCGAGCCCGGCGTCATCATCGCGCCCGACGAAAGGCTGTCCTGGCCCAAGAACGTGGCCATGGGCGCGCAGCACGTGGTCGCCATGTTCGGCTCCACCGTGCTGGCGCCGCTGCTCATGGGCTTTGACCCGAACGTCGCCATCCTGATGTCAGGCATAGGCACGCTGATCTTCTTCCTGTTCGTGGGCGGCAGGGTTCCCAGCTACCTGGGTTCCAGCTTCGCCTTCATCGGCGGCGTGATCGCGGTGACCGGCTATGCCGGCGGCGGGGCCAACGCCAATATCGGCGTGGCCCTGGGCGCCATCATCGCTTGCGGCCTGGCCTACACGCTGATCGGCCTGATCGTCTGGTTCGTCAACGCGCGCGCCGGGGGCGGGGCGAACTGGATCGACACCTTGATGCCGCCTGTCGTCACGGGCGCCGTCGTCGCGGTCATCGGCCTGAACCTGGCGCCCATCGCCGCCAAGGGCGCGATGGGCGCATCGGGCTTCGACAGCGTGATGTCCATGGTCACCATCCTTTGCGTGGGCGGCATCGCCGTGTTCACCAAGGGCATGGTGCAACGCCTGCTGATCCTGGTCGGCATGATCCTGGCCTGCGTGGTGTACGGCATTCTCGCCAACGGCATGGGGCTGGGCAAGCCCATCGATTTCTCCGGCGTGGCCGCCGCGGCCTGGTTCGGCCTGCCGCACTTTGCCGCGCCGGTGTTCAAGGCCGAGGCCATGGGCCTGATCGTGCCCGTCGCCATCATTCTGGTGGCCGAGAACCTGGGCCACGTGAAGGCCGTCAGCGCCATGACCGGCCAGGACCTGGACCGCTACCTCGGCCGCGCCTTCGTCGGCGACGGGGTCGCCACCATGGTGTCCGGCGCCGTGGGCGGCACCGGCGTCACCACCTATGCCGAGAACATCGGCGTGATGGCGGTCACGCGCATCTACTCGACGCTGGTGTTCGTCGTTGCGGCTCTGATCGCCATCGTGCTGGGCTTCTCGCCCAAGTTCGGCGCGCTGATCCAGATGATCCCCGGGCCGGTGCTGGGCGGCATGTCGGTGGTGGTGTTCGGTCTGATCGCCATCGCCGGCGCCCGCATCTGGGTGGTCAACCAGGTGGACTTCAGCGACAACCGCAACCTTATCGTGGCCGCGGTCACGCTGGTGCTGGGGGCGGGCGACTTCACCATCAAGCTGGGCAATTTCACGCTGGGCGGCATCGGCACCGCCACCTTCGGCGCCATCATCCTGTACGCCTTGCTGCGCCGCAGGAAATAGGCGGCGCGGCCATGCGCGGACTCCGTGTCCCGCGCATGGCCGGCTGGCGCGTCTAGGTGCGCGACAGCCGCGAGGCCGCGGCCGTGCCGGTCAACGCTACCGGCGCCGCCTCGATCACCTGTCCCGATTGCGTCTTGAATACCGAGGTGGCTTCGGCCAGGCGCCGCGCCTGTTCCTCCATCGCGGCCGCGGCGGCCGACGCTTCCTCGACCAGCGCCGCGTTCTGCTGTGTCACCTCGTCCATCTGCGAGATCGCCAGGCTGACCTGGTCTATGCCGCCGGCCTGCTGCGTCGAGGCGGCCGAGATTTCAGCCATGATCGCGGCCACGCGCTGCACCGAATCCACGATTTCCTGCATGGTCTGCCCGGCGGCGGCGACCTGGGCCGATCCGGCGGCCACGGTGTCCACCGAGGCCTCGATCAGCGTCTTGATCTCCTTGGCGGCCTGCGCGGCGCGCTGGGCCAGCGAACGGACCTCGCCCGCGACCACGGCAAAGCCCTTGCCCTGTTCACCAGCGCGCGCGGCTTCAACGGCGGCGTTCAGCGCGAGGATGTTGGTCTGGAAAGCGATGCTGTCGATCACGGACACAATGTCCGAGATCCGCCGCGAGCTGTCCGAGATGCCGTGCATGGTCGCCACCACCTGTTCCACGTTCTGGCCGCCGCGCTGCGCCACGTCCATGCTGACCGCCGCCAGCTGGTTGGCCTGGGCGGCATTTTCGGCGTTCTGCTTGACGGTGACCGCCAGCTCTTCCATGGTGGACGCGGTTTCTTCGAGCGCCGCGGCCTGTTCTTCGGTACGCACCGACAGGTTGGAATTGCCGGCCGCGATTTCCGCCGCGCCCACGTTGATCTCGTCCACTCCCTGGCGCACGGACGTCACCGTGCGGGTGAGGCTCTCCTGCATGCGTTTGAGCGAAGCGAACAGGACGCCGATCTCATTGTTGGAGCGGGTTTCCACGCGGTTCGTCAGGTCGCCGGCCGCGATGCGATCGAAGTGCCTGCCGGCCTCCTGCAGCGGACGGAGCACGGCGCGGCGGATGAAGGCCCAGCACAGCGCGGCCAGGAGCAGGGCGGCCGATATCAGCGCGACCGCCGAGATCCGGGCGGTGGAGTAGGTCTGCTCGGAGCTTGCCAGCACGCCGTCGCTGCGCTCCTGGACCCGGCCCAGGAAGGCTTGCATGTCTTTCATGAAGTAGGCGTCGGCCTGGGGCAGCCGCCCCTCGTCCTGGCGGTACTTGGCTGGCGAACGTTCCTTGAGGTCGGCTTCCAGTGTATCCAGGATGGCGGCGTACTCGGTGAAGCGCCCCTGCAGCGTTTGGGCTAACTGCTGACCACGCGGGCTCTTGGGTACGGCCATGTAGCGGGCGAAACGCTCGCGCGCCTGCTTCAGATGGCCGGCGGCTTCCTCGCCGGCCAGCCCGGCCTGGTCCATGCCGCCGGCCTGCATGGCAGCCATGCCCGCACCGAGCGCCAGCCGCGCGCGCAGCAGGGCGGCGTTGGCCTCGTAGAGCGGGTCGACCTGATGGACCGCGACATTGTTCAGGTCCTTGATCTCGGTCACGCTTTTCTCGGCGTTCATCCAGCTCAGGCCGCAAGCCAGAGCCAGGGCGACGACGAAGCAGCCCAGAACCAATAGCATTCCGGTACGGACTTTCAGTTTTTCCAGCATGAGAGCTCCTCGTTCTTGAACGCGATCCGCGACGCGCGGGAGCGGGCCAGGCCGCCCGCCGCGCGGCGGAACGGCGAACGTCGCGCCGGATGGCTGCGATGCGTCCGCCACACCACTGCAAATACCCGCAAAAACATGTCTCTTGCGTCTTGCACGTGCTTGCGGTCTGCCAGCCCTGGCCAGACGATAGTTCGTTGAATCCGAAATGTATTTAATTGTTATTAATGACACAATTTGTTGTTTTATACTGCGTCAGTCTGATTTTTCTGGCGTTTTTGAGAGTTGTGTTTTGGCTGTGTTGCAAAAAACTATCGAAGAGTAGTTTTTATGCAACATGTCAGCCACGAAGGCGCGGGCACGGGAGATGGCGCCCGGTTCCCGGGTGGATTGGAAAAAAAACTGCAAAAAATGACGGGTTTTAGCGGGTTACAGCGGCGAAATGCGGCGAAAACGACGTTTTCTCCGGCGGCTTGCAATTCCCGTGGACTTTGACCACAATATGGCCTTGATTGCCCCGGTTCCGACCCGAGCCGGGGTTTTGTTTTGGTCGGCCGCGCCGCTCGCCCGTATTGCTTTCACCCGGCTGCCTGCGCGCGCCAGGATTCCGACCTTCACCGAGAACGCTCCGTCCGGGGCGTTTTCTACTTTTGTTTGGGAAACGACATGTCTGCCATTCCTTTGACCGTGCGCGGGGCCGAGCGCTTGCAAGAAGAGCTCCAGCGGCTGAAAACCGTGGAACGTCCTGCCGTTATCAACGCGATCGCTGAAGCGCGTGCGCAGGGTGATCTGTCGGAAAATGCCGAGTACGATGCTGCTCGCGAGCGCCAAGGCTTTATCGAGGGCCGGATTGCCGAGCTTGAAGGCACGCTTTCCAATGCCCATCTGATCGATCCTACCGCCCTGGATGCCGAAGGACGCGCCGTGTTTGGCGCTACTGTCGACATCGAGGACCTGGATTCGGGCGATCGTGTGACGTACCAAATCGTCGGCGACGTTGAAGCCGACATCAAGTCGAACCTGATTTCCGTGTCCAGCCCGGTGGCGCGCGCGTTGATCGGCAAGAGCGAAGGCGATGTGGTCGAGGTCAAGGCCCCGGCAGGCGTTCGCGAGTATGAAGTCCTGGGCGTGCGCTACATCTGACGCCAACGTAGTAAGCTGGAAACTGTCAAAACACCATAGTCCGAACCGTGCGTTCGACTGAATTCCGCGGTTTAATGCGGATCGCTATGGTGGACCGGGCGCGTAAAGCGCCCGTTTTTGTGCCTGGCGCTTACCTTTTCGACGACTTGCGGCTGGTGCCGCTGCGTGCTCCGGCCCGCAGGCTGAGCGCGCTGCCCGCGCGGCGGGGAATGCCGTGACCGCTGGCGGTGGTCTTCTTGGTACCGGGGCGCATGGGCTTGCCGTTCTTGTTGAGCTGGTCCTGGGGCACGAAGCGCGTCTTCGGCTTGGGCTCCTCGGATTCGCTGCGGCGCGGACGCTTGGCCAGGGTCTTGCCTTCGGCGGCCAGCTTCTTGGGCGTGTGCGGCTCGGAGGCGCGGCGCTTGGCAGGGCGTTCGGGTTCCATGGCGGCCAGCGCGGCGGGCTTGATATTGCCGGCCAGCGGGCGGAACAGGATCAGGGTCTTGCCCAGGTGGTGCACCGGGGCGCAGGAAAGCGTGTCGCAGATGGTCGACAGCATTGCGTCGCGGGCCTCGCGGTCATCACCGCCGGCGCGCACCTTGATGAGGCCATGCGAAGTCAGTGCCAGGTCGATTTCCTTGAGCACGGCTTCGGTCAGGCCATTGTCGCCAATCAGGACGACGGGGCGCAGAGGGTGAGCGGCAGACCGAAGGTCGCTGCGCTCACGAGAGGTAAGTTCTAATATAGGCATGCGTGGAATTGTACGGTAATGGCCAAGAATAAATTCTCTAAAGACTGGATTCACCAGCACATCAACGATCCCTATGTGAAGCTGGCGCAACAGAAGGGCTACAGAGCCCGCGCCGCTTTCAAGCTGATCGAGATCCTGGACACCGAGAAGCTGATGCGCCGGGGCGACTTGGTGGTCGACCTGGGCTCGGCGCCCGGCAGTTGGTCCCAAGTGGCGCGCGAGCGCCTGGCGGGGCCGGGCGGCATCGTGGACGGCCGCATCATTGCGCTCGACCTGCTGCCCATGGAGCCCGTCGCGGGCGTCGAATTCATCCAGGGCGACTTCCGCAATGATGACGTTTTGAAACAATTGGAAGACATGGTCGGATCGCGCGCGGTCGACCTTGTTATTTCCGACATGGCCCCCAACTTATCAGGGGTGGGTATTGCCGATTCCGCGCGCATCCAGCATGTGTGCGAGTTGGCGATGGAATTCTCCTGCGCCCACCTGAAGCCCAACGGGGCGCTGATCGTCAAGGCTTTCCACGGCAGCGGCTTTTCGCAAATCGTGGAGTCCTTCAAGCAGCGCTTCAAGCGGGTGGTCGAACGCAAGCCGAAGGCATCGCGGGACAAATCCTCCGAAACCTTTCTGGTTGCGCGCGATCTGAAGTAGCCCGGGTTCGGGGCGCGCCGCCTCGGACTCGAAAAACTCACAGCCTGCCGGAACAACGACCAGAAAATTCGCGAATCAGACAAAACCTAGAGGGGCTCAGCCATCCCGGGACGCAATCTGGTCTGACAGGGTAGAATGAGCTATTGACATACTTGTGACTGTGCCATACGCGGGTGCATGGTCACGGGTCGGAATCGAAAGCAGGAGATCGACCTTGAATAATTCATTTTCGAAAGTCGCTGTCTGGATGGTGATAGCCCTCGTGCTGTTCACCGTCTTCAAGCAGTTCGACGGACGCGCTCAGACCCAGGACGGCGTGACCTACACGCAGTTCATGGACGACGCCAAGGCGGGACGTATCCGCAAGGTCGACGTCCAGGGCGACGTGTTGTACGTCACCCCTGACGCGGGCCGCGCCTACACGCTGACTTCGCCGGGCGACCTCTGGATGGTCTCCGATCTGTTGAAGTATGGCGTCCAGGTTTCGGGCAAGCCGCGCGAAGAGCAGTCACTGCTGATGAGCATCTTCGTGTCGTGGTTCCCCATGCTGTTGCTGATCGGCGTCTGGGTATTCTTCATGCGCCAGATGCAGGGCGGCGGCAAGGGTGGGGCGTTCAGCTTCGGCAAATCGCGCGCCCGCATGCTCGACGAGAACACCAACCAGATCACCTTCGCCGACGTCGCCGGCTGCGACGAAGCCAAGGAAGATGTGCAGGAGCTGGTTGATTTCCTGCGCGACCCCAGCAAGTTCCAGAAGCTGGGCGGCCGCATTCCGCGCGGCGTGCTGATGGTCGGTTCTCCGGGTACCGGCAAGACGCTGCTGGCCAAGGCCATCGCGGGCGAAGCCAAGGTGCCGTTCTTCAGCATCTCGGGTTCCGACTTTGTTGAAATGTTCGTCGGCGTGGGCGCGGCCCGCGTGCGCGACATGTTCGAAAACGCCAAGAAGCACGCTCCCTGCATCATCTTCATCGACGAAATCGATGCGGTGGGCCGCCAGCGCGGCGCCGGCCTGGGCGGCGGCAATGACGAACGCGAACAGACGCTGAACCAGATGCTGGTGGAAATGGACGGCTTCGAATCCGGCCAGGGCGTCATCGTCATCGCCGCGACCAACCGTCCCGACGTGCTGGATCCCGCGCTGCTGCGCCCGGGCCGCTTCGACCGCCAGGTCGTGGTGCCGCTGCCCGATATCCGCGGCCGCGAGCAGATCCTGAAGGTCCATATGCGCAAGGTTCCGCTGTCGCCCAACGTCGACGCGACCGTTCTGGCGCGCGGCACCCCGGGCTTCTCCGGCGCCGACCTGGCCAACCTGGTCAACGAAGCCGCGCTGTTCGCCGCCCGCCGCAATGGCCGCACGGTCGACATGTCGGACTTCGAAAAAGCCAAGGACAAGATCATCATGGGTGCGGAACGCCGCTCCATCGTGATGCCCGAAGAGGAACGCAAGAACACCGCGTACCACGAGTCCGGCCACGCGATCGTCGCCCGCCTGCTGCCCAAGACCGACCCGGTCCACAAGGTCACCATCATCCCGCGCGGCCGTGCGCTGGGCGTGACCATGCAGTTGCCTGAGACCGACCGCTATAGCATGGACAAGGGCCGCCTGCTGTCCACCATCGCCGTGCTGTTCGGCGGCCGCATCGCCGAAGAACTGTTCATGGACCAGATGACGACGGGCGCTTCGAACGACTTCGAACGCGCCACCGCCATCGCCCGCGACATCGTCACGCGCTACGGCATGACCGACGAGCTGGGCCCCATGGTCTATGCCGAGAACGAAGGCGAAGTGTTCCTGGGCCGCAGCGTCACCAAGACCACGCACATGTCGGAAGCCACCATGCAGAAGGTGGACACCGAGATCCGCCGCATCATCGACGAGCAGTACCGCGTTGCGCGCAAGATCCTGGAAGACAACCGCGACAAGGTCGAAGTGATGACCGCCGCGCTGCTCGAATGGGAAACCATCGACGCCGATCAGATCAACGACATCGTCGAGGGCCGCCCGCCGCGTCCCCCGAAGACGCCTCAGGGCCCGTCGGATACTTCCGACACGCCGCCCACGGGCCTGGCGGCAGGTGGCAATACGGCTGCTGCTGTCTGAGGTTGTTCATCCTGAGTTATGGCAAATAACTTCCTTTGCGGGCGCTTCGAGTTCGATCTCGAGCGCCCGCTTGTCATGGGTATCGTCAATGTCACGCCGGATTCCTTTTCCGACGGCGGCCAGCACGACGATACGGATTCCGCGGTGGCGCACGCGCGCCAGTTGATCGCCGAAGGCGCCCAGATCCTGGACCTGGGCGGCGAGTCCACGCGCCCCGGGGCCGATCCGGTTTCGGTGGCCGACGAGCTGGCCCGGCTGCTGCCGGTGGTGGAGGCGCTGCGCGATTGCGGCGTGCCCCTGTCCATCGATACGTTCAAGCCGGAAGTCATGCGCGCCGTGCTGGACGCCGGCGCGGACATGATCAACGATATCTATGGCTTCAGGCAGCCCGGCGCCGTCGAGGCAGTGGCGCATTCGCGCTGCGGGCTCTGCGTGATGCACATGAAGGGCGAGCCCCGCACCATGCAGGCCGCCCCGCCCGAATACACCGACCTGATCGGTGAAATCGGGCTCTTCCTGGGGGCCCGCGCGCACAAGCTGCGCGCGGCCTGGATCGATCCTCGCCGTATCGTGCTTGACCCGGGCTTCGGCTTCGGCAAGACGGGCGACCAGAATTTCCAATTGCTGCGCCGGCTGTCCAGCCTGCGCAGTGCCGGTTATCCATTGCTGATCGGCTTGTCGCGCAAAACCATGATAGGTCAGGCTACCGGCCGGCCCGTGGGCGACAGGCTGCCCGGCAGCATCGCCGCGGCGCTTGCTTGCGTGGCGCGTGGCGCTTCCATCGTGCGTGTGCACGATGTGGCGGCCACGGTCGACGCGCTCAAGGTATGGCACGCGGCAGAACAAGGAGCAATCAGTTCATGATTCGACGCAAATATTTCGGCACCGATGGCGTGCGCGGCGAGGTCGGCGGTGCGGTGATCAACGCCGAATTCGCCCTGCGCCTGGGCTATGCGGCCGGCCGCGTGCTGGCGCGCGAGCACGCCGTGCGCGGCGGCAGCCGTCCGCAGGTCGTGATCGGCAAGGACACGCGGATTTCCGGCTACATGCTGGAATCCGCGTTGGAAGCCGGTCTGTCGGCCGCGGGCATCGACGTTTTGCTGGCCGGCCCGATTCCGACGCCGGCGGTGGCCTACCTGACCCGGGCGCTGCGCTTGGTGGCGGGCATCGTCATCAGTGCTTCGCATAATCCGTACCAGGACAACGGCATCAAGTTCTTCTCGGCGCAGGGCATGAAGCTGCCCGACGAGATCGAGGCCGATATCGAAGCCGCCCTGGATGAGCCACTGGGCTGCGTGGGCTCGGAAGCCCTGGGCCGCGCCCGCCGCATGGGCGACGCGCAAGGCCGCTACATCGAATTCTGCAAGAGCACGTTCCCCAACGATCTGGACCTGAACGGCATGACGATCGTGGTGGACGCCGCCCACGGCGCCGCCTACAACATTGCGCCCCATGTGTTCCGTGAACTCGGCGCCGAAGTGCACGCCATCGGCGTCAACCCGGACGGCTTCAACATCAACAAGGGCGTGGGTGCGTTGCACCCCGAATTGCTGGCCAAGGAAGTAAGCGCCCGCGGCGCCCAGTTGGGTATCGCGCTGGACGGCGATGCCGACCGCCTGCAGATGGTGGACGGCGAGGGCCGCATCTACAACGGCGATGAACTCATGTACGCCATCGTCCGCGAACGCATGCAGCGCGGCAAGGTGGACGGCGTGGTGGGCACGCTGATGACCAACTTCGGCTTCGAGCGTGAAATGCAGCGCCTGGGCGTGGGCTTTGAGCGCGCCAACGTGGGCGACCGCTACGTGCTGGAGCAAATGCAGGCGCGCGGCTGGCTGTACGGGGGCGAAAGCTCCGGCCACCTGCTATGCCTGGACTGCCATTCGACGGGCGACGGCATCGTCGCCGCGCTGCAGGTCCTGACCGCGCTGCGCCGCAATTCGGTCGGGCTGGCGGAGTGGCTGAGCGATCTGCGCATGTATCCGCAGAAGATGATCAACGTGCCGCTGGCCCCGGGCCAGGACTGGAAGACGCACGCCGGCCTGAGCGCCGCGCGCAAGGCGGTCGAAGCCGAGCTCGACGGCCGTGGCCGTATCCTGATCCGCGCCTCGGGCACCGAGCCGAAGCTGCGCCTGATGGTCGAGGCCGAAGATGAAGTTCTCGCCGTATCCTGCGCCGAGAAGCTTGCGGCCAGCCTGGGGTAAATGCCGGCTTCCGATTCCGAGCGAGGCCACCCGGCGCGTGACGGGTGGCCTTGTTTGTTCAAGGCCTGTATATATTTGTAAAGCTTTGTCGATTTTGGCGGAAGATTGATTTGTTTGGCCCGAACTAAACTTCATAGTCACGTAACATATTGGTCAAGTCTTTGACATACAGGGCGTCCACACTGGCTGGACTCTCTAGGAGCTTCGCGCAATGCTGGAATTAGCACGCATCAATCCGAGCCGTAATGCCGCAGAACCTTGGACCGGCGCCGCCGCCAAGGTGCTGGTGGTGGGCTTGGCGCGCACTGCTGAAGAAATCGAGCAGATTCAACGCCTGCGCTATGAGGTCTTCACCGAGGACATGGGCGTGGTGTTCCCCGATGCCCAGGACGGCATCGAGCATGACCGCTTCGACCCGTTCTGCGAACACCTGATGGTCCGTGAGCTCGATACGGGCCGCGTGGTCGGCACCTACCGCATCCTGACGCCGGAAAAGGCGCGGGAGGCTGGCGGTTATTACTCGCAGTCCGAGTTCGACCTGTCCGGGCTGGGCTCGATCCAGGATGAGCTGGTCGAAGTCGGCCGTTCCTGCACCCACCCCGACTACCGCGGCGGCGGCGTCATCATGTTGCTGTGGTCCGGCCTGGCGGAATACCTCCGCCGCGGCGGCTACCAGTACGTGCTGGGGTGCGCCAGCGTCAGCCTGCGCGACGACGGCGTCACCGCCGCCGAAGTGTGGCGCACCATTTCCAAGCAACTGCCGCAGGGCGACGAACCGCGCGTGACGCCGTTGCACCGCTACCCGGTGGAAAAGCTCAACAGCACTTTGCCGGCGCGCGTGCCGCCGCTGATCAAGGGATATCTGAAGCTGGGCGCCAAGGTCTGTGGGGAGCCCGCCTGGGACCCGGACTTCAACGCCGCGGATTTTCCGGTGCTGCTCAAGATGGACCGCATGGACGAGCGCTACCGCCGCCACTTCGGGCTGGACCAGCCCGCAACCGCCAGCGCCCAGCGCTGAGGCCATCATGCGCCGCCTGTTGCGCCGCATGAAGATCAGGCTGATACGGCGGGCCACCAGGCCTTTGCGCATGGAACTCAAGCGGCTGGATCGCGAAACCGATCTGTCGCCGTTCTAGCGCGCCGGCCCGGCAGCGCGGAGCCGGGCGCAGGCGGCGCAGCGGCTCCGCCTGATTCTCAGAACTCCAGCAGTTCGAACGAAAAACCGACCTTGTTCCACTCGGCTTCTTCCGCGCGCAGCGTGAAGTCGCTCAGGGGATGCTGCGCCAGCCATTCGCGGTTGACCCGCACCACGATGGAGTTGTCACGCACCGACGCCGTCAGCGGCAGCGGCTCGATCTCGTTGCGGCGGCGGAACAGCAGCACCGCCAGGCGCAGGCTGAGGATGGCCTTCCATTGCGGACGCGAACGCACCAGGGGCTCAAGCTTGGTCAGCTTGCCCTGGTGGCCCAGCGCCAGCAGCGCCAGCAGTTGCTGGTCGGCGCGCGAGAAGCCCGGCATATCGGCGTTTTCCAGCACGTAGGCGGAGTGCTTGTGATACGCGTTGTGGGCGATGGACAGGCCCACTTCATGCAGGTCGGCCGCCCAGCCCAGCGCGGGGCGCAGCTCGGCGCGTTCCGGGCCGTCCGGGAACATCGTGTCGAACAGGGTCAGCGCGGCGTGGTGCACGCGACGCGCCTGGTTGACGTCGACGTGGTAGCGCTTCATGAACTGGCGCACCGACTCGTCGCGCTTGTCATGCTCGTCGTCGCGGCCCAGCAGGTCGTACAGCACGCCCAGGCGCAAGGCGCCGTCGCCGGTGTGCATGACGTCGATGCCCAGTTCGTCGAACAGGGCGCTCATGATGGCCAGCCCGCCTGGCAGCACGTCCGAGCGTTCGACCTTGATGCCGGGCAGTTCCGACGGAATCACGCGGCCCGAGCGCACGATGCGGTCCTTGAGCTTGGCCAGGCCGGCGCGGGTGATGCCGCGGTCCGAGAAGCGGCATTCGGTCAGGATGGCGAACAGCGCCTTGGCCGTGCCGGAAGAACCGTAGGCTTCCTTCCAGCCCATCTTGCGGTACTGCTTGGCGATGACTTCGATTTCGCGGCGGGCGGCCAGTTCGGCCTGCTTCATCTGATGCGCGTCCACCACGCCGTCCGAGAAGAACTGGCGGCTGTAGCTGACGCAGCCCATGTAAAGCGAGGACATCAGGCCGGGCTCATGGCCACGGCCGATGATGACTTCGGTGGAACCGCCGCCGATGTCGATGACCAGGCGCTTATTGGGCGAGGGAGGCAGCGTGTGGACCACGCCCGAGAAGATCAGGCGGGCTTCTTCACGGCCGGCGATGACTTCGATGGGAAAGCCCAGCGCGGCTTCGGCGCGCGGCAGGAAGTCGCGGGTGTTGCGGGCGACGCGGAAGGTGTTGGTGGCGACGGCTCGGACCCGGTTGGGGTGGAAGCTGCGCAGGCGGTCGCCGAAGCGCTCCAGCACGGCGATGGCGCGGTCGATGGCTTCGTCGCCCAGCCTTTTTTCAGAGTCCAGGCCGGCCGCGAGCCGGACGGTTTCCTTGAGGCGGTCGATCTGATAGATCTGGGGCGTACCGTCCTGTTGAACGATGCGTCCGATGGAGAGGCGGAAGCTGTTGGACCCGAGGTCCACCGCGGCCAGAAGTTGATCCATGCGGCTCGTAAATATTGTCTGAGAGGTGGCCCGATTATAGAGACCCCATGTGACAGCGCTCCCACGCGCGGTTTTTTTTCTTATGGAACAGGGGCTTGCGGCGCTTGATCGGCCTGCTATACGTCCCGGTTTTAGCGTACGCTACGTTTTTGGCGTAGTGTCATGGAACCGTCACTTTTTTGCAGTAAAACTCCACGCTCTCCCCACGTATGGAATCCGGTATGCCCTCACGCCCTCCTGCCGAGCCTTTGCTTCTGAACCGCGAGTTGTCGCTGCTGAAATTCAACGATCGCGTGCTGGCGATGGCGGAGAATACCAAGACTCCCTTGCTGGAACGGCTGCGCTACGTGTGCATCGTCAGTTCCAACCTGGATGAGTTCTTCGAGATCCGGATATCCAGCCTGAAGGAGCAGCAGCGCCAATCGCCCAACCTGGTGGGGCCGGACGGCATGACGCCGGACCAGGCGTTCGAGAACGTGCAGCAGGCGGTGCACGCGCTGGTCAACCGCCAATACAACCTGCTCAATGACGAGATCCTGCCGGCCATGCACGCCGAGGGCATCTCGCTGCACCATGCGTCCGAGTGGAACCCGCAGCAGCAGGAGTGGGCGCGCGAAGTGTTCAACCGCGACGTGATGCCGCTTTTGACCCCGATCGGGCTGGATCCGGCGCATCCGTTTCCACGCGTCTACAACAAGAGCTTGAATTTCATCGTGTCGCTGTCGGGCGCCGACGCCTTCGGCCGCCAGGCCTCGATCGCCGTGGTGCAGGCGCCGCGCGCCTTGCCGCGCCTGATCAAGATGCCGCAGGAGCTGTCGGGCCAGCCCGAGGGCTACATCCTGCTGACCTCGCTGCTGCGGGCCTTCGTGGGCGAGCTGTTCCCGGGCCTGGAGATGCTGGGCTGCTACCAGTGGCGGGTCACGCGCAACAGCGACCTGTTCGTGGACGAGGAAGAAGTCACCAACCTGCGCCACGCCTTGCAGGGCGAACTGTCGCAGCGCAACTTCGGCGCCGCGGTGCGCCTGGAGATCGACAAGCTGACGCCGGTCGAGCTGGAGCACTTCCTGCAGCGCGAGTTCTCGCTCAAGGCGGAGGACACCTACCGCGTGCCGGGGCCGGTGAACCTGTCGCGCCTGATGCAGTTGTGCAATTCCGAATCGCGGCCGGATCTGCTGTTTCCGGACTATCGCGCGCCCGTGCCGGCGCCATTCGACCGCGTGGGTGACAAGCCTGCCGAGCTGTTCGAAGCCGTGGCCGAACAGGACCGCCTGCTGCACCATCCCTACCAGTCGTTCCAGCCTGTCATCGATTTCCTGACCGCCGCCGCGCTGGATCCGGACGTCATGGCGATCAAGCAGACCATCTACCGCACCGGCGAGGATTCCGAGCTGATGAAGATCCTGCTGGCCGCCGCGCGCGCCGGCAAGGAAGTGACGGTGGTGGTGGAGCTGATGGCCCGCTTCGACGAGCAGACCAACATCAACTGGGCCTCCAAGCTGGAAGAGGTGGGGGCGCACGTGGTGTACGGCGTGGTGGCGCACAAGACGCACGCCAAGATGGCCGTGGTGCTGCGCCGCGAGAAAGGGCGCTTGCGCCGCTATGCTCACCTGGGCACCGGCAATTACCACCCGCGCACGGCGCGCTTGTACACCGATTTCGGTCTGCTCACCGCCGATCCAAAGCTGTGCGAGGACATGGACAAGGTGTTCGCGCAGCTGACCGGGCTGGGCGCGCGCCGCTCGCTCAAGGCGCTGATGCAGTCGCCCTTCACCATGCATGACGGCATGGTGGCGCTGATCCGCGCGGAGGCCCGCGCGGCCAAGGCCGGCAAGCGTTCGCGCATCATGGCCAAGATGAACTCGCTCCTGGAAGAGCAGATCATCGAGGAACTCTACAAGGCCGGCCAGGCCGGCGTGAAGATCGATCTGATCGTGCGCGGCGTATGCGCGCTGCGCGCCGGCGTGCCGGGCCTGTCCGAAAACATCCGGGTGCGCTCCATCGTCGGCCGCTTCCTGGAGCATTCGCGGGTTTTCTATTTCTATGCCGACGGCGAAGAGACGGTGTACCTGTCGTCGGCCGACTGGATGGACCGCAATTTCTTCCGCCGGGTCGAGATCGCGTTCCCGATCTACGACAAGACCCTGAAGAAGCGCGTCATCGACGAAGCCTTCACCTACGCCCTGCGCGACAACCAATTGGCCTGGCAGCAGCAGGCCGACGGCGACTACGCCCGCGTCAAGAGCCGCCGCGAGCCCTTCAACCTGCACCAGTACCTGATGCAGAAGCTGGGCGTGTAACGTCTGCCGCCCCGCCCCGGGGCGGCTCCCCAAGCAAGGCCATCCTTTCCTCCACCTGTTTGCTCCAGCCCCCTTTTCAAGGCGGCGTTCGAAGCAAAGCGTCCCCCAATCCAGGCCGCGCGGATCCGGCTCCGCCGGTCCGCCAGCGGCGCCCCCTGGGGGAGGCGCTGCGCGCCTCGGGGGGGAATCATGACTGTCACTATCCTGTCATGTGGGGCTTCTATTATTCGAGGGTCGCTGAAAGACAGGCAGTTTTCCAAGCCTGCCAGACTCCTCCAACGAGCACAGAAGGAACCCTGATGTTCAAACGTGTCTTCAAACAAGTTTCCCTGGGCGTCGCGCTGAGCGCCGCCGTGTTTGCCGTCCAGGCCGCCGATGTGACCGGCGCCGGCGCTTCGTTCCCGTACCCGATCTACGCCAAGTGGGCGTCCGACTACAAGGCTGCCAGCAACAACGCGGTCAACTACCAGTCCATCGGTTCGGGCGGCGGCCAGCAACAGATCATCGCCAAGACCGTTGATTTCGGCGCCTCGGACGATCCCATGAAGGCAGCCGACCTGGAAAAGAACGGCCTGCTGCAGTTCCCGGCCGTCATCGGCGGCACGGTTGCCGTGGTGAACGTCGACGGCATCGAACCCGGCAAGCTGAAGCTGTCGGGCAAGGTCCTGGCCGACATCTTCCTGGGCAAGATCAAGAAGTGGGACGACGCCGCCATCAAGGCGATGAACCCCGACCTCAAGCTGCCGTCGGCCGACATCATCGTCGTGCACCGTTCGGACGGCTCGGGCACCACCTTCGGCTGGACCAACTACCTGTCCAAGGTGTCGCCGGACTGGAAGTCGACCGTGGGTGAAGGCAAGGCCGTCAAGTGGCCCGTGGGCCAAGGCGGCAAGGGCAACGAAGGCGTCGCCGCCTACGTCGGCCAGCTGAAGAACTCGATCGGCTACGTGGAATACGCCTACGCCAAGCAGAACAAGCTGGCCTGGACGCAGCTGCAGAACAAGGACGGCAAGTTCGTCCAGCCGGAACAGAAGGCTTTCGCCGCCGCGGCCGCCAACGCCGACTGGAAGAGCGCGCCGGGCATGGGCGTGGTCCTGACCGACGAGCCGGGCGCCGATTCGTGGCCCGTCACCGCCGCCACCTTCATCCTGATCCACAAGTCGCAAGACAAGCCGGCTCAGGGCAAGGCCGTGCTGGAATTCTTCGACTGGGCCTTCAAGAACGGCGCCAAGTCGGCTGAAGCCATGGACTACGTGCCGCTGCCGGAAGCCGTGACCAAGGAAATCCGCGCCGCCTGGGGCGAGGTCAAGGCCGCCGACGGCAAGGCCGTCTGGCAGTAATGGATGGAGCGCGGGGGGGACCGGGTAACAATCCCAGTCTTTACCGCGCAAGCCGTATCAGCGGCCGTCCCTTGAGCTTTCGCACGAGCGGAACGACAGGGACGGTCCGCCGCAGGACCTTCGAAGTTCTTCCCCTGGTTTCCTAAGGAAAGTCCATCCATGAGCGCGGTAATGGATAATAGTGTGCCGCTTTCGCCCAGCGTGGCGGACTCCGTGACTACCGGCACGCCTTCGCCTATGAAGCAAAACAAAAACGCGCTGATGGATGCGCTATTCAAGAACCTGACCCGCCTGTTCGCCTTCCTGGTGTTCATCCTGCTGGCGGCGATTCTTGTTTCCCTGATCTACGGCAGCCGCGAATCGCTGGCCAAATACGGCCTGTCGTTCCTCTGGCTCAACGACTGGGATCCGGTCAATTCGAACTACGGCGCGGTGGTGCCCATCATCGGCACGCTGCTGACCTCGGCCATCGCCCTGATCATCGCCGTGCCGGTCTCCTTCGGCATCGCCATCTTCCTGACCGAACTGTCGCCCACCTGGCTGCGCCGCCCCTTGGGCACCGCGGTCGAAATGCTGGCGGCGATTCCGTCCATCATTTACGGCATGTGGGGCCTGTTCGTCTTCGTCCCGGTTTTTCAGCAGTATGTGCAGCCCTTCATGATCGCCACATTGGGCAGCGTCCCCGTGATCGGCGGCATCTTCGCGGGCCCGCCTTTCGGCATCGGCATCTTCACCGCGGGCTTGATCCTGTCCATCATGATCATCCCGTTCATCGCCGCGGTCATGCGCGACGTGTTCGAGCTGGTGCCGGCGATGCTCAAGGAATCCGCCTACGGCCTGGGCAGCACGACCTGGGAAGTGATGTGGCGCGTGGTGCTGCCCTACACCAAGTCGGGCGTCATCGGCGGCATCATGCTGGGCCTGGGCCGCGCCCTCGGCGAAACCATGGCGGTGACCTTCGTCATCGGCAACGCCTTCAAGTGGTCCGGCTCGCTGTTTTCGCCGGGCAACTCGATCGCCTCGGCGCTGGCCAACGAATTCAATGAAGCGGGCGGCATACAGAAGTCGGCGTTGCTGGAACTGGGCTTGATCCTGTTCCTGATCACGACCATCGTGCTGGCCCTGGCCAAGGTGCTGCTGGTTCGCCTGTCCGCCGGCGAAGGCAAGAAAACCTGACCCGCCGCGAGCACAAGGAAAAGATCATGGCTGTATCCGTACTCAATATGCAGAACGGCACCTATCGCCGGCGTCGCGTGATCAACCGCATCATGCTGGCCGTGTCGCTGGGGACGCTGGTGTTCGGGCTGTTCTGGCTGTTCTGGATCATTCTGACGCTGTTGGTGAAAGGGGCGCCCGCGCTCTCGTACACGCTCTTCACCGAAATCACGCCGCCGCCGGGGCAGACTGGCGGCCTGATCAACGCCATCTTCGGCAGTGTGATGATGGCCGGCGTGGGCACGCTGATTGGCACGCCCGTGGGCATCCTGGCCGGCACCTACCTGGCCGAATACGGCCAGCGCGGCTGGCTGGCGCCCGCCACGCGCTTCCTGAACGACGTGCTGCTGTCGGCTCCGTCCATCATCATCGGCCTGTTCATCTACGCCGTGTACGTGGCCCAGGTCGGGCACTACTCGGGTTGGGCCGGCGCCATCGCGCTGTCCATCCTGGTGATCCCGGTCGTGGTGCGCACCACCGACAACATGCTGCTGCTGGTGCCCAACAGCCTGCGCGAGGCCGCGGCCGCGCTGGGCTGCCCCAAGTGGCGCATGATCACCTTGGTGTGCTATCGCGCCGCCAAGACCGGCATCATCACCGGTGTGCTGCTGGCCATCGCCCGGATCTCCGGCGAAACGGCGCCGCTGCTGTTCACCGCGCTGTCGAACCAGTTCATGTCCTTGAACATGAACGGCCCGATGGCCAACCTGCCGGTCGTGATCTACCAGTACGCCGCCAGCCCCTTCAAGGACTGGAACAACCTGGCATGGGCCGGCGCCACGCTGATTACGCTGCTGGTGCTGGGCATCAACATCATTGCCCGCAACATGTTCCGCAAGTAAAGATCGCTTTGCCGGCGCGCTGGGCGCGCCGGAGCCAAGGGAAACCAAATGGAAAACACCGCTAACGCCGTCAAGAACAAGATCGAGGTCAAGAATCTGAACTTCTACTACGGCAAGTTCCATGCGATCCGCAATGTGAACATGTCGATCCAGGAGAAGAAGGTCACCGCCTTCATCGGCCCGTCGGGCTGCGGCAAGTCCACGCTGCTGCGCACGTTCAACCGCATGTTCGAGCTGTACCCCGGCCAGCGCGCCGAGGGTGAGATCATCCTGGACGGCGAAAACCTGCTGACGGCCAAGACCGACATCTCGCTGATCCGCGCCAAGGTCGGCATGGTGTTCCAGAAGCCCACGCCGTTCCCCATGAGCATCTACGACAACATCGCCTTCGGCGTGCGCCTGTTCGAGCGCCTGTCCAAGGGTGAAATGGACGAGCGCGTGGAATGGGCGCTGAGCAAGGCCGCGCTGTGGAACGAAGTGAAGGACAAGCTGCACCAGAGCGGCAACAGCCTGTCGGGCGGCCAGCAACAGCGCTTGTGCATCGCGCGCGGCGTGGCCATCAAGCCTGAGGTGCTGCTGCTGGACGAGCCGTGTTCGGCGCTGGATCCGATTTCGACCGCCAAGATCGAAGAGCTGATCGCCGAACTGAAGAACGACTACACCGTCGTCATCGTGACGCACAACATGCAGCAGGCCGCGCGCTGCTCGGACTACACCGCCTACATGTACCTGGGCGAGCTGATGGAATTCGGCCAGACCGACCAGATCTTCGTGAAGCCCTCGCGCAAGGAAACGGAAGACTACATCACGGGCCGCTTCGGCTGATCGCCGGGTTTCGGCTCTGCACAAAAAAACGGCGCGCTTCGAAAAGCGCGCCGCTTTTTTTTGCTGCTGCAGGGCTTGCTTGGTCCCCGCCGCGGGCTGTTCCTGGACGTTGCCCGCATGACGGCCAGTTCTCCGCGGCCGGGTGGACATAGGCCGCACGGCCGGGATCTGGTATAGTTGCCACCCTTCGGGGCGTAGCGCAGCCTGGTAGCGCATCTGCTTTGGGAGCAGAGGGTCGTGAGTTCGAATCCCACCGCCCCGACCAATGAAGAAAGGCCGTCAGCGACATGTCGCTGACGGCCTTTTGCTTTCCGTTGCTGAAACAGGCCGTGGCAGGGCCGCCGCCAAAAACTGCCTGCTTTTAGTCCAGCCGCAGCAGCCGCCGCATTCTTTCGGTCAGTTGCGGCTTGATGGCATCGTCCGCAAGGTGCATCGGGCCCGGGGCCGTCAACATCATCGAGCTGAGCGTACCCAGCAACATCTGCATCGCGATCTGGATTTCCGCTTCAATGTCTTCGCCTGCCCGGGCCTGTATTTTTCGCAGCAGGGCAGGAACGAACAGGGCATGCAAGTGACGATTCAAGGCGAACAACAGGCTCGATTCCCGGTTGTCCAGCGAAAAATCCTTGATCACCGCCCGGAATGTCCCCTGATTTTGGCGGCAGCTGTCGACGTAATAATCGACCATGGCGGCGATGATCTCCGACGCGGTGCCCTCGGTCCAGACGACGTTTTGCCACACTAGGTTGTCTGCCTCCGCCTGGGATTCCGCGACCGCCGCTTCCAGGACGGCCGCAAGAAATGCCTCCTTGTCCTGAAACCGGCCGTAAAACGCGCCAATGGATGTGCCCGCCAGGCGTATGACGTCGCCGATCAGCACCAGGTCCAGGTTTGCGTGTTGTTCGATCAACTCGCGTCCGGCCCGGATCATCTTGGCCAGGGACTCTTCGCTGCGCAACTGCCGCGGAGGACGAGGCGGGGCTATGGATCTTGGGGCTGCACCAGCCGCCTTTCGTTCGCGGGGGGACTGCGCCGTCTTGTTTTTTTCTTCCGGCGTTAAGGGGACGGCCATGGCAGCAACAATCCTAGTTTGAAGCAGTGCGGAACATTATGCCGTAGCCCGCAGCAGGGGCGGGCATGGCAACAAAATTCCAAGTCAGAATAATTAGAAGCATTTAGCGTTCGTGGCTGCGGTGGCCCTTGTGTCGATCTTGCACGGGATGCCGCCGCTTTGGGAGGAGGCGCCGCTTCCGCGGCGGAAACTGGAGCGTGGCGTCACGCCGGCTATCCGACCTAGGGAAACCACGCATTGAAGGCGCATGAGTGTATCTCAATAATGGAATCAGAATTTGAATTCTAATTTAACGGCAAGTTGTGCCGACAGGATCGTCCCTGTCGTCCAGTCAGGCATTGCCGCCCCGAACCGACCCTAACCTTCTCGTCCCACATCATGAACCATACCGATTTCGATCTGCCCGGCGATGTCGCGAAAGCCCTGGTTGATGCACAGGCCTATGCTGACATTGACGAATTGCACGCCACCTACGCATGGGCGCGCTCCAACAACCCGTTGGGGCGCGCGGTCAATGACGGATTCGATCCCTTCTGGGTAGTAACCAAGCACGCGGACGTGGCTGCCATCTCGCGCGATACCCAGACTTTCCGCAACGGTGACTACGCGGTTGTCTGCGCCCCCAAGGCGATGATCGAGCAGATGACGGCCACGTCCGGGAGTCACAACGGCGGGATCAGATCGATGGTTCATGTCGACGGCGACGAACACAAGGGGTTGCGGTCGTTGACGCAGGCTTGGTTCATGCCTAACAACATACTCAAGCTGGATGAGCGTATCCGCGACCTGGCCGGCCGCACCGTCGACAAGCTTGCGGCGGCTGACGGCGAGGTCATCGACTTCGCCACGGACATTGCGCTGCATTATCCGCTGCACGTCATCATGGACATCCTGGGCGTGCCGCCCGAGGACGAGGGCAGGATGCTGCTGCTGACGCAGGAGCTGTTCGGCAGCGAAGACCCCGAACTCAAGCGCGCGGGGCAGGCACAGGTCAGCGATGCTGACGAGCTGGCCAAGAGCACGCTGGCCATCGTGGCCGACTTTCGCGCCTACTTTGAAAAAGTCACGGCCGACCGGCGCGAGACTCCGCGCAATGACGTGGCGACGCTGCTCGCCAACGCGGTCGTAGACGGTGCGCCCATCAGCGAGGACAGCCGATTGGGCTACTACGTGATCATCGCCACGGCGGGACACGACACGACTTCATCCTCGACTGCCGTCGCCATGTGGGCGCTCAGCCAGTACCCCGAGTTGTTGCCCCGTCTTCAGGCGAATCCTGGCCTGATCCCGCAGTTCATCGACGAAGCGGTGCGCCTGGCGTCGCCGGTACGGCATTTCATGCGCACAGCCGTGGCGGACACCGAAATCCGCGGCCGCCAGATCCGCAAGGGTGATTGGCTGATGCTGTGCTACGGCTCGGCGAATCGGGACGAGGAAGTCTTCGAGAACCCCCTTGCATTCGACATCGACCGTAAGCCGAACCGTCATCTGTCATTCGGGCTCGGGGCGCATATCTGCTTGGGGCAACACCTGGCAAAGATGGAGATGCGCATTCTGTTCGAAGAGATGATTCCAAGGTTGCAGCGAGTGGAGCTTGCGGGCGAGATGATCATGAGCGCCTCGTATTTCGTCGGCGGCCCCAAGCATCTGCCTGTTCGATGCGTCATGAACTAGCTGTTCCTCGTCTCCTTCAGTAGAGCATTCTCAATGCAATGTCAGCCAACGAGTTCGGTGCGCGTTGCGCATCGGCGTCAGGAAACCGAAGACATCATCAGTCTGGAGCTGCAGGCATTGGACGGCGGCATCCTGCCGCCCTTCGAGGCAGGAGCTCATATCGATGTACATATCGCTCCCGGCTTGGTGCGGCAGTATTCGCTGTGCAACGCGTCGTCGGAACGCCATCGCTACGTCATCGGCATCTTGCGGGATCCTCAGTCGCGTGGCGGTTCGGTGGCGATCCATGAACGGTTGCAACCGGGGGCCATCGTCGTGATCGGCGCGCCGCGCAACCATTTCCCGCTCAAGCTGCAATCCCCGAGCCTCCTGATCGCCGGCGGCATCGGCGTTACGCCCATGCTGTGCATGGCCGAAGCCCTGCATGCGGCTGGGACGGCATTTACTTTGCACTACTGTGCCCGCGATCAGGCCAGGGCGGCTTTTCTTGATCGCGTTGTCCAATCGCCGTTCCGTGAAAACGTGGTCTTTCATTACGACGACCAGGCTGATGAGCAGAGATTGCATCCGGACGAACTGTTCTCTCAACTGGGAACCTCCGAGGAAATCTACGTCTGCGGCCCTGCCGGTTTCATCGAATGGGTCTGCCTGGCGGCGGACCGGGCGGGCATTCCGAAGCACCGGGTGCGGTACGAGCACTTCAGCGCCAAACCCGTGGATACCTCGCAGGACGGTGCCTTCGACGTAAGAATCGCCAGCTCCGGCCAGCTCTTCCATATCCCTGCGGACCAATCCGTGGCTTCCGTGCTGCTCGCCGCGGGCGTCGACATCTATACCTCCTGCGGCGAGGGCTCCTGCGGTTCGTGCGTCATGCGCCTGCTGGAGGGCGAGGCTGACCATCGCGACGTGTTCCTGACTGATGAGGAGCACGGATGCGGCAATCAGTTCACCCCATGCTGCTCGCGCGCGAAATCGCCGCTGCTGGTGCTTGATCTTTGAACTCTTTTCCACAGCGCTCGGATGCGAGGGCTGTCTGCCAACGCGCGGCCGATCGAACTTCGCCCGGCCCACAACATTGAGGTCCGAATCACCATGGAAACTCCTATTGAGTTCAGTATGACCATCGATGGAAAGGCCGTTCATGCGCCAAGGCGCTTCGACGTGCTCGATCCGGCCACCGAGAGCGTTGTGGCCAGCGCGCCCGATGCCGGGGCAGAACAATTGGATGAAGCCGTAGCCAGCGCAAGGCGCGCCGCGCCGGCCTGGGCCGCGCTGCCACTGGAATCGCGCCGGCAGCTTGTCGTCCGTATCAGTGAAGTCCTCCTGTCCAACCAGGAAATGTTGGCGGAGTTGTTGATGCGTGAGCAAGGCAAGCCGATCGCGGCCGCCCGCCAGGAAGTGCAGGCGGCGGCGCATTGGTGCACCGAGATGGCCGGGTTCGATTTGCCCATGGAGGAGACCATCGAGTCGGCCGAGGAGCGGGTCAGGGTGCTGCGTGTGCCGCTAGGCGTGGTGGGCAGCATCGTGCCGTGGAACTTCCCGGTGGTGCTGGCGGTATGGAAGGCTGCGCCGGCCCTGCTTACGGGTAATACGCTGGTATTGAAGCCTTCGCCATTCACGCCCTTGACTACCTTGAAGCTGGGCGAGTTGTTGCGCGACGTATTGCCGCCGGGGGTGCTGAACGTCGTGAGTGGGGGCGATGCATTGGGTCCGTTGATGTCCGCGCATCCTGGCATAGATAAACTCAGTTTCACCGGTTCGACCCAGACCGGCCGCGCCGTGATGGCTTCCGCCGCGGTCAACCTGAAGCGCCTGACGCTGGAACTGGGCGGGAACGACGCGGCCATCGTCCTGCCGGATGCCGATGTCGACGCGATTGCGCCCGCCATCTTCTGGGGGGCGTTCTACAACAATGCCCAGTTCTGCCTGGCCATCAAACGCTTGTATGTCCACGAGGATGTCTACGACCGGATGGCGCAGGCGCTGGCCGAGTTGGCGCGTACAACCCAGGTCGGACCCGGGGATGCCGAGGGCGCCCAGCTCGGTCCGGTGCAGAATCGCCGCCAGTTTGAACGGCTCAAGAATCTGCTTGAAGACACGCGCAGTCAGGGGTGCCGCTTTCTGACTGGCGGCGAAGTGCCCGAGGGAAAGGGATATTTCTTTCCCGTTACCTTGGTGGACAACCCGCCAGATACGACGCGTGTGGTGCGCGAGGAGCCTTTCGGTCCGATCTTGCCGCTGCTCAAGTTCCGCGATGTGGAGGAGGCTATCGCGCGGGCCAACGATAGCGAATACGGCTTGGGCGGATCGGTATGGGGAGGGGACGCCGAGGCGGCCGCAAAGGTTGCGCTGCGCTTGCAGGCCGGCACCGTCTGGGTCAACCAGATCCACACCCTTAAAGCCGGAAAGCCCATGGCCGGCCACAAGCAATCGGGCATAGGCGTGGAGAACGGCGTGGACGGCGTGCTGGAGTACACCGTAACCAAGACCGTGTCATCGAAACGAGCGCACTGAAAACCACAACAAGGTAGCCAAGGAGGAGACCCATGAGCGATTACATCTCAGGCAAGACCATAGTCATTACCGGTGCTGGCGGCGGCTTCGGACGCCTCGTCGCGCAGAAGGCCGCGGCGCGCGGCGCGCTGGTGACGTGCGGGGACGTCAATGTGGCGGCGGCGGAGGAGACCGTCGCGGGCATTGTCGCGGCCGGCGGCCGGGCGCAGGCCATTGCCGCGGATGTCCGAATTCTCGATGATCTGAAACGTCTCGTCGAAGCCAGCGTTCGGGAATACGGCTCGGTTGAGGTGATGCTCAACAATGCGGGCATCATGCCGCTGGCCTTCGTCGCCGATCACGCCATCGCCTACGATGCCTGGATGCGCTGCATCGACATCAATATGAAGGGCGTGGTCAACGGCATGATTGCCGCGCACGATGTAATGATTTCCCAGGGGCGCGGTCACTTCGTCAACATTTCGTCCATTTACGGAAATTTCCCCGTGGTGGGCGCGGCAATCTACGGCGCCACCAAGGCCGCCGTCAATTTCATGTCGGAAGCCGTGCGGATGGAAGCGCGCGGAAAGATCAAGGTCACGACGATCAAACCCACGGGCGTGCCCAGCACCGGGCTCGGCGGGTCCGTGGTCAACCAGGCAGCCGTCGTCGGTATCGTCGGGCCCAACGTGGAGCAATTCCTGACCATGGCAAAGGGCCTGCAGGAAGGTTCCTTGCCGTCCGATCTGCGCGATCCGGAGAACATATCGCATATGCCGCTGGAGCCCGAATCCATCGCCGATGCGGTACTGCTCGCCATTGATCAACCCTGGGGTGTTTCGCTCAGCGACATGACGGTACGCGCTTCGGCGGATTGCTTCGTGCTTTGAGGGGAACGTCCGTTTCCGGCTAGCGGTGCAAGAGTGCGAAAGAGGGGCTGGGTCTTGGTCAGATCAGGGATGTTGGATTAATATCGCGAGGCGACAAATATAATTAGACACAACTGGTAGGAGGGCGTAATGGATTGGGCGAACGCTTGGATGAAAACCAGAGAGACGTGGCGGCGTAGGGGCGCGATCTCATGCGTCGCGCTGGGATACTTGATCGCTGTCCATCAAATCTTGGCCGCCACCGATGCCTACGAGCAGGTTCGCAGCGTCCTGATTGAACACGAGCACTTTGAACTCGACGAACTGGTGCTTCTCGCAGCGCTGGCATCCCCCTTTGCCTGTGTCGCGCTCTGGATCCAAACCCGTCGCTTGCAGCAGGAAACACTGCAACGAAGGGCGCTGGACGAGCTCATGACCGAGCTTTTCAAGCGAACGCAGGAAAAGGAACGGAGCATGTGGTAGCGATCGTGGGGTCAGTTCAGTTTCTGAGCTGACCCTTCGTGTTTTGGGACAAGACGGCAAAACGCTGGCTGTGTTTCCCTCAGCGCGTCCGCAAGGCATCCACCGGTCCGGTGACCGTGATCACCAAGGGCACGCCGTTTATCTCATTGGGCAGGCGCGCCGCTACTTGAGCGTCCAGCACGCCCACCGCAAGCGCTTCCTCTCCCGGGCGGCCGGTGCTAATGCCGACCGAGACGACGCCGGGAATGGCAAGCAGCCGCTGGCCGTCGCTGGCCAACAGCGCTTCGGCTGCTCCGCCTGGCGGGGTTTCAACTGGGTTGTATTCGACAGGTCCCGCACCCGAAAAGTCCGGCCCTGGTTTTTGGACGTTGCTCATGGCGTCAACTCCTCTGGCCTCGCCGGGATTTGGGAAACACCGGCCGCTGCGATGCACGAGCGGCCGGGACCACGGTTACGGCAGCAATCTGATGTTCAACGAGGATAGCGCGGCGCCAATCGGGTTGGCAAACGTGGTGCCGCCACCGCCCGCGAACAGCAGGCCGACCGGCCGCACGCCAGTCGCCCAGTGCCAGATCAGCGAGCCGGAATCTCCGCCTGCGGAGAAGGGGTTGGCATTCACCGATTGGATGGCAATCTGGTTGCGGAAGAGCGCGACGCGGCCGCCGCCGTAGTTCACGTTGACCGACACGCCGATCTGCGTCACGCGGCCTTGGGTGAGTCCTGTCGTGCGGCCGCTCTTGCCAACGATGAGGCCGAGCGAGGCGGCCAGGGGGGCCGTGCCGGTTCGGTAGTAGGCCGCTCTGCCGCCCGACAGATAGTATTGCTCACCGCGGATGCGCTCATGCCAGGCCCACCCGAAGGCGGCGTCGACGAAGTTCGCGGCGCCGCCGAAGCTGATGGGCACCCAGCGCGCCAGCACCGCGATCTGGTCCGCCGGATGGCGACCGCCATCCGCGGCGCCAGGCTGAATAATGCTGTCGTTCACGCGGCCGGCGTTCGAGTTGGCCAGCACATGATTGTTGCTGAGGATCAGGTGCCGGTTGGTCCAAGGCGCAGTCAGTCCGATCGCCCGGCTTCCGAGCGTGCCCGCCGTGACATTGACGTGCCCCACCGAGACGCCGCCTGGCGCGGGGCGGTGCCGCGCGCGGTGCGAGTAGGCGTCGACCACGCCCACCGGCACCTGTTGCACCGGCACGCTCGACAGCGCCCGAGTGCCGGCGGCTTGCGCCAGCTGGCCCATGATGGCGTCCTGCGGCAGAAGCGTCTCGGTGAAGATCGTCAGCACCGGCTCCCCCGGACCGCCTATGCCGAAGGCGACGTCGCCCGGTTCGGGCAGACCGATCCCCACGCCCACGATACCTTCGGTCGAAGGCGCTTCGGAGAGTGTCGCGAACTCGCCAGACGCCGCGAGCAAGGTCGCTTCGACCGCGTCCCTGAGCGCCAGCAGGTCCTTTGATACGCCGGCCTCGGTAAGCGTGGCCTGCTGTTCCGCTTCTTCGCTCAGCGCGTCCAGGCCGGCGGAGTCGGAATCGGGGTTTTCGGGGGAGCCTGCGGCGGATTTACCGCTGGCCGGGCCGCTGTCATCGCCTTCGCCCGGGTTGTCCACGCGTGTGGAATTGCTGTTCTTTTCTGACATGACTATATCCTCCAACGAACAAGCGTTAGAAAAAATCGTGCAGATTGAGAAAGGTAGTCAGGCACCCATGGGACTCGCGAGCCGTGGCCAATTGTCCGCAGGGTTCAAGAAAGTCGTACTAATCAACTGGCATTACTACTGCGGGCGTTTTGCTGCCGATAGTGATTTTCTCGAGTTGGGGTATCCGTCAGGCACTACCCGCTGTGCCGGACCGATCTGGCCGCGCGAGCGCAAGTCTTGCGCCGCATTCAAGCAGCATCCATCCGAGCGGCGGTCTGCGGAGCAAGTAGATCCCCCAAGTCAGGCGCTCACGTCAGACATCCGATCGTCACCAAGCGTTGGATGCCGCTGAATAGTTCAAGCCAGGCGAGTACGGTAACCCTGGTAGTAATCCTGTTGAATGCCTCATTTTGGGTATGGGCAGGGCATCTCTCCTACCACTGCTCAAGCGTTTGCCGTGCTCTGAAAGGGGCAGAAGGATGGGACGCCAACATCACTGATTTCAGTGATATGCGCGGATGTAAATATTGGTTAGAGTCTGCAAGTTTTTTCAGACCAACTCTCAACCAACGGTGTAGCAATGAAAGTCAGGCGTTTTGCGATTGCGGCTTTGGCATGTGTTCCCATGGCCGCCTCGGCAGCGGATGTTGTTTTCGTCAATCAGTCATCCTGGGAAATCCACGAGATCTACTTCTCGCCCGCCAAGCAGAAAAGCTGGGGCGAAGACCACCTGGACAAGGAAGTGCTGCAGAAGGGCGATTCACTCACCCTGTCTGGCGTGAGCCGGGGCAAGTGGGACGTCCGCGTCGTCGACGAGGACGGCGATGAGTGCGTGCTCGAAGAGGTCCAGATCGACGGCGCCGACAAATGGGTGATCACCGACAAGGAGCTGTTGGCCTGTCAGGCTGCCAGCTGATCGCGCGGCTCGGACTCTTCAGTCAGCATGGGCGGGCCGAGCCTGATGGGCCGGCCACGACTCCAGCGGAATCTTGGCGCCAGCAGGGTGGCCCAGATGTGCATTGCATGCGGGACCGCCCATGCTGACTTGCTCCGGTAGTGCAGGCGAGGGATTCCAGGGACGGCGGATAGCAGTGGGAAACCGTAAAAGCAGGATTGGTTTTCCCACGGCGGGATTAAACGCCGCCCGTGGATTATCAGCCGTCAGTTCATCTGGATCTTGACTTGCTTGAGCAGGCCGCCGACCCGGTCGTACTCCTTGCGGATTTCCTTCATGGTCTCTTCGCCGCCGACATACTTGACGACGACACCGAGATTCGAGAAGCTTGCCTTGACCTCCGGATCGGCCACGGCGGCTTGAAAGGCCGTAGCCAACGTTGCTTGCACGGTCGCCGGGGTTTGCGCGGGCGCGAACGCGGCCACCCAGGCCACCATCTCGGCGCCGGGGAAGCCGGCCTCGCTGATGGAGGGTACGTCGGGCAGCTCTGGGTAGCGTTGTGCGGAGGTCGTCGCCAGGGCGCGCAATTGCCCGTTCTTGACGCGGGACACCGATCCCACGGCCGTATCAAAACCGAAATTCACCTCACCCGCCAGGACGGCTTGAACAGTCAGCGCGCCGCTCTTGTAGGGGACCTCGACGATATCGACCTTGGCGCTGGCTTTGATCGCCTCGCCGGAGATTTCTGCCGTGCTGCCGATGCCAAAGGACGCATATGAGAGAGTCCCTGGCGATTTTCTGGCGGCTTCGATCACGCTGGCCAATGTTTTGAATGGCGAGTCGGGCTTGACCAGGATCAGGTTGGGAAAGGACGCTATCGTGCCTATGGCAGCGAAACTCTTGAGCGGGTCGTAGTTCACCTTCGGCATGATCTGCGGGCTGATGGTGAAGGCGGCGTTGGACCCAAGGAAAATGGTGTAGCCGTCGGCATCGGCGCGCGCCACGGCGTCGGCGCCGATGGTGGTGCCGCCGCCCGCGCGGTTTTCGACAATCACGGGCTGCTTCAGCAATGCTTGCAGCTTGGGGCTCAGGATGCGGGCCATGTTGTCGATCGTGCCGCCGGCAGCATACGGCACCACCAGTTTGATAGGGCGGCTGGGGAAGGCGTCCGCCGCCCAGGCGGGGACGGTCGTCAACATCATGGCCATCGCGGTTGCGCCGAGGGTGCGCAGTGCAGCTCTTTTATTCATGGTTGTCTCCTTTGGTGTATGGGGTTAGAAACTGCCGTCGGCCTCTGCCAACTGGCGCAGCAGATCCGGTGGCGAAAAGCGATCCTGGCTGTAGGCGCCGGCCAGGTACTCAGCCCGCCTGACGGCGTTTTTCAAGCCGTACTGGTTGAGGAACTGGAATACGCCGCCCGTCCATCGCGGAAAGCCGATCCCAAGGACCGAACCGATGTTGCCGTCCCCCGCGTTCTCCAGCACGCGTTCCTGCAGGATGCGTACCGATTCGATGGCCATGCAGAACAGCAGGCGGTCGATCTTGTCCTGCTGTGGAATTTGCGCTTCTGGTTTGAGGAAATGCTCGGCCAGGCCAGGCCAGAACACCTTTTGGCCGTCGGCGGGGTAATCGTAGAATCCTCCTCCCGCGGCACGGCCCTTGCGGCGGAATTTCTCCAGCATGCGTTCCATGACCTGGTCGGCGCCGTGAGCGGGCAGGGGCCGACCTTCGGCCGCGTATGCCTTGATGGTTTCGAGGCGGTTGTTGTAGGACAGGGACAGGCTGACTTCGTCCAGTACGGCCAGCGGACCGACCGGAAAGCCCGCGAACATGGCTGCCGCTTCAATCGAGGCGGGATCTTGCCCTTCACCCAGCATGGCAACGCCTTCGCGCGTGAAGGTGCTGAAAACGCGGCTGGTGAAGAAGCCGCGGCTGTCGTTGACGACGATCGGCGTCTTGCCGATCTGCATGACAAAGTCCAAGGTATGCGCCAGCGTTTCATCGGACGTCTCCGCGCCCTTGATGATTTCCACCAATTGCATGCGGTGCACCGGCGAAAAGAAGTGGGTTCCGATGAACCGTCCTGCTCGGCTGGACGACTTGGCCAAGTCCGTGATGGGCAGTGTCGAAGTGTTGGAGGCCCAGATCGCCTCATCGCGCAGCAAGGGTTGCAATGCTCTCGTGATATCGGCCTTGAGCGCGGGATTCTCGGGCACCGCTTCCACGACCATGTCGACATGGGCCAGTTCGTCGTAGCCAGCCGCCGCGTGGATGCGTGCAAGGACGTCCTGGCGCCGGGTCTCGGTCATTTCGCCTTTCTCGACGCGCTTGGCCAGCAGCTTGTCGGCGTGGGTTCGGGCGCCTTCCGCCTGTGCCAGCGTGGCGTCCTTCACCCACACGTCCATGCCGCGCAGGGCGGCGACATAGGCGATGCCCTTGCCCATCATGCCAGCGCCAAGAACGGCCAGGGTTTTAATTTCCCTCTTGGGAATCCCTTGGGGGCGCTGTTCGCCCGCCTTGATCTCATTGGCGCGGAACCAGAAGGTCTTGATGATGCTTTTGGCCACGGGGCCTGTCACAAGCTTGACGAAGTAGCGGCTTTCGATGCGCGCAGCCGTATCGAAGTCGACCTGCATGCCCTCGACGCAGGCGCACAGAATGGCTTCGGGCGCCGGGTAGCAGCCCTTGGTCTTGGCTCGTACCTGCGCCGCGGCCGTCGAAATCCAGCGCTTGGGCTCGGTAGCATCGTTCCAGCCGCCGGGCGGCTCGTAGCCCGTCTGGTCCCAGGGCTGCCGGTAGACGGGGTTGGCCAGGATCCACGTCTTGGCCAGTCGCAGCATCTCATCGGGCGAGCTCGCAAGCGCGTGGATCAAGCCATGTTCCAACGCTTCGGCCGCCGACATCAACTTGCTGTCTTGCAGGTAGGGTTGCGCGGCCGCGAGACCCAGCAGACGCGTCATGCGCACGGTACCGCCCGCGCCCGGCATGAGCCCCAGCGAGGCCTCGGGCAGGCCGAACTGCGCTCGGGGTTTGTCCTGTGCAATGCGGTAGTGGCAGGCCAGAGCGATCTCGAAGCCGCCGCCAAGCGCGGTGCCATTCAGTGCCGCCACGACCGGCTTGCCCAGGGTCTCAAGGCGCCGCAGCGTCCGCTTGCCCTGTTCGGTGGCGTGGAACAGCTGCGGCGCATCGGCGGGCTGCATGTTGTAGAGGCGCTTGAGGTCGCCGCCCGCGAAGAAAGTGTCCTTGGCGGAAGTCAGGATGACGCCGACGATGGCGTCTTTTTCCGCGATCAGCTGTTCCACGCACTGGGCGAAGGTCTCGCGCATGGCGTCGGACATGGTGTTGACGCTTTGCTCGGGCGCGTCGAAGGTCAGCGTGACGATGCCGTCCTCGGACTTGTTGTAACGGATGGGGGCTTGCACCGGAACTACTCCTTAAACGCGTTCGATCACGGTAGCGACACCCATGCCGCCCGCAACACAGAGAGTGGCCACGCCATAGCGCAGCTGGCGGCGCTCCAACTCGTCGATGAGCGTACCGATGAGCATGGCGCCGGTAGCGCCGATCGGATGTCCCATGGCGATGGAGCCGCCGTTGACGTTGATTTTTTCCAGCGGAACACTGAGTTCCTTGGCGAAGTACAGGGGGACCGCGGCAAAAGCCTCGTTGACCTCGAACAGGTCGATCTGGTCCGCGGTCAGGCCTGCCTTTGCCAGGGCCTTGAGGGTGGCGGGGACAGGCCCGGTCAGCATCAACGTTGCTTCGACCGTGCACAGGCCGGTTCCCAGAACTCGGGCGCGCGGACGCAAGCCGAGGTCGCGCTGGACCTGTTCGGTTCCCACAAGCACGAGGGCAGCGCCATCCACAATGCCGGACGAAGAGCCGGCGGTGTGGACGGCCGGGATCTGGTGCAGCTGCGGGTATCGCTGGCGGGCGACGGTAAGGTTCGCCGCGGCGGACGCGCCGCCAAAGGCTGGCTTCAGAGCGGCCAGGCTTTCTATCGACGTATCGCCGCGCACATACTCGTCGCTGCTCAGGACCGGCAAGCCGTTGAAATCCCGTACAGGGACAAGAGAGCGGTTGAAGTGGCCAGCTTCGCTCGCTCTGGCCGCCAACTTTTGCGATCGCAAGGCGTAGGCGTCGAGCTGCTCGCGGTCAAGGCCATTGAGGGCTGCCAGCATGTCGGCCGCGTAACCCTGGGGGACGTAGTTGATGCGCATGCTGGTGGCCGGATCGTAGATCCACGCGCCGCCGCTGGCGCCCAGCCCGAGCCGTGACATGGACTCGACTCCCCCCGCCGCGATCAGGCTGTGCCAACCCGATTTCACCTTTTCGGCAGCCATGTTCACCGCTTCAAGACCCGCTCCGCAAAAGCGTTGAAGCGCCATGCCAGGAACATGTTCCCAGCCTCCCGCGCCAGACAGCGCGGCGATCCGGGGCAGGCAAGAACCCTGATCTCCCACTGCGGAACTGACGCCCATGATCAGGTCATCCACGCGCGACGGATCCAGGGTGTTGCGCTGGCGCAGGGCGTCCAGCAAGGTCATGACCAAATCGATAGGCTTCGTCTCATAAAGTGCCCCTCCTCCTGGCTTGCCTTTGCCTCTGGGGGTGCGAATGGCGTCAAATATCAGTGCGTCGGACATGGTTTCACCTAAAAAGTGAGTCGATTGTCTTGATAAAATTTGATGATGTCAATTTATTAGCGCATAATATTTAAAACGGTGCAGAAAAAATGAACCTAGAGTCTCAATTTCAAGTTGATGGTGCGGATGCCGAGAAGGGCAGTGGCGGCGCGTTGGCCCGTGGCATTGCCTTGTTGCAGGCGTTCAGCTCCGAGAGGACTCGTCTGACCGGCCGGGAGCTGATGGCGCTGACGGGCTTGCCCAAGCCCACGATGTTCCGCCTGCTGACCACGCTGTGCGAGGCGCACTTGCTCCGCTACAACGAGGCGGATGGGTGCTATGTGCCCGCTGCTGGTCTGGCGAATCTGGCCGCTCCGGTGCTTGCGCGCACGTCTATTCGTCAACTGGCATTCGGTCCCATGCAAGCGCTGGCCGATCGTTTGCGGGCTCAGGTTTCACTGGGACTGGGGCACGGATTCGATCTGGTCTTTATCGAACTGGCGCAGTCCAAGGATTGCGTCACGGTTCGTCCCAGCATGGGCAGCCGTATTTCCTTGGCTCGGACCGCAACGGGACGGGCGTATCTGTGCGCCTTGTCCACCGAAAAGCAGCAGGAATATTTGAGTCAGCTGTCTCAGAACGACCCAGCCATGGCAGAGATGTTTAGGCAGCGCCTGGCCAAGGCGCGGCAAGACCTCGAGCAGCGCAGCTTCACGGTCAACCTGGGGGACTTGAATCGCCAGATTCATGCGGTGGCGGTGCCTCTGCGCTCCGTGCCCGGTTCCGACGAGGTATTTGTCATCAACTGCGCGGTGCCCAGCTTCGAATTGCAGCCCGACCAGCTTCTGGACGATGTCGGGCCGCGCCTGGTTACGTTGGCCCGCAGCATTGAGGCCGCCTTGGGGCTGCCCCCGCTTTACGCCGTGGACGGTTTCCCTCAGTCCGCGGATTTCTTACCCACTTCCCCCCCTCCCCGATAGGCGCCATGAACTTTGACCTGACACCCGAACAAGACGCGTTGTGTGATGCCGTAACTCGAATTTGCAGCCAATTCGATGATGAATATTGGCTAGCGAAGGATGAGGAAGGCGGTTTTCCGTTGGAGCTGCACAGCGCGTTGGCGCAAGCGGGCTGGCTTGGCATCTGCATCCCGGAGGAGTACGGCGGTTCGGGTCTGGGCATTACCGAAGCGGCTCTGATGATGCAGACGATCAGCCAGTCGGGAGCGGGGATGTCAGGCGCTTCGGCCGTCCACATGAATATCTTCGGCCTGGAGCCAGTGGTGCTATTCGGGGACGCCGAACAAAAAAAACGCATGCTGCCGCCTCTGGTCGCGGGTAAGGAGAAGGCGTGTTTCGCGGTGACCGAGCCGGATGCCGGCTTGAATACGACCCGCTTGAAGACGCTGGCGGTCCGAGATGGCGATCACTACGTCATCAATGGTTCGAAAGTATTTATCTCCACCGCGCAGGTGGCGGAGAAGATGCTGATACTGGCGCGCACGACGCCGCTGGACCAGGTAAAGAAGCCCACCGAAGGTCTGACCTTGTTCTACACCGACCTGGATCGCCGTTTTGTCGAGGCGCGCGTCATCGACAAGATGGGGCGCAAGGCGGTGGACACCAACCAGCTATTCATTGATGGGCTGAGGGTCCCGGTAGAGGACCGCATCGGCGAGGAAGGCAAGGGCTTTCAATACATCCTGCACGGAATGAATCCGGAGCGCATCTTGATTGCATCGGAGGCGATCGGCTTGGGCAAGGCTGCGCTGCGGCGCGCCTCCCAGTACGCCAATGAGCGCATCGTGTTCGACCGGCCCATCGGCAAGAACCAGGCCATTCAGCACCCTCTCGCGGAGTGCTGGATGAATCTGGAAGCCGCAAATCTGATGATGTTGAAAGCCGCGGACAGATTCGACCGCGGCCTGCCTTGCGGCGCCGAAGCCAATGCCGCCAAGTTCCTGGGCGCGGAAGCGGGCTATCAGGCATGTTTGCAAGCCGTCATGACGCATGGCGGCTATGGCTATGCCAAGGAATACCACGTTGAACGCTACCTGCGTGAAAGCATGATTCCCCGGCTGGCGCCCATCAGTCCACAGCTGATCCTGTGCTTCATCGCCGAGAAAGTACTGGGATTGCCAAAGTCCTACTGACGTAAGGGATAACTAGAATGGAGACATACAGCAACGCCATTGACCGGTTGGCGCATTGGGCGATGGTCGAGCCGGACCGGGTGGCAGTGCGCCTGGTGGATGGCGCAAGCACGACTCATCTGAGCTATGGAGAGCTCGATGCTCGTGCAAACATCATGGCCCAGTGGCTGCTTGGACTGGGCCTGCAAGAGGGCGACGGCTTTGCTTTCATCATGGAAAACCAGCCCGAGCTGTTTGCGCTGGCCTGGGCCGCGCGCCGAACGGGCCTGTACTACACGCCGATCAGCACCCACCTGCGCGCCGAAGAGATCGCCTATGTCCTCAAGGACTGTGGCGCGCGCATGGTGGTCGCGACGCCGCAGACCATCCCATTGATTCCGGAAGCCTCGCAATGGGACGGTTTGCGCTTTGTCATGGCCGCGGACGCGGGACCCCAGCCCGAATTCGTTCCCGTGATTCCTGTTCTGGAGGCCTTGCAGGCGAGGCCCCTGCCACAGCGCAAGGTCGGACGGGATTTTCTCTATTCCTCCGGCACCACGGGCAAACCCAAGGGCATCAAGCGCCCGATGGCAGCCTACGAAGACCGCTTCAAAGACGCCTACGACGCTGTGGTGTGGCGTGAGTTTTTCGGGTTTGGGCGCGACTCCGTCTACTTGACCATGGCGCCGCTGTATCACGCCGCGCCGTTGCGCAGCGCCATGCGCAATATCGATTGGGGCGGCAGCAATATCGTTGCCAGCCGCTTCGACGCCGCGCAGGCCCTGCAATTGATCGAGCAGTATCGCGTCACCATCAGCCAGTGGGTGCCGACCATGATGGTTCGGCTGCTGGCGCTGCCAGAGACGGTGCGCAACGCCGCGGACCTTTCCAGCATGCACGCGGCCATTCATGCCGCGGCTCCTTGTCCGCCGGACATCAAACGGCGCATGATCGATTGGTGGGGGCCGGTCTGGTATGAATACTATGGCGGCTCGGAAGGCGTGGGGCTGACGGCGCTGGACAGCCGGGAGTGGCTGGAGCGCCCGGGTTCGGTAGGCAGGGCCAAACTCGGATCGATTCACATCAAGGACGAGCAAGGGCGGGAGTTGCCCGCTGGCGAACAAGGCAGTATCTACTTTTCCGGCACGCCGCGTTTCAGCTACCACAACGATCCCGTCAAGACGGAGGCTGCCTATGACGCCAATGGCTGGGCAACGTTCGGTGACATCGGCCACGTGGACCAGGACGGCTATCTCTACATATCCGGCCGGCGCGTCGATCTGATCCTGTCGGGCGGGGTCAACATCTATCCTCAGGAAATCGAGAATGTGCTCGCGGCTTACCCGGCCGTGGCCGACGTGGCCGTCATTGGCGTGCCGCATTCCGAGTACGGCGAGGAGGTCAAGGCAGTGGTGCTCCTGCACGACGCAAGCCTGGCCAGTCCCCAGCTGGGCCTTGCGCTCATCGAACATTGCAGGCGGCAGATTTCGAACTTGAAGTGCCCGCGCAGCGTGGACTTCGTGTCATCGCTGCCGCGCTTGGAGAACGGCAAGATCTACAAGCGTCTGCTCATGAACCAGTACGGCAGGCAAACCGTTGTCCACTAACCCAAGAGCCCTATCCATCATGCGTACTGCGCTGCGAGAAGATCACGAGCATTACCGCGACCAGGTCCGGAAATTCGTTCAACGCGAGATCGCGCCTTATCATCAAGAATGGGAAAAAGCCGGCATCGTTCCTCGCGAAACCTGGCTCAAGGCCGGTCGCGACGGTTTGCTGCTTCCTGCGATTCCGGAAGAGTACGGCGGGGGCGGCGGCGATTTCGGCCACTCGATAGTCGTGATCGAAGAGTTGATGCGCGTCCTGGCCACAGGTCCGGGCTTCCCGCTGCACTCCGACATCGTTGCGCCCTATCTGCTGGCATATGGGACCGAGGAACAGAGACAACGCTGGCTTCCACCCATGGCCCGAGGCGAGAAGATCGGCGCGATTGCAATGACCGAGCCTGGCACCGGCAGCGACCTCAAGGCCATGCGCACCACGGCGCGCAGAGATGGCGATCACTATGTGATCAACGGCGCCAAGACTTTCATCACTAATGGTTCCAACTCGGACCTGGTAATCCTCGCGTGCAAGACCGACCCGGAGCAGGGAACGCGCGGCATCAGCCTCATCGTGGTGGAAGCCGGCGCTGCGGGATACACCAAAGGTCCATTGCTGGAAAAGATCGGTCTGAAGGCGCAAGACACCTGCGAACTGTTTTTCGATGCAGTGAGAGTGCCTGTCGGCAACTTGCTGGGCGACGAAGGCAAGGGTTTCGGCTATCTCATGCATCAACTGGCGCAGGAGCGCCTGATGGTCGCCACGCGCAGTCCCGTCGTCATGGAAGCCATGTTGGAGGAGACGGTCAACTACACGCGCAATCGCAAGGCCTTTGGGCAAGCCATTTTTGATCATCAGGCCACGCGCTTCAAACTGGCTGAGGTCAAGGCCCGGGCGACCGCTTGCCGCGTGTTCGTGGACCATTGCATTGCGCTGCACTTCAAACAGCAGCTGACATCCGAGATGGCTGCGATGGTCAAGCTCTACGCCACCGAATTGCAGGGCCAGATCGTGGACGAGCTGCTGCAGTTGCACGGGGGCTATGGCTTCATGCGGGAATATCCGATTGCCCGCGCGTTTGTCGACAGCAGAGTACAGCGCATCTATGGCGGCACGTCCGAAATCATGAAGGAAATCATCAGTCGCACTCTATAAGCAGGTACGCCACCCGCCAGGCGCCGGCGGGTGCGCGCTTCCCGGATCTCGCACGCCTGCTGTCCGGTCTCCATGAGCGCTACATCCTGGTCGGTTCCGCAGTTGACCTCATTGAGGTCGAGGATGCCGGGACGGGCGACCACGCCCAATATGCCGATGGCTCCCGTCTGACGAGGCTAAATGTTGCCTGTCGATTTTTCCCGCTAGCCGACCCATCGCATTAATGCGGAATACGTCAATTTATTGCAATGTTATCAGTTGTAACTCAAAAAAAGCCCTTATGCCATAAGCAGATATACCTAGTTTCAGGTATAGACGAAGAGTTTCAATCCTCGTCTAATGCTTGCAGTCAATAGACAAAATGATGCATTGACTTGAGCGAAAAAGGCTGCTTATCAGCAACAGTGTATGCAATCTTTACGCGATGCTCGGGTTGGTGAATGGCGAAAAAACAGGCAAGGAGGGTAGAGGCATGTCAGCGACTGTGTTTTATGAACGGGCTGTGGCGCTGGATCGGGCGGCGCACCAGGACACCAAGATCCAGATTCAGCCGGATCATTACGCATTCGCGCAGGACACGAATGCTTTGCCCATCGCCGCCAGCGAGTTCGCGGATGCCGGCCGCCACTATCCCATCGTGTTCGTGGGTGACGACGCCGGTAATTTCCACGTGGCCGTGCTGCTGGGCCTGGAAGACAAGTCCAATCTGTTCGTGACCGAGCTGGGCACCTGGAAGGCCGACACCTACGTGCCCGCTTTTGCCCGTCGTTATCCCTTCGTGCTGGGCACCACGGCCGAGGCCGACCGCCTGGCCGTGTGCATCGACGAGTCCTATCCCGGCGTCAATGCCGCGGATGGCGTGGCCTTGTTCGAGGATGGCAAGGAAACCGGTTACCTGACGCAGATGATGGAATTCCTGCGGGTGTTCCAGGGCGAGATGGAACTGACCAAGAACATGGCTCAGCGCCTGAACGAGCTGGGCTTGCTCACGGCCAAGACCATCACGATTTCGCAGGCCGACGGCGACCGCTATCTGAGCGGCTTCTGGGTCGTGGACGAGCAGAAGTTTGCCGGCATCGATGACGCCCGCGTGCTCGAACTGCACCGCGCCGGCATCATGCGCCTGATCGAACTGCATCGCGCGTCGCTGGGCAACGTCCAGCGCCTGGCGATGCAACTGGACGAGCAGCGCCGCCTGAAGGCACAGCAGCAGGACGCCGCGCCCGTCGAGTCCGCGGCCTGATTCCCGCCGCTGGGCCATGCTGACCGCCACATTGACTCCCGCGATCGGCCCGGCCCCCAGCCAAGCCGGCGCCGAACCCGAGATCCACATCCCCCTGCATACGCTGCGGGGGGAGCAGCGGATCTGGGCGGACCGCCTGCTCGCGGTCTTCAAGGATAGGCAGATCGACGGGGTCGAGTGGTCGATGAAGTTCTCGGCCGCGGGCCTGGTCGGCAATCGCTTCATGTTGGGCATACAGCGCGAAAACTGGCGCCAGCTGGATCTGGCCACCTTGTCGCGCGCGCTCGCCATGCCTCAGTCGCTGTGGATGCGGGTCGCGCAGGACATGGAGCACGCGCGCGCCATGTTCTTCGCCTACGAGCCCGATGGCGCGGCCGGCACGTACCGCGTCTACCTGGAGTTCATGCCCACGCCCGAGGCGTTGCGCCAGCACGGCGTCCTGCCCCTGGGCTGCGGCTACAAATGGCATCCGGCGACGCAGCGCGAGGCGGCGGTGACGGCGTACCGCATGCGCCATCTGCAAGACCGTGCGGCATTCGATGCGCACCTGGAACCTTATCTGGCCAGGCTTGCCAACCCGGTGCTGCGGCAGGTCGCGCAAACCATCGTGGCGCAGGCTTGCGGGCAAGCCGATCCGGCGGGCTTCATGTTCCTGGAAGTGGACGAGGCCGATACCCGGCGCGATTCGTTCACGGTGACTTTTCGTGGGGCTGACCTGCCGTTGCGGGCGTTCATTCCCGATCTTCTGCGTCTGGCCGCCAGTCTGGCTTTGGCGGAAAGCGATGTTCTTGGTTTCCTGCTGCCCGACGAACCCCGCAGCCTTTACAGCCTGGCTGCGGGCGCCGCGCGCGACGGACATGAATTCTTGACTGTTTACTATGACTGATAACGACAAGTTTTTCTTCCGTCCGGCGCTCGCGCGGCAGGGCATGCTGGTGGCGGCGGTCATGGGCGCATTGAGCATGGCGGGCTGCGCTTCGCGCGGCCCGGCGACGCCGGCGGCTTCTGTGGCGCCGCAAACCGAAAGCGGCCCGCTCAAGCTGGGGGAGCCCACGCCCCAGGAGGATTCCGGCTTCGGCAAGACGACGCCCAGCGCCCAGATGGACGAAGTCGCGCCCGCGCCCGCGCCGCGCTTCGACGAGAACACCGTGTTCCCGGCGCCCGCGTCGTATCTGGCGCAAGACATGCCGGCGTACAACGGCGCGCAGCTGCCGGACCAGTCCGATCCCATGACGCTGGACCAGATCTACATGATGGCGCTGCAGAACGACCCGCAGATGCAGGGGGCCTACCAGGAACTGCAGGCCGTGGGCTATGGCGTGATCTCCGCGCGCGCGGGCCTTCTGCCCAGCGTGAGCGGCGAAGTCAATCGCAGCCGAGTCCGCCAGAACGTGGTCGACAGCGAAAACACCGTCTACCAGACCGGCCGCGCCAACTGGGCCGAGAATGGCTGGGCGCTGACCCTGAACCAGCCGATCTTCGAGCTGGGCGCTTATCACAAGTGGCGCCAGTCGCAGGAGGCCGAGCGCAAGGAAGTGGCCAGCTACGCCTACGCGCAGCAAGACCTGATGCTGCGCACGGCAACCGCCTATCTCAGCGTGCTGGCCGCGCAGGACCAGATCGACCTGACCGAGGCGGAGCGCCGCACTACCCAGAAGCAGAAGGAACTGGTGCAGGCGCGCTTTCACAGCGGCCAGGAAACCCGCGTCGGCCTGAGCGAAGTGCAGGCTCGCCTGGACATCCAGGATGCCAACACCTTGCTGGCAAGGAACGACTACCTGGACAAGCAGCAGGCCGTGCAGGAGATCGTCGGCTACGGCAACCTGAAGCTGCGTCCGGTGCGCAAGGACCTGCCGATGATGCTGCCGGTGCCCAACGATCCCCAGACCTGGCTGCGCACGGCGTTGGACCAGAACTGGTCGATCCGCGCGGCCTCGGCGGGTGTGGCGGTGGCGGAAAAGGAAGTGTCGGTACAGAAGGCTGGCTACTACCCCAGCGTCAATCTGCGCGCTTCCACCGGCCGCAACGAAACCGGCGGCAGCCTGTTCGGCGGCGGCAGCACGGTTGCCGACACCCGCTTCACGGTGAATCTGTCGGTGCCGATCTTTCAGGGCGGCTACACGTATGGCATGAGCCACGCGGCCGCGAGCCGCCTGAGCGCGGCTTCGTCCGACCTGAGCCTGACGCGCCGCAAAGTGCAGCGCCAGGTGTTCTCGTCGTTCCAGAACATCGTGATCGGCATCGATCGGATCAAGGCGCTGAACAGCTCGGTGGAATCGTTCGAACTGGCGCTGAAGCTCAAGGAAGAGGGCTTCCAGGCGGGGCTGAATGACATCGTCAGCGTGCTGGACGCGTCGCGCAATCTGTACAACGCCAAGCGTCAACAGGCCGAGGCTGGGTACAACTTCTTGCTGGATGGGCTGAAGCTCAAGCAGGCGGCCGGCACGCTGAACGCGGCGGACATCGCGGCGATCAGCCAGCAGATGCTGTAGCACAAGAGGGGGGCTTGCGGCACGACACGCAGGCCGGGGTGGTACGCAGGCAAGACAACAGCAGGGCCATCCGGCGGTCAGCCGGATGGCTCGGAATCGTTTAAATCAGGGCGTTTCATGCGCCCGCATAAGAAATGTCGAGCGACGATATGAGCATGAAGAAACTGGCGCGCAAACTCTGGACCGGCCGTTCCTCCCGCGAGGTGCAGCAGTCCCTGTTCCGCAGGCGGCCGCTCTTCGAGGCGCTGGAGCGCCGTTATCTCATGTCGGCCGAACTGCTGGTGCCGCCGCCTCCGCCCACGAGCGACCAGGCTCCCGTGGTGGCGCCCGCCGACCCCGCGGCCGGCGCCCAGGGCAAGAAGCCCAGCGCGCCCGGCTCGCATCCCTATCTGGTGGAACGGGCTGCCTTCAAGGCCGTCACGCAGCACAGCGAGATGCTGACGCTGGAGCAGTACGCCAAGGCCAACGCCACGCGCCAGGGCGACGCCAAGGCCTGGCTGCCTGGGCAGGAGTCCAGCCAGCCCAAGCCGGCCGCGAATATCCCCGGCTACACCACGAACTCCGAACAGACGCCGGTGCGCCAGATCATCTTCGTGGATCCGGCGGTGGACAATGCCGAGCAGATTGTCCAGGGCCTGTACGGCCTGATCAGCGATAAGACGGAAGGCCTGGACGGGTTGGCCAGGCCCACCGGCGATGGCCCGCAATTGCAGGTGCTGCGTAGCCACGACACCGAGATCATCGTGCTGGATGGCCGCTATGACGGCGTGGACCAGATTACGCAGGTGCTGGGCCAGCACCGGGACCTGGCCGCGGTGCAGATCATGAGCCACGGCAGCGTGGGATCCCTGACGCTGGGTACGGCCACCCTGGGTTCGGGCCAGCTGGACGCCTATAGGGACCAGTTGCGCGCCTGGGGCGACGCCATGTCGGAAGACGGCGACATCCTGCTCTACGGCTGCAACGTGGCGGCCGGCCGCGGCGGCATCGCCTTCGTCGACAGCCTCGCGGCCATCACGCGCGCCGACGTGGCGGCGGCCACCCACACGGTGGGCAGCGCCGCGTTGGGCGGCGACTGGGCGCTGGATTACCGCAACGGCGTGATCGATGCCAACACGGTGACGGTTGCCAGCTGGAACGGCGTGATGGCCAGCGCTGCCGGCCTGCAAAGCGGCGGCTCGACCCTGCAGGGCGTGGCGGTCAATGACCATTTGATCGGTTACGGCAGCAATAACACATTCGTGTTCGACAACAATTCGACCGCGGCGGTGACGACGATCGAAGTGCGCCAGGGTATGAAGCTGGAGAACGGCGTCTGGGTGCGCAACGAAGACGACGACAACAGCAACAACACGCTGGATTTCTCGGGCATCCGCGGCAACGTCACGGCTCTCATCGGCAACAACGATGCCTACCAGATCACATACTCGACGGTCGACGCCGGCAACAATTGGACCCAGCGCGTCGTCAACGTGGTGTTCAAGTCCGCCGATGGCTCGCAAAGCCTGAAGATCGGCGATAAGACCTTCAACCTGATCGGCACGGCCCAGAGCGGCAAGACGATACTGGACTACAGCGGCTATGCCACCGGCGTGACGGTGGACCTGTCCGGCCCCACGGCGGACTCCAATGGCGAAGAGATTCCGCCGCCGCCGCCGACCGGGTTCGGCTATGTGCGGGCGATCAGCGGCGTCAAGGGTTCCACGCAAGGCGGCAACAGGATTACCGTGGTGGGCGACACCACGGTCACAATCAACAGCTCGCAAGACATCATCAAGGGTAGCGGCGGCGGCAACACCTACATCGCCGCCGGCGGCACCTTCGGATTCAACCTGACCCAGCAGGCCGGCCAAAGCGGCAACACACTGGACCTTTCCCAATTCGGCGCAGACGTCACGGCTCGCGTGCAGACCGGCGGGGGCATCAGCGTTTTCATGGGCGCGGGCCTGGCGGCCGACGGCAACGTCAACGGACTGGCGACAGCGCTGGTCAGCAATCTCGACGTGCAGATGTTCTTCGGCGTGGCGGGCAAGACCACGCTGGATTACTCGGTCTATGAAGACAACGTCACCGTCAACCTGAACTTCCAGGACGGCAATACCGGCCTTTACGACGCCAGCGGCCTGGCGGGCGTGCTGAACATCAGCAACGTCATCGGCGCGGGCGGCGAGTACGGCAACGACATCGTCGGCAGCCTGGGCGACAACATCATCACCGTGGCCAATAGCCGCGGCCAGAACCGCATCAGCGGCGGCGGTGGCAACGATCTGGTGATCGGCAACCTGGCCGTGGGCGGCGCAACCGAATATATCGCGGGCCTGGAAAGCGACGCCCTGCTCAGCGGCGACAAGACCTGGGCCACGTTGACGAATACGCAGCCGGGCGCGGGCAGCGCGACCACGGTGACCCTGCGCGGCGTGAACGCCGTGACCTTGCAGGACTATCGCACCATCGACGCCGCCGCTGCGGCGGGCAGCAGCAATCACGCCGCCACCAGCGTCACGCTGGACGGCTCGAATTACCGCGGCGACCTGACCCTGATCGGCAGCGCCGGCGCCAACGTTTTGCGCGGCGGATCGGGCCACAACGTTTTTACCGGCTACCAGGGCGCGAACGAACTGTGGGCGCAGGCCGGCGCGCTCAGCAACACGCTGGATGAAAACGGTCAGTGGAACTACACCCTGACCAACACGCACCTATCGACGAGCTACGCTTCAGACGGCACGCCCTTGGGTACCGGTCTGCCGGTCCCGACCTTGAGCAACACGCTGCATGGCGCTTTCAGCGAGGCGCGCCTGAACGGCGGCCTGGGTTCGACGCTGATCGACGCGTCGGCCTTCAGCGGCAATACCGTGCTGGTCAGCGGCCTGATGGCGGGCGGCGTGATCCGCGCGGGCTCGGGCGACAACACCCGGCACCAGATCATGCTGCTGGGCGGCCGCTACAACCTGTTCGGCGGCACGGGAGTCAACGCGGCCACCGAACTGGTGGTGGCGGCCGACGGCCTGACGGGCACGGACGGCGCGGGCTACCAGTCGCAGATGGCGACCAGCGGCGGCGTGGGCTACGTGGCGTTCCAGCAGACGGGCGCCACGGGCTGGATCCAGCGCGCGGCCAACGAGTCCCAGGCCACTGCTTCCACCTATGCCGGCATCACCAGCGTGCGCGTCATCAGCGGCGAGTACGGCAACTGGATCGACACCTCGCGCTTTGCCGGGACGGCGGTGCTGGATGGCATCGCCGGTTTGTCCAACTATTTCATCATCAGCAACGCCTACGCCACCCAGGTGATCGGGTCCGCCGGGTCGAACACGATAGAACTGTCCACGGGCGGCAAGAACGTGGCCCTGGACAACAGCCAGGTGAAGATCGGCTCGGGCGGGGCGCAGATCGGCAGCGCCTACACCAACGTCAACGACTTCCGCTTCGTGGTGGAAGGCAGCAGCGCCAACACGGTGGACACCACGGCCTACACGGGCGTGACCACGCGGACCTACCTGTCGAATCTGACCTCGGGCTACACGCCGGCGGAAGGGCCGGCGCTGGCGTTCCTGTTTCCCAACCACGCCAACGCGCGGGTCGACGTCGGCCTGGAAGGCGTGCGTACCATCCAGGACCTGCTCGACGCCATCGGCGCCGGCATCATGGTCAACGCGGCGGGCGAGCCGCTGCGCATCGCGGTCGGCGGGCCCAATGCCGGCAAGCTGATTCCGGCCAGCGACAGCACCACGTCCTGGGATTATCTCTACGCGCTGACGGCCAGCCTGGACGCGCAGGGGCGCCTCCAGATCGGCTATAGCCAGGACGCGATCGCGGCCGGCTTCTACGGTGTGTTCTCGCTGGCCCCTGGCATGCAGACGGCGCTGAATGCCGACGGCACGGTGTCGAACTCCACGGTCAGCCTGTCGGACGCAGCCTACAAGCTGGGCCTGATCGCCCAGGGCCAGGTGCAAAGCAGCTCCGACGGCGCTGGCATCCTGACCGGCGCGGCGCTCGCCATCGGCCATCAGACGCAGTTCGTGCTGGCGGGTTCCAACTCGGCCATCCGCTCGGGCGGCGGCGACAATACGTTCGTCGTGAATTACGGCCAGCCTGCCCTGAACACCGGCGTCGGCAACAGCATCGCCACGCAAGCGGGTGCGCGCAACAGCCTGTTGGTCAGTACCAGTGTCGGCGCGGTGCTGTCGAATGGCAACGTGCATTACGTCGACGGTGGCTCAAATGCGAGCCTGGTGACGTTCGCGGGCGCGCTGTTCTCGGACGCCACGGTCATCGCCAGCAACACCAGCGGCGCGACCACGCTGGACGCCAGCGCCTGGACCCCGGCCGTCACACTGGCCACCCGCGGCGGCTATGACACGCTCAAGGGCAATACCAACAATGTGTCGTTCGTGGTGACGCAGCCGGCGGACACCGCCGGCGGCAGCGTGACCGTGACGCTGGCGTCCAACAGCGGCAGCGGCAACAGCCTGCAGGTCATGGCGCTGGGCGGCAGCGCCGCCTTGTCGAACCTGATCTCCACCACCGGCACCATCGCCGGGGTGACGCTGGGCGCGAACACGGACAAGCTGGACTACGTGCTGGACATCGGCAGCGGCACGCTGGATCAGGCGCTGACGGTCGGCGGCCGCAACGTGATCATCCGCGGCCAGTCGTATTCGGTGCTGCAGAACATCACGCTGGATGCGGGCTACGCCCTGCGTCTGGAAGGCGAGAAAATCACCGTCGGCGCCAGCAGCGGCGCCAACATCGTGCTGGCGGCCGGCGCGGTCGAACTGGCCGCGCAGCGCTACCGTCCGTGGCGCAGCGCGGTGGCCCAGATCTACAAGCTGGATGCCGCCATCACGATCAACAACGCGACCTTGTGGGCCAAGGATACGGGCGGATCCGGCGTCAGCCTGACCAGCAAGATCGACAGCAAGGACTACGACCTGGATCCGCTGATCAAGAACGGCGCGAACCAGGGCGGCGTGCTGGGCACGCTGGCGAGCGGCGTGAACTCGGCCTTCGACGCCTTGCTGAAGTTCCTGGACGGCGCCGGCGCCATGGCGGCCTGGGCCGGCATCGAATACAACTCGTCGATCAAGGTCGGCACGCAGGCGCGCCTGGTGTCCAACGGCGATGTGACCATCACGTCCACCACGTCGGCCACGGTCAAGCTGAGCCCGCTGGTCGCCAAGATCGCCGGCATCGCCGTGGGCGTGCTGCAGAACAAGTCCACCATCGATGTGCAGGGCACGGTGATCGCGTCCCGCGCGATCACGATCAAGTCCGACCTGACCAACGAGATGGAGATCGGGTTGCTGCCGGGCCACGTGGGCGCGGTGCCGGCGGTGATAGGCGTGGGCGTGGCGGTGATCATCAGCGAATCCACCGTGCACATAGGCACGGGCGCGAGGCTGGAAACGGGTCTGCTGCATACCGCCAATCCGGACACCGGCACCGTCAGCGGCGTGGGCGGAGACGTCACGATCCAGGCGCTGACCAGCCACAAGAGCACGATTTCCATAACCGCCGCCGGCGCGATGGCCGAAAGCGACGACACCAAGCCGGTGACCGGCGCCGACGGCAAGATCGATCCGTCCAAGGAGACGGGCAAGTACAAGGCCGGCTACGCCAAGGTCGGCGTGGCGGTGGGCTTTGCGTACAACCGACTGACCACCGAAGCCTATATGGACGGCACGGTGGTGACGCGCAATGCGGGCAAGGTGACCGTCGAGGCCCGGGCGCAGGACGCCGGCAGCGCGATCGCCGTCAAGACCATCCTGGGCGGCCGCGCGGCCACCGGCAGCGACTTCCTTACGGCGGCGCAGACCGAGGCCAAGAACGCAGCCATCGCCAAGACCGTCAGTCCCGTCGTGGGCGGCGCCGTGAGCGGCCTCGGGACGGGCGTGCAGTACGTCAAGAGCTTCTTCGGCGCGCTGGTGTCGGAAAGCCGGGGCGGCAAGTTCGGCGACAAGATCAAGCAGATCAAGCAGGAGAAGGATTTCGCGGACCGCGCCGAATACGATTCGGACATCCAGAAGGAAATCGACAATCCGTCCACCGAGTTCCAGATCGGCGCGGCGCTGGGCATGTCGATGAACAACATCACCACGACCGCCCGCATCGGCAACGGCGTGACGGCTGCCACGGTCAGCACCGCGGGCGGCGACGTCACCGTCAACGCGCAGACGCAATACAACACCCGGCTCACCATCATGAGCGGGGTGGACGACCAGGCGATTGCCGACAAGCAGGCGTTCCTGAACAAAAAGAACAACCTGACGACCAATCAGCCCGAGCGTGCGGCTGGCCCGGACGGTTCCGATTTCGGCGCGGCGGCGGCCGTGGTCATCGGCATCGACGACGTCGCGACGCGAGCGACCGTCAACCCGCTGGCCACCATCACCACCCAGGGCGGCGACGTGGCGGTCACCGCCAGCACCCTGAACCAGATCGACCCGAAGAAGCTGTGGCTGGTCAATCTGTACGCCCCGTTCGACGGGATCAACACCAAGTGGAACGATGCCGACGGCACCAAGGCCAAGGCAGAGGTCGCGGGCAAGGCGGCCGCGTCCTTCCTGAACAATCTGCAGGCCACGCTGACCAGCACGGGCGGCATCTCGTCCAGCTTCAGCAGCTGGGCCAGCGCCACGGCCAAGAGCAAGAAGCTGGCCCTGTCCGGCGCGTTCACGGTGCTGGTGCAGGACACCAAGACGCAGGCGCAGGTGGCGGGCAAGATCAATACCACCTTGTCCGGCGGGACGGCGGGCGATGTGACAGTCCAGGCGGAGAACTCCTCGCAGCGCCTGAACCTGGTCGGCAACATCATCCTGCCGTCGATTTCCCTGGGCGGGGCCAAGTCGCTCCAGCAGGCCGCTCCCCGTGGCCCGTCCGAGAGCCGCTTCAGCTATGGCAAGGACCGGGTCAAGGGCTTCCTGACTCCGAAGTTCCAGGGTTTCGACTACGGCAGCAGCTCCAAGGAAGGTTCGGCCATTGGCGTGTCGGTGTACGTCAACGCGGCCAAGCACGAAACCCGTGCGGTGGTCAGCGACACGGCCGAGATCAACTCGGGCAAGTTGACGGTCGATGCGGACAATGAACTGATTTCGGTGACGCTGGGCGCATCGGGCGGCCAGGCCAAGACCCTGGCGCTCAACGGTGTGGTGCTGGTCAATTCCACCAGCGCGACCACCCTGGCGCAGGTCGGCCGGGGCGCGCGGATCGCGGCCGCGGGCGCGGCGGACATCCAGGCGACGGACGCGACCTGGGTCGGCACGGTGGCGGGCGCCGCCGCCGGATCGCAGGCCGTGGGCGTGGGCATGAGCGTGTCCATCAATGACGTCAACCGCTGGACGCAGGCCCTGATCGGCGACACGCTGCGCGTGGCCGATGGCGCGCCCACGGGCTTGCCGGTAGGCTCGTTCTCGGCGGCTTCGCTGACGATCCGGGCGGAGAACAAGGGCTTCGTCGGCAATCTGGCCGTGGCGGGTTCGCGTGTGTCCAGCCCGGTGGCCGGCGCGGGCGGCGGCGCGGGGGCGGGCGCCGGCGGCACGGGCGGCGCGGGAGGCACGGGCACCAGCATCGATGACATCAAGCTGCCCGAGGGCCAGGGCGATCCCGCGCCTGCGCCGAGCACGAATCTGGGCGACAAGCTGGAAGGCCTGAGCGGCCAGGCCACGCAACTGACGCAGGACGCGGGCGCGGCGCCGGGTAGCCCAGCGCCAGGAGGCGGCGCCGTCAGCCAGCAGTCCAAGACGGGCGTGGCGATTTCCGGTGCCGTGGCCGTGAACATGGTCAACGACTTCGCGCAGGGCTATGTGAATGCGGCCGGCATGACGATCACGATAGGCGGAGACGCCAAGATCGAGGCGCTGAACGGCACCCATGGTCTGGCGCTGTCGGGTTCGGCCGCGCTGGCGCAATCGGATACGGCCAAGTCCAATGTGGCTGTCGCGGGCGCCTACAGCATGAACATGATGGGCGGCGAAGCGCGCGCCCAGGTGCTGGCCGTGGGCGAACTGGTGGTGGCGGCGGATCTGGCGCTGGCGGCGCGACGCACAGGCGTGGCTGTGACCATCGCCGCCGGCATGGCGGGTGCCAAGGGGCAGAAGGGCGTGGCGGTGGCCGGTTCGGCCGCTGTCGGCTTGGCGGACTACGCCAACATCGCGCTGCTGGGCAATGCGGCCAAGGTCAGCGCGCGCGATGTGACGCTGGAGGCCCGCGACCTGAGCGTGCTGGCCACGGTGGCGGGCGCGGTCGCCAGTTCGGACGGCAAGGCGGGCGTGGGCGCGGCGGTCGCGGTCAATGTCAGCACCAGCAAGGTCGAGGCGGGCATCCACCAGGTGACCGAGCTGCTGTACACGGGCCGTGTCGATGTGTCGGCGGAATCGACCCAGGTCGCGGTGGGCTTCGCGGGCGCGCTCGGCGCGGCGCGCGATGGTACGGGCGTGGGCGGATCGGTATCCGTCAACGTCATGTCCAACCGCGTCGAAAGCTATCTGGTCAACAGCAAGGTCGTCTACAACGGCGCGGCCAGCGGCAGCCACGACGTCACCGTGCGGGCGCAGGACAAGACCACGCTGGTCGCGGTCACCGGCGCCGCGGGCGTAGGCAAGAAGGCGGGCGTCGGCATCGCCGTCAGCTACAACGAGATCGGCAACGCCGTCATGGCCGGCATCCAGGGTTCGACCGTGGATACCGGCGGGCATGGCGCGGTAAAGGTCAGCGCCAAAGATACCTCCTCCCTGGGTGGGGGCGCGGTCGGCGTGGGCGTGGGCATGGGCGAGGCGAAGTTCGCGGGCGCGGGCTCGGTGCAGGTCAACCGCGTCGGCTCCGCCGTGGCGGCCTATGTGCTGCCCAGCCGCGACATCAACGGCGCGGTCACGGCGCGCAGCCGCATCGACGCCTCGTCGCTGACGGTCGAGGCGACCGAGAACAATACGCTGGTCGCGGTGACGGGCGGGGTCGCGGTCACGGCCGGCGGCTCGGTGGCCGTGGGCGCGTCGGTCAGCGTCAACGAGTTCAGCTCGCGCACCAGTGCGCTGGTCGAGCATGCGGATGTGGACGTGACCGGCAAGGTGGACGTATCGGCGCATTCGTCGCCGTTGCTGGTATCGGTGGGGGCGGCGGGCGCATTGTCCAAGAAGTTCGCGCTGGCCGGCGCAGTCAACGTCAATATGATGCGCGCGGCCACCGAGGCCCGCATCGGCGACAGCACCGTCAAGGCCGGCAGCCGGGCGGGCTTCACGGGCGACGCCGTGCGCGTCAATGCCTCGGACGCCTCGGCGCTCTACGCCATCACGGTGGCGGGCGCGATCGCGACCCAGGGCGCGGCGGTGGGACTGGCCGTGGCCGTCAACATCATGGGCGGCAACACGGCTTTCGACCGCAATCTGCTGGCCTTCGATAACACGACGCTGGCCGATTCGGGTGCGGCCGTCACCACGGTGGGCGTGGCCGACAACGGCGGCGCCGCCGCCAATCCCAAGGTCGCGGCCTCCATCCTGCGCAGCGACGTGCATGCGGTGCAGGGCAACGTCAACGTATTCGCCGGCTTGGTGGACCCCATGGCCGCGGGCGGCAATGCCCAGCTCAACGGCGGTGGCCAGTTGCCGGTGGGCGACGGCGATATCCGCGTGGACCAGGGCGGCAGCACGCTGACCTTCACCGGTCAAGCTGCGGCCGTCATCAACGGCACCAAGGACGACAGCGGCAACGCCGGCATGCCGGCGCCAGCCGGCGCCACGGGCGGCGAGTTCTCGGGTTGGCAGACCGGCGACGGCGTCTACCTGAGTTCGGGCGCGGGCAACATCACGCTGGCCAACGGCACGGCCTTGCGCAACGACCGCGTGTATTACGTGATCCGGCGCGAAGCCCCCAGCGGCCAGGCCATCATCCAGCTGGCGGACACCCAGGAAGACGCGCTGCGCGGCAAGGCGCTGCAATTCGGCAGCGTGGCCAACCTGTCCGCCATAGGCTTCGCGCATGTGCGCATGCAGGAGGCCACCAGCGTCAACCTGCAGCCCTTCCACGGCGTGGACGCCGGCGTGACGGTGAACGCCGCCACCCATACGCTGACCCTGGTGCAGCCGTTCGCGGGCGTGCAGGAAGGCTCGGCCATCGTCTACAGCGGCTCTGTCGGCGGCAACGGCCAGATCGAGGACGTGCTGGCCAACCGCATCCTGGCCCAGGGCAAGGATGTGCTGAAGGTCGGCGTGACCTACTACGTGTTCAACCTGAGCGCAGACCAGCGCTCGTTCCAGCTGCGCGACGGCCAGGGCAACCTGGTTGATTTCAGCGGCGCGGCCGTGGGCGGCGCCTTGCAGCGCTTCAGCGTCAACAATCCGGCGGGTGCGGCCCTGAACCCGGACGGCAGCCTGACGCTGCCCAAGGCCCATGGCCTGGCCACGGGCGACAAGGTGGTCGTCAACCTGGCGGCAAACGGCGTGCTGACGGGCCTGTCCAATGACCACGTCTATGTGGTCGAAGTCGTCAACAGCACCACGCTGCGCTTCAAGGACGTGAACGGCGCGCCGGTGGCGCTGGGGGCCCAGGGTTATGTGTCGGAGTTCAACGCCGGCACCAAGCGTTACGAGTATTTCCTGGCGGACGCCAACGGCGTCAAGCAGCTGGACGCGCAGAACAAGCCGATTTCGGTCAACCCGGACGCGATGATCGCGTTCACGCAGGTGGCCCTGGTGCGCCAGACTTCGCAGACCTCGACCAGCACGGGCAGCGACGGCACCCAGAACACCAGCATCACCCAGGGCACGCCGACCGACGCGACGCTGTCGGCCTCTGCGGCCCAGAGCCAGGTCATAGGCGAAAACAGCTTCTCGTTCGCCAGCGACGCGGGCCTGGCCACGGGGGACGTGGTCATCTACCGCAGCCAGGGCGCGAACATCGCCGGCCTGGTCGATGGCCAGCGCTACTACGTGATCAACGCCTCGCAAGGCGGCGCCTTCCGCTATCAGCTGGCGAGCTCGCTGGAAAATGCCCGCGACGGCATCGCCATGAAGCTGGGCGCGGCCACGGGCGCGGGCGGCATCAGCCTGCAGAAGGCGGTGGACCGCATCACGTCCGGCGGCCTGATCTCGCTGGACATCGGTTCGCTGACGCAGGGCCATGCGCTGAGCAACAGCATGCTGAGCATCACGGTGGCCGGCGCGGGCGGCAAGTCGCTCGGCGGCGCGGGCGCCGTGGGCGTGAACATCTCGCGCTCCGAGGTCAGCGCCATCATCGACAACACGGGCGCGGCGGCCGGACAGAAGGTGCGGGCCGAGGCTGGCGCGGTGTCGGTGTCGGCGCAGGACGCCAGCCGCATCGTGACGGCCACGGGCGCGCTGGGCATCTCCCTCACCCAGGGAGCATCGGCCGCCATCGGCGCGTCCGTGAGCGTGGCGGACATGCGCAACGATGTGCGCGCGGCGATCGCGCAGGCGAGCGTCGAGGCCCAGGCCGTGCAGGTGCGCGCAGAGGAGCGCGCCAGCATCTACAACGTCTCCGTTGGTCTGGCCGGCGGCGCGGGCGTGGCGGTCAGCGGATCGCTGGCCGTCAACACGATCAAGAACACGGTGCATGCGCAGATCCGCGACTCGTCGGTGACGGCGACCTCGGGCGATATCCGCATCGCGGCGCGCGACGTCGCCAGCATTGCGGCGCTGGCCGGCAATGTGGCGGTATCCGTGGGCGGCCGGGTGGCCGCCGGCATGGCGTTCGCGGTCAACCAGATCTTCGATACGGTGTACGCGGGCGCGCTGCGTTCTTCCCTGTCGGCCACGGGCGATATCGTGGCGCTGGCCACCTTTGCCAAGCCCGATGACCTGTCGCCGGGGTTGAACGCGCAGATTTCGGCCATGGCGGTCAGCGGCGCGGTCGCGGCCGGCGGGTCCGGCGCCAATGTGGGTTTTGGCGGATCGGCTGTCCTGAACTGGATTGCCAATAGCATCAAGGCCGAGATCGGCGAGACCGCGGCCGGGCAGGACATCACGGCTGGCGGCGACATCGTGGTCCAAGCCAGCGATGAATCCACCATCAACAGCCTGGCGGGCGCGGTGGCGTTGGGGCTGGGATCGCAGGGCGCGAGCGTCGCGGTGGGCGCCAGCCTGTCCTACAACTATCTGGGCGGCGCGCCCGCGGGCAACGCGCGCGAGCATTCGATTTCGGCGCAGATCCGCGACACGCAGGGCGCTGTGCGCGGCGCGCACGTGCAGGTAGCCTCGCTCTTCAAGGGGCAGATTCACAACGTGACCGTGGCGGGCAGCGTGGCCGTGGGCACGGCGGCGGTGTCGGTGGGCGGCGCGGTGTCGGTGAACCGCCTGAACAGCAAGAACGAGGCCGGCATCCGCAACGCGCGCCTGGTCGAGGCGCTGTCGGCGGGCGGTGCGCCGGGCGTGGCCGTGCAGGCGCGCGACGACGGCTACGTGCTGGCCGTGGCTGGCGGTCTGGGCGTGGCGGTGTCGCCGGGCAGCGGCGCGGGCATCGCGGCCGGCGTGTCGGCTACTCACAATGCCGTCAACAACCAGACCCGGGCCTATATCGATGGCAGCAGCGCCGGCAACGGCAACCTGAACACGGCCATAGGGTCGGCGCATGGCATCGCGGTGGACGCGATCAACGAATCGCGCATCGTGTCGGTATCGATAGGCGTCGCGGCGGCAGTCGCCGTGGGGCAGGGATTCGCCGGGGCGGGCGCCGGCGCGGGCAGCGGCAATACCATCGGCGGATCGGTGGAGGCCACGCTGAAGAATGTGGTGCCGCTGAACAATGGATACATCGCCGGGGACGTACGCGTCAACGCTGAAAACACGGGCAGCATCGTGACGGTCGCAGGCGCTTTGGCGGTGGCGGTTTCCGCCGGCGGCATGGGCGCGGGCGCGTCGGTGGGCGTGTCGGTGGCGATCAGTGAAATCAGCACGACGGTGCGTGCGCTGGTCGAAAACGCCGTGATCTGGACGAATGGCGCGGGTCAGGGCGTAACGGTATTGGCGTCGGACCGGGCCACGATCACGGCCATCGCAGTTGGCGGCGCGGTCAGTGTGCAGGCCGGCAGCGCAGGCGTGGCGATCGCGGTTGGCACCAGCGTCGCGGTCAACAAGGTTTTCAATACGGTGCACGCCAATATCCGGGGCGGCAACATCCAGACGGCAGGAGCCGGGCTGTCCGTCAGGGCGAGCCAGCAGGCCGACATTCTGTCGGTGGTGTTGGGCGCCTCGGTGGCGGTGTCGGTGGGCGACAGCGCCAATGCAGCCATTGGCGGAGGTGGCGCGCTGGCACGCAATGTCATCTCGGCCAGCGTGCAGGCGGGTATCTCGGATGCATTCATCAGCACCGAGGGCTCGGGCGGCGCGAAGGGCGCGCTCGATGTGCAAGCGCTGGGCCTGTCGCAGATCAACGCGGTGGTGCTAGGCATGTCCGCGTCTGTCTCGGTCAGCCACTACGCCGCGGCTTCGGCATCCGTCGGCGTGGCGATGGCCGAGAACGTCATCGGCTACGATGTCAACAGCGCCGGCCAGGTGGTCGCGCTGGGCGCGGGCCGTCCGGCCAATGAAATCGCGGCGTCGATCGACCGCAGCACCGTGACCGCGGGCGCGGTCACGGTGAACGCCGGCAATGTGAAATTCAAGGCCGACGGCAGCGTCGACCGGCAGCAAGGCATAGACGCCGTGGTGGTGGCGGGCGCGGTGGCGGTATCGGTGGCCTACGCACCGCCCATCGTCGACGGCGCCAGTCTGGCGGTGTCGGGCGCGGGCGCGGGCGCGCGGGCGGTCAACAAGATCAAGACCGCCATCACCGCCCGCATCACCGACCAGAACCAGACCCATGCCTGGAACGCGGCCAGTGTGTCCGTCATGGCGACGGATCAGTCGCGCATCGATAGCACGATCGCCGCGGTGGCGATCTCCGTGGCGGTGTCGCTGGGCGCGACCGCGTCGCTGTCGGTGGCTGTGTCGCTGGCCCAGAACGAGATCGCCAACGACACGCTGGCCAAGGTGGACGGCGTGAATTTCACCGGCGCTCCGGTGATCGCCGTCAAGGCCGACAGCAAGGCCGACATCCATACCGTTGCGGTGGCGGTGTCGATCGCGGCCGGCGTCAGCCTGGGCGGAATTTCGCTGGCGGGCGGAGGCGCCGATGCGCGCAACGTGATCGGCTCGTCCGCCGTGGCGATCATGGAAAACTCGCGCGTCAGCGGCGATGGCGCCAATGCGCTGACGATAGACGCCGACATGAGCGGCACCATCAAGGCCACGGTAGTGGTCGCCAGCGTGGCCTTCACGGTCGCGGGCGGATCGCTGGCCATTGGCGCTTCGCTGGCCGAGAATGAGATCACGCAGGCGGCAGGCGCGCGCGCCAGCCTCGTCAACACCCGCGTGTTCCACCTGGGCGCCATCAACGTCACTGCCGATACCGTGCAGACGCTGGAAGCGGTAGTGGTGGCTGGCGCCGTGGGGATTGCGTACCAAGGGGCGGCGCTCGCCGCGGCCGGATCATCGGCCTACAACACCTCTCGCGCCGTCACGCGCGCCGAGGTCAACGGCCTGACGCAGGTCGACCCCAACGTACGGGGCGCGGCAAGCCTGAACATCAGGGCGTCGAACCAGTCCACGCTCAAGGCGACTGCCGCGGGCGCGAGCCTGGCGGGTACCTCGCAAGGGCTGGCGCTGTCGGTTGGCGTGGCCCTGGCCAGCAACAAGGCGCTGGGCGCGGTCGAGGCGGCGCTGTCGAACTCGGTGCTGAGCGCCGGCGCGGGCGCGCAGATGACGCGGGCGGCCATCACGGCCGTGGACACCACGACGCTGGAGGCCAAGGCCATCGGCGCATCGCTGGCGTTCGCGATGCAGGGCGGATCGCTGTCGGTGGGCGCCTCGGTGGCGCGCAACGTCGTTGCCATGAGCGTGCAATCCTCCGTGACCGGGTCGACGCTGAACGTGTCGGACGCCGTGATGGTGTCGGCCAAGGAAACGGCGACGCTGGACGGCGTGTCGGTCGCGGCATCCGTGGCCGCGGGTTTTGCGGGCGTGGCGGTGTCTGGCGCGGGAGCGGAGAGCACGCAGACGGTTGCCAACGACGTGGGCGGCTACATCAGCGGGTCCGCCGTCACGGCCGGCACCGGCGTGTCGGTCAAGGCGGACAACAGCTCCAGCATCAAGGCGGTTACCGGCGCGGTGTCGGTGAGCGCCACGGGCGCGGGCCTGGCGGCCAGCATAGGGGTGTCGATCGCCCGGAACACCTTCGGCGTCCATGCCGGCGACGGCGTGAACCGCGCCAATCGCGCGCTGGCCTATATTGAAAACAGCGCCATCTCCGTCAACCGCGGCAATGTGGACGTGCTGGCCACGTCCAGCGAAACGCTGACCAGCGTCAACTTCGCCGGCAGCGTGGCGGTGGCGGGCTTCGGCGGATCGGCCGCCGGGTCCGGGGTGCAGGTCAGCAACCGCTTTGCCACGGCCACCTCGGCCTATGTCGCGGGTTCGCAGGCCATTGCCGGCATCGCAGGCGGGGCCGGGTCCGTGAATGTACGTGCCCAGGACAGCAGCACCATTCTGAAGTCCGCCGCTTACGGCGTGGCCGTGGCGGCTTCGCTGCCCGTGCCGGGCAATTTTGGCTTGAACCTGGCCCTGGCGGTGACGCTGGTGGATAGCGTGGCGGCCAACGAAGTCAGCGCCTATATCGAAACCGCCAACGGCAAGAATGTTGGCGCGCAAGACGCCGTCTCCGTCGTGGCCGTCGAGAAGACCGACTTCAGGGGCCTGGACGCGGTCACCGCCTCGGTGGCGGTGGGCGGCGGCATCGCAGCCGCGGGCGCGGGGGTACGGGTGACCAACACCACCCGCAATAATGTCAGCGCGCGGATTACGGGCGCAGGCAAGGTGGGGGCGCTGGGCAAGGTCGAGATCAAGGCCGATACCCAGGTCCGCGCCGAAATCGACCTGACCCAGGTCAGCGTGGCGGTGGGCATGGTGGGCGCGGCGATCGGCGTGGGCATCGCCGAAAACATCGCGCGCGACGTGACCACGGCGGCCGTGGATGCAGCGACCGTCAGCGCGCCGCTGGTGGACATGAACGCGCTGGTCAGCGTGGACTTCGCCCAGACGCAGACGGCCGGCGTGGCCGCCACCACCGGCCTGGCCGTCAACGTGAACAAGGCGCTGGTGGACATCGCCACGACGACCCTGGCCGAAGCGCGCAACGGCGCGACGTTGCAGGGTCTGTCGGTCACCATGCCCGGCCTGGGCGAGACCCCGGGCATGGTCAATATCAATGCGCAGGGCACGTACTACGGCCGGGCCTATTCGAAGGCGATCACCGGCGGCGTGATCGGCGTGGGTGTGATGAGCGCCGAAACCCGCCTGGGCGGCTCGCTCAAGGCATCGGTGGACAATGCGACGTTGCAGGGCGCCATTATCGGCGTGACCGCGAAGGGAACCACCGAGCGCAACGTCGAGGCCGGCTTGCTGGCCGAGGCCCGTTCGCTGGAAGTGGGCGGCGTGACGGTATCGATAGACAGCGCTACGCTCACGACCACGCTGGACACGCGCGTGCAGATCGGCAACAACGCCCGCATTGACGGCACCCTGCTGAGCATCACGGCGGACCAGGTGCAGTCCGTGGACGTCAAAATGGACGCCGGCACGATCGCGCTGGTGGCTGGACGGCAAGGCAAGGTCGACGTCGACCTGGGCGGCAAGGCCGCCATCGACATCGGCGGCGGCGCGCACGTGATTGGCAACAAGCTGGACATCCGCAGCAACAACACCGTGCGCGGCACGTCCACCCTGAGCGGCTATTCGGTCAGGGTGGCGGGCGCCGACATCAGCAAGCACACGGTGACGATCAAGCCCGAGTCGAGCATCACCGTCAGTGGCGCGCGGCAGGCCAATAGCACCATCGATACGGCGGGCATGACCGTCGTGCAGGCGCGGGGCAATTTTGATACGCCGGGCATGCTGGACCTGGTGGCGACCAACGACATCATCTACACCCAGCGCAACAAGATCACCGGCGTGGCGGGCGTGTCCGTGACGCTGTCGACCAACAAGCTCAGTACCGACGGCGCGCTGGCCCAGGTCAAGGTGAACGGCGCGTTCCTGCGCAATGCCTTCGGCGACGTGGTCATGGCCGCCAACACGCGCGGCGTGACGACCACCATCAGCGATCTGCTGGTGGTGTCCGTGTCCAGCTTCAGCAAGTCGGACAGCAACAACAATCTGACGGTGCGCAACGCCATCCAGATCGACAACGCCTCGATCGAAGGCGACAACATCCTGGCGCTGGCGGGCAACGGCAAGGCGACCGATCCCTTGTCGACCGGCTATCTGCTGGCCAACGACAACGTATCGTTCACGCTGGTGGGCATCGCCCAGGTGCCGGCGGTGGACAGCGGCGCCAAGGCGCGCCAGATCAACACCGTGCTGATCGACGGGGTGGCGGCCAACGGTTCGTTGCTCAAGGCCCAGCGCAACGTGCGGCTGGAGACCAATCCCTCGAAGCTGGACCAGGCGCGCGTGAACGGTTCGGTGCAGGTGATCGGCCTGAACCTGAATCCCACGGTCAAACTGGCCGACGGCGTGGTGGACACCACGTCCAGCAGGGTGGCGACGGGCGCGGCCACGCGCATCATCGCGGGCGTGAACAATGCGGCCAACCTGTTCGTCATTCCGGCGGAACTGCTGGAGCAACTGGGCTACACCAGCGCCACGTTGCCCGCCGCGGGCGCACCGCTGCGGTTCGACTCGAATTCGCCCGCGGTCAGGGCGATCCTGGAGAAACTGTTGGGCGCGGGCAAGACCAGCCTGGACGGAGCGCCGGGCACGGTCAACATCGACGTGCGCTATGAGCTGACGGCATTCAGCGCCAGCGACATCAAGGTCAACGTCACGGCCGGGATGATCATCGAGCACAACGGCAGCTACTACCGGTACAACAGCCCGAACAGCCGCGACCTGGACTTGGCGGCGGAAGACTACGTCAATAACAGCTATTGGATGCGGCTGAGCAATCCGACGCAAGCGCAGAAGGAAGATGCCCTGACATCGGGCTTCGGGGCGTTTGCCGCCGGCAATGTCGGCAGGCTGTATTTCGTGTTGAAGACGGTGGATATCGCCCAGCCCACGCTGCGCTACGCCAGCCAGCAGAACGTCATCAGCGAGCAGATCCGCACGCTGACGCGGATGCAGGCCGAGCATGCCTCGAATCCGCAGGCCGTGGCGCGCTATCAGGCCAATATCGCCGCTTTGCAGCAGCAGCTGCAAAGCATCCAGATGGGCGTGAAGCTGCAGAACGGTCAGATCCGCTACCTGGATTCGTTCAGCACCTTCTTCATCGACATGCCGGACATGTATGCGTCCGGCGGTTCGGTCTATGTCAACGCGACCGATACCGGCGGCGTGTACCGCTCGGGCATCGACGCCCGCGCCAACACCCAGATCAATATCGTCAACGATTCGCCGATGCTGATGAACGTCAGGGACGCGGTCGTGCTGGACGGCACCATCATCCGCCCGGGTTCCGACGGCCAGCTCAAGGTCTTCAAGACCGGGCACCTGTACGTCAACGACGTGTCGGTGAAGGGCGCGTCGGGCGCCGAGACGGCCGAGGTCAGCATCAGCCAGCTCAAGAACGGCTGGGCCGCGGACCCGTTCGGCGGGGCCCTGAACGACCCGGCGGATCCGACCAACAGCGTGGCGAAGATGATTGCGAACGCGCCGGTCGACCTGAGCCTGATGGGCGCGGTGGTCAACCCGCTGGGCAAGGTGTCGGTGATCAACGCGCTGGGCAGCATCAACGTGTCGGGCACCATCCAGGCGCTCAGCCTGGACATCGTGGCCAAGGGCAACTTCAGCCTGCAAAGCGAGGGCTGGTACAACTCGGGCGCCGATCCCACGTTCCTGAACGACAAGTGGCAGAACGTCATCAATGCGCTGAAGAACAACGGCGCGAGTACTGGCATCGACGACACGATGCAGAATGTGTTGTTGAAATGGGGCTACACCAAGCTCGATCCTTTCTCGAAGTACCTGAACGACAACTCGGCGGCGCGGGATTCGCGCATTTTCGCCCTGGGCGCCATCAGCATTTCGGCCTTGACGCTGAACATCGACGGCAAGATCCAGAGCGGCGTCACGGATGCCTACATCAAGATCGACAGCTCTTTCCGCGGCGATCAGGACAAGGCCTTGCAGGACGGCAATGGCTACGCCATCAATGGCGTATCGTTCAGCGCGGACGGCTCCCTGAACCGCTATGGCGCCATCACGGGCCGCTTCGATTACGCCACGCAGACCATCATCCTGGACCCGATCAGGCTGGCGGGCGGCAGCATTTCACTGACCGGACAGATCGTGTCGGTGGGCAACGGCAACCTGGTCGTGGCCAACGGCTACGCCTCGGTCCATATCGATAACCAGACCACCTATGCGCTGGTGACGCACGACATCGACGTCAGCACCTACCGCCGTGGCCGCATCGAAATCATCGATACATCGCGCGGACAGAAGGATCTGTACGAGCTGCAAGGCTTGAACAATGTCGTGCATACAGTCTGGAACAAGTTCGTGCAGGTCACGCCCGATCCGGCGGATCCCCTGGCGCTGAGCTGGATCTGGGTCTACGAGAACGGCGCCGGCCAGCGCAGTGCGGCGGGGTTGCAGAACTCCGCCGGCACGCTGCAGGACGGCCGGACGTTGACCTTGTCATACAAGCCGCAGACCGGCCAGATGATGGTCTGGGTCATGGGCTGGACGTCGGGAGAGACCACCACCACGGTCTACACCACCAAGCGCTTCAATCTGTTCGGGGATTGGGACCCGCTGGGCTGGCTGACGGACAACGACACGACCAAGTCCGGCCCGGTGACGGTCTACGAGACGCCGCGCCCGGTGCTGGTGTCCACTGTTCTTGCCTACGATGGCATCAATTCGGTGCCGGACGCGCTCAAGCAGCAGTTGCAGGCCAGCGGCAAGCTGAACGAAGCGCTGCTGCCGTCCACGATCGAAGGCAGCGGCACGCAGAGCCTGGTCGAGGACGCCAACGGCGACATCGTCGGCCCCGACGGCAAGCACTACCGCCTGGAATCGTCGGGCGGAACGGCGCTGGACACATCCGCGTTCAGCGTGGCCTACCGCAAGTTCAACACCGGCGTGATCGTGCGCAACGACGGCCCGCACACCAGCGGCGGCGGCTGGCTGCGCACCAAGACCACCACGCTCACGCAAGTGGTCGAAAAGAAGCAGCAGGAACTGTTCACCTTCTATGTGCCGGCGTCGCAGGAGATCACGCTGAGCTTCCTGGGTTCCAGCAACAGCGACAACGCCATCTACATCCGCAGCAACGGCAACGTAACGCTGGCCGGCAATCTGATCGTCGGCAACGGCAAGACGGTGCATATCGAGGCCGTGTCGGCTTCCAAGCCGACCTCCATCACGATGCAGGGCGAAGTCGGCATCATGGCGCGCGAGGCCAACGGCCAGATGCCGTCGGGCGCATCCGCCGTGGTCAACGTCGACGCCATCGCGCTGGGCGGCGCGATCAACCTGAACATCATGGGATCGAACGGCTATACCCGGGCCGAAGCGCGCAACGACATCCGCCTGAACTACTTCTCGGACGGCGGCGCCAGTTCCTGGGCCTCGCTGAAGAAGGTCGCCTCGTCGGCGGGCACGGTCTACATCGAAGCGCTCAACGGCATCTTCAGCCACGCGTCCGCCGGCAACGATACGGTGGTCTCGGGCAACCGGATCGAGCTGAACGCCGGTTATGGCGCCATCGGCACGGCGTCCAAGTCCTTGGTCATCCATGCGCGCCAGGGCTTCGCGGCCCAGGCGGGCCTGGCGGGCGGCCCCGCTGGCGCCGACAAGAGCATCTATCTGGCGCAGAACGTCCTGAACGCCGACCTCACGCTGGTCAAACCGGTGAACTGGAGCAACCCGCAGGCAGCCGTGTATGCGGAACTGGGCGGCGTGCACATCAGCCTGAACGGCGGCTCGCTGCTGGACGGCGAACTGGCCGACACGCGGACCGCGACGGAAAAAGCCTACCCCACGGTCACGGCCAAGATCCTGGCCGAACTGCGCGCGCAGCTGGCGCAGTACGACAGTTACTGGTCCGGCGTGCGTTCGCTGCAGACCGCCAGCGTGACGCTGGGCGGCGCGGGTACCTACCTGAGCACACAGGCTGAAGGCGGCCAGTACCTGGCGATCAGCATGACGGCCGCCGAGTATGCCGCGGTCTTGCAGGCGGCCGTCGACGGTCATCGCCTGGTGCGCCTGGCGTACAACAACAGCCTGAACGGCAACGCCCGCACCGAAATTCTGGGGTATCTGGGACTGGTGGCGGGCAGCGGCGCGAATGGCGTCTATCAGTTCAGCTTCACGCCGTATGATCCGTCCAACTCGGGCGCGGGCGCGGTGTCGCTGGCCTCGCTGGGCTATACCGCCGGCAGCCAGGGCGTGCTGTACGGACCGTCGTACGCGCTTGCGGGCGCGGCGGAGCAGTCCAACGCCAATCTGCCAATCTCCTTTACTTTGCCTACGGGCGCCCTGACCACGCAGCAGGGCTCCGACACGCTGCGCCTGCAGCTCACCGCCGATCAGATGACGAAGTTCGCCGCGAAGGCGGATCCGGCTATCGTCGATTACGCCCAGCGCGTGCTGGCGGGAATGCGCGGCTACACCACCATACTGGTGGGCGGGCAGGTGCTGGCGATCGACCAGATCTTGCCTACGGGATCGTGGTGGGGATCGAACAGCTTCGATACCGTCCTCATCCGGCTCAAGTCGCCGTATGTGGGCGATCTGACCATTGCCGATCCCAACGGTCACCGCGAACTGAACATCGTGCTGAGCAATGGCGCCGATACGGTCGGGGCCGGCAGCTACACCGGCACCACCGACACGGTGCGGCCAGTGGTGCCGGCCACGGGGGCCAGCGGCACGCCGCAGGCGGGGGACCAGGACATCACGTCGGCCATCGTCAACGCGATCCTGCAGCACAACCTGGCGAACCCGAACGACCAGATCGGCACGGGCGCAGGTTCGCTGTACGCCAACCTGACTGCCACCGCGCCGAACAGCGCATGGTCCGTCATCGAGCGCTCGGTCGTTTCCAATCAGCTGCTGCTTTCCGGCACACAGCTGGGCTGGAGCATGCCAGGCAACGTCTCCTCGGTGCAGGCCTACAACCAGTGGATGAACAATGCCGGCAACGGGTTGATCGGCAGCGAGATCACCTTCACGATAGACGGCGTGAACTACACCCGCCGCATCGAGTCCCTGAGCCTGGTTCAGGCGGACGGTTCGCCCGCCAACGGCCTGTACAACTCGCAGAACCACGTGTCCGTGACCTTCTCCGGCGCGGCGGTGGAGACGAAGAACTACTACATCCGCAACGGTCTGGGCACGGTGGTCTCGACTCGCCTGCCGACGGAACTGGTGTACGGTTTGACCGGTCTGGGCATGGGTACGAGTTCGGGCGCGGCCTCGCTGGCCGTGGCCTACACGGTGCAGCGCGGCTTCGGCGCCTCGGCGCTCAAGCAGGGCGTGCTGACCTCGGACACGCCGACATCCTACTGGGGCTGGTACGGCAGCAACCTGTTGCCCTTCCACTCCTATACGGAAAAGTCGGGCACTGGCGCGGGCTACGCCGAATACGTGGACATGGGCAACAGCTTCAGCTGGGATCTGACCAGCGCGGGCTTGAGCGACAGCGCACGCACGCAGCTGGCCAACAGCATCAAGGCGCTGCTGCAGAGCGGGCAGTCGATCTCGCTGGCGGGCCTGGAGCTGTACATGACGAACCAGAATGGCGCCTTGCAGGGCCACGAGCTGGGCGTCTACGACAACGGCACGCTGCACATCCTGACCGTCGTCGACGCCAACGGCAATCCGCTGACGTCCTCCAGCTCCGATAGCGACTGGCTGACCGGCCGCATCACCTTCAGCGGCAAGGTCTACGCACAGAAGTCGCAGTTGATGGACCTGGACGTATACAAGAACACCAACGTCCACGACCCGGCCTCGACCGGCGCCTATACGCCGACCCTGCAGGGCAAGACCGTCAACGCGGGCATCCGCCTGGTCGATTCGGGCTTCGCACAGCAGTCCTTGACGCAGTTCGGCGTGGCCACGCTGACGCTTCCGGGCACGGACCGCCTGGTGCAGGGCCAACGCGTCGAACTGAGCTTCGCGAATTCGACGCAGACCGCCATCTTCTACGTGCAGAGCGTGAACGGGCGCGTGGTGACCCTGTCCGACAGCGTGGACGGCGCCTTCAACGGCGGCGACCCCGTCACGCTGGGCAAGATCCTGGCCCTGGCGGGCAACTCCCCGGGAGCGGTCACCGTCAGGCTGCTGGACGCGGCTGCCAGCGGCGCTTCGGTGCAGGCCGACAACGTCATCACGCTGACCGACATGAACATCGTGCCGGTCACGGATGCCAACGGCCAGGTGACGGGCTACCGCGGCTTGCAGGACTTCGACCGGGTGTACCTGAATGACGTGCGCCTGCAGACGGGCAAGGTGTCGAGCCTGCAGACCAACGTGGCCTATTACGTGCTGGTGGGCGCCAACAACACGATCCAGCTGTTCGCCTCCAAGGAACAGGCGGTGCTGTACCAGCAGATCCAGGCGCTGAACCAGACGGCGGAAGGGCGGGCGCTGGCCAAGGCGCTGTTCACGGACGCCGGCATCACCGGCGAACTGCTGCGCGGCTTCGCGGCGGCGGACGTGCGCGGGATGTTCACCGTCTCCACGCATCTGTTCCAGACGCAGGCGGCGGGTTCCACCGAAGGCCTGAGCGCCCAGCTGCAAGCGCTGCATGAACAGTTGCGCAATCAGGGCTTCGATCCCAACTACCTGCCTGCCACGCTGGACATCGCCGCGACCAAGGACCTGGTCAAGTCGACGCGCAATCAGGTCGTCTACGACTATGTGGTCGACAAGGAACTGGCGCAGACGGCCGAGTACCACAACTACTGGCGCGATCGGCTGGAATCCACCGTTGGAACGGCAGTCTCCGGACTGATAGCCGTGGCCGATGGCAGTTTCAAGCTGGCCAACATGAACATCGTCGATGACGGCACCGGGCAATTGCGTGCCTTGCGCACGGGCGACGAGATCTACTTCCGGCACTCCGTGGGCGACGTGCGGGCGGACACGGCCTACTACGCCATCGTTGGCGCGGACGGCACGATCCGGCTGGCGGCATCGTTGGCCGACGCCATGCTCTACCAGACTGGCGCGGGGCAGAACGACGGCCTGCTGGCCCTGTACCCGAACATGGGCCAGGCCATCACGCTGGCGTTCGACGCGTCCAGCCTGAACGGGGCGGGGGTGGAGGCGTACACGCGCGTCTACTCGATGCGTGCCGACGCGCCCGCGCAAACCGCGCAGGAGATTGCCCTGTACGGCCAGACGTATGACGCGGGCCATTTCTTCTATTTCTCGACGGCAACGCTGCGCAATATCGAGAACAACCTGTTGTATCCGGTGTCGGCGGCCATTAACGAACAGGTCTTCGATTTGGAGGGTAGCGGCGAGGGCGCGCCACCGGCCGATCGTTTCCTGAATGTGAAGGCGGGCGCGGACATCGTGCTGCGCACCTCGGGCCAGGGCTCGATCGGCGCCGAACTCGGCGACTACACCTTGCAGCTGCCCAGCTTGGGCGGGCTGTCGGAAGCCGACCGCGCCAACGTATTCGACTCGTTGCCGGAGGCCGACAAGGCCATCTTGTCGCGCGCCAATGCGGTCAATCTGGCGGGCGTCTACCACACGCTTTACCGCTACATCGGCCCGGCCGGCACCATGCCGCTGGACCGCGCCAGCGTCGATTTCTCCGACACGTCGCTGTGGCAGCGCTTTGAACCGCTGTTCTCCAACGATGCGTCGCTGATGCTGGGCAGGACGCTGGCGGCCAATGGCGCCGTCCAGTTCCTGTTTGCGGACCGTTTCGACCTGTACCAGAACAGCCGCGACGTCTTCATCTACAACAGCAAGATGCTGGAAGGCGCAACGGCCGGCCAGCGCAGCCAGCTGCAGGCCAATATCGATGCCGCGCGCGCCAACGGCGTGCAGGTGGTGGACATCGGCAGCGGTTTCCTGGATCCGGTCTGGAGCCAGATCAGCGTGCCGTACATGGCCCAGGACGGCGCCAGCCCGCAGGCGCTGAGCGCCGGCATGCTGGTGGGCGATATGCGTGACCCGCGCTATCTGACGCTGAAGCTGACGCGCTCGCTCGCGGTGCAGGCCGTCAATGGCGTGGTCTCCGCGTACAGTGACACCACGGTGGGCCTGGACTCGCCGCAGGGCAGCATCCGCCTGGGCGACATCCATGCCAAGGAAGGCATCACCATCACGGTCAGCGCGCAGGGCGGCTCCGTTATCGGCACGGACGCCGGCACGCTGGAGAGCGCCGGGCAGGTCAGTCTGGTGGCCGACAAGGACGTCGTGGGCAGCACGCGCGACGCCAACGGCATCTATCAATACGATGGCGAAAAGCATCTGCAGCTGAATCTGGGCGCCGGCCATTCCCTGTACGTGGAAGCGGGCGGCGTGGCGCGCGTGTCGCAGCTGGGCGGGCAGGACCTGAACCTGGTCCTGGCGCACACCAAGGGCACGGCGGCAGGAGGCTCGTCCTACCAGGCGGACGCCAATCTGCTGGTCGGTCAGGTGGTGTCGGCCGGCAGCGTGACGTTGCAGGCGGGGCAATCGATCCTGAACGCCACGGCCGCAGGGCAGCGGCAGTATGCGAACGTGGTGCTGTCGGATCTGAGCGCGGCGGAGCTCGCCGCCTTGGGCTACGCGCGGGAGGTGGTCCTGATCGCCGGCAAGTCCGTGGGCCAGTTGGGCGCGGACCTGTCGCAGCAGGGCACGCCGCTGTTGATCAGCATCTCGCAGGGCGACGCGCAGGCGGTGGTGCGCGCCTCGGCGGCGCAAGGCGTCAATCTGTACGGCATGCACAGCCTGCGCCTGGGCGGCATCGATGTGGTCGATGCCAACGGGGTTCGCGGGGATGCGCGCATCTACGCGCTGGATTCGATCCTGAACGGCACGCCGTCCGGCCAGGCCGCCATCACGGCGCGCAATGTGTGGTTGGAAACCCTGTCGGGCACGATAGGCGAGCTGGGCTCGCCGCTGCTGACGGACATGTCCGGCTATCTGGTGGCGTCGGCGCAGGGCTCGATATCGCTCAGCCAGTTGGGCGTCCATGACCTGACGCTGTCGCGGGTGGAGTCGCGCGCACGCGATGAGGTGCATCTGGCCAGCCAGGCCAGCATCGTCAACGACAAGACGGCGCATCCGGGAGTTTCCAGCAGCCGGACGGGCGCGGTCGTGACGGGCGGCAGCCTGTACTTCAGGGCGGGCGGCTCGGTGGGTGGCTACGCGCAATCCGACACCGCTGGCGCGCAGGTCAACGATGCGCTGATCGTGGCGGCGGTGGGGCCGCAGGCCACGATCAACGCCCTGGCGGGCGGCGATGTGGCGCTGGTGCAAGTGGGCGCGGCCGATGACGCGCAAGGCGTGTCGCAGGCGCTGTCCATGAACGTCGGCCGCATCGAGGCGAACAACGCATGGCTGGTGGCGCGCCACGAAGCCGGCCAGGCCACGGCGTCGGGCGACATCGTCCTGGCGGCGGATTCCGTGATCAGCGCCGTGGGCGTGCTCAGTCTGCTGGCGGGCAACAATCTGTCGGCGGCGGGCCGCGGCGGCTTGCTGCCGGGCGCGTTGATTCAGGCGGGACTACGCATGAACCTGAGGGTGGACCGCGACGACCGCGGCATGGCCGGCTACGGCAAGGCCGCGGTGGCGGACATCAATGGCCGTTTGCTGGCGCCGCAGGTCCATGTCTACGGCAGCCAGACCGGCGATAACACCATCATGTTCGGCACCACCGCCGAGATCGGCGGCGGCGTGGATGGAAATGGGGCCTTGACCCAAGGCGTCTTGCTGGACGTGACCGGCGGTTCGGGCCGGGATCGCGTGATGCTGCGGGCGCAGTTGATCGATCAGCAAGAGACCGTTGTGCGTACCCTGGACGGCGACGATACGGTGGTGTTCGATACCGCCGAGCTGCGCGGCAATGCCCTGGTGCAGACCGGGCAGGGCGATGATGCGGTGTCCTTGTTGAACACGCGCATTGCCGGCTCGCTGACGGTACAGGCCGGCGAAGGCGACAATGCGGTGCTGCTGGATGCGACTGCCGTGGGCGGCGATACCCTGGTCGTTTCCGGGGCGGGCGTCGACCAGGTCATCTTGCGGGATAGCGGCCTGGCCGGCGCGTTGACGGTGGATGTGGGCAATGGCGGCAACGTTGTTCTGCTGGACACCGCGACCGTGGGCGGCAATACCGTCATCACGACCGGTGCCGGCGTCGACCAGATCACGCTGCGGGATAGCGGTCTGACGGGAGCGCTGACGGTCGGGGCGGGCGATGGCGACAACACCGTTCTGCTGGGCAACGCGACCGTGGGCGGCAATACCACCATCACGACCGGTTTCGGCGTCGACCAGATCACGCTGCGGAATAGCGGCCTGGCGGGGGCGCTGACGGTGGGCGCGGGCGATGGCGATAACATCGTTCTGCTGGACACCGTGGCCGTAGGCGGTAATACCACCATCAAGACCGGTGCCGGCGCTGACCAGATCGCGTTGCTGGCTAGCGGCCTGACCGGCATGCTGACGGTGGATGCGGGCAATGGCGACAACGCGGTGCTGCTGGACACTTTGACCGTGGGCGGCGACACCCTGATCACGACCGGCTCTGGCGTCGACCAGATCACCCTGCTGGCTAGCGGCCTGGTCGGCGCACTGACGGTGGACGCAGGCAATGGTGACAGCATCGTTCTACTGGACACCGCGACCGTAGGCGGCAATACCGTCATCACGACCGGCGCCGGCGTCGACCAGATCAGGCTACGGGCTAGCGGCCTGACGGGCGCACTGACGGTGGACGCGGGCGATGGAAATAACACCGTTCTGCTGGACACCGTGGCCGTGGGCGGCAATACCGTCATCACGACCGGTTCTGGCGT
>Ga0075032_1000016_pt1 | contig 143569 bp, 131 predicted proteins | sample SynthPrep_1_END__FD_71386 | JGI IMG/M metagenome (GOLD analysis project Ga0075032, IMG submission 71386) | Synthetic microbial communities from Ohio, USA - SynthPrep_1_END_DS7_MetaG | ecosystem: Engineered > Bioreactor > Aerobic > Activated sludge | place: USA: Ohio, Columbus | collected...
GGCCGCCGCGGCGGCCCACCGCTTGCTTTGCATCTTCATTGTTGTCTCCGTCCTGTTTGTCTAATATTTGGACAGCTCTGCGTCTGCCCGGATTCATATTGGGCTTTGATAGGGGCCTCATCAACGCAAGCTGTCCAAAAAATGAACAAACCAGAATCCGAAGGCTCCGGGCCGCGCGTGTTGCGCCGCGGGCTGCGCGTGCTGGGCGTGCTGCGGCAGGCAGGGGCGGCGGGCATGCACGTGGTCGACATCGCGCGCGCGGCGGGCATGCAGCGGACCACGGCCTATCGCTATCTCGACGTGCTGGTGCAGGAGGGCTACGCCTTGCGCGAGTCCGAGGCGCCGCGTTGGCGCGTGGCCGAGCTGGGCGTGATGATGGCCGGCGATCCACACGCGCAAGCGGTGCGCAGCCTGCGGCCGGTGCTGCGCCAGATCAGCGACGTGAGCGGCGATTCCGCTTTTCTCATCTGCCGCGCCGGCAACGATTCGCTCTGCCTGCACCGCGAAGTGGGCAACTACCCTGTGCAGGTGCTGGCGGTCACGGTGGGGCACCGCCAGCCGCTGGGCGTGGGGGCGGCCGGGCTGGCGTTATTGGCGGCGCTGCCGTCAGCCGAGTCGGAAGAGGTGATTGCGCAGAACGAGCAGGCCCTGCGCGCCTATGGCGGCATGACGGTGGCGCAGATGCGGCGCTTGGTGGAGAACACGCGCGGGCGCGGCTGGTCCGTGGTGGGCAACGCGGCGGTCCCTGGCGTGCTGGGCGTGGGCGTGGCCCTGTGCGACGCTGGCGGATATCCGCGCCTGGCCGTCAGCGTGTCCAGCCTGATCAGCCGCATGCAGGCGGCGCGCCAGCGCAATATCGCCGACCTGATCCGCGCCCAGCTGGCGCAGGATGAGGTCAGGACGCAGCGCTGGGCGCTGCCGGGATTTTCGGGCGGCTAGGCGGCTGCCGGCGCCGGCACCCGATAGGTCTTCTGGTAATGCACCGTGAACGTCTTGAAGGCTTCCAGGGCCTTGTGCGGATCGTGGCCGGGCTTGACCAGGAAGCTGTCGAAGCCGACGCGCGCCTGGTAGTGGATGGTGTCGATCATCACGTCGCCGACCGCGCGCAGTTCGCCTTGCCACTGGTAGCGCGTGCGCAGCAACTGCGCCAGTGAATAGCCGCGGCCATCGGTATAGACCGGGAAATCCACGGCGATGAAGGCGATGCCGGCGGGATCCAGCGTGCCGTCGGTGTCGGCCAGATCGCGCAGGTCGGCGTCGGGGTCGAGCAGGACCGCGACCGGATGCTGGTGGCGGCGCAAGGTGGCGCGCGAGGTCTTCCAGGTGGACAGCGGCACGATCCAGCCCGGCGCGTCGCCAGGTACCTGGCCCTCGGCGGGGACTTCGGGCTCGGGCGTGAAGAGGCGTGCGGTGTCGGCCTCCAGGCGGCCGTTGCGGATCAGGTGCGGGCCGGGGGTGTCGTGCGGATAGATTTCAGACATGGGCGGCCTCGGCGTGCTGCGTGGGTTTGGCGAAGGCGGGATCGGAGTAGACGTCCTGCTTGAAGGGGTCGATGCCGACGCGGTCCACCACGTCGATGAAGCGTTCCTCTTCGCTGTCGCGCAGGCCCAGGTAGGTGCGGACGAGGCGGTCCACCACGCCCGCGACCTGGTCGCGCGCGAACGACGGACCGATGATGCGGCCGATCGCGGCGCCGCCGCCGCGCGTGGATTCGATGTCGGGCAGCGGCTTGGCGGCGCCGTTCTGGCGGCCGCCGATGGTGACCTGATACCACTCCTCGCCGGCCTTATCGACCCCGAGGATGCCGATATGGCCCACGTGATGGTGGCCGCAGGAGTTGATGCAGCCCGAGATGTTCAGATCCAGCTCGCCGATCTCGAACAGGTAGTCGAGGTTGTCGAACTGGCGCTGGATGGCTTCGGCCACGGGGATCGAGACGGCATTGGCCAGCGCGCAGAAATCCCCGCCCGGACAGGCGATGATGTTGGTCAGCAGCCCGATGTTGGGCGTGGCCAGGTTCAGCGCCTGCAGCGTGGTCCAGAGTTCATGCAGGCGCGCGCGGCGCACGTCGGCCAGGATCAGGTTCTGCTCGTGCGAGACGCGCAGCTCGCCGAAGCCGTATTCGTCGGCCAGGTTGGCCACCGCGTCCATCTGGTCGGCGGTGATGTCGCCCGGCGGCACGCCGGTGGGCTTGAGCGATACGGTGACGGCGGCATAGCCGGCCACTTTGTGCGGGTGCACGTTGGTGCGCAGCCAGCGCGCGAAGCGCGGATCGGCGGCGGCGAGCGTGGCGGTGTTGTCGACGTCCTGCGTCGCGGCGGCGTCGTATTGCGGCCAGACGAAACGGGCCTTGATGCTATCGACGAATTCCTGGGTGATGGTGTCCGGGCCGCCCTTGATGAGCTGCCACTGTTCGTCCACCTGCTGCGCGTAGATTTCCGGCGTCAGGTCCTTCACCAGGATCTTGATGCGCGCCTTGTACTTGTTGTCGCGGCGGCCATGCAGGTTGTAGACCCGCAGCGCGGCCTGCAGATAGGTCAGCAGGTCCTGCCATTCGACGAAGGGATTGATCAGCTTGCCGACGATGGGCGTGCGGCCCAATCCGCCGCCGACCCAGACGCGAAAGCCCAGCTTGCCGTCGCGTTCGACGGCCTGCAGGCCGATGTCATGCACGCCCACGGCCGCGCGGTCCTGCACCGCGCCGCTGACCGCGATCTTGAACTTGCGCGGCAGGAAGGCGAATTCGGGATGCAGCGTGGACCATTGGCGGATGATCTCGCACCACACCAGCGGATCCACCAGCTCGTCCGGCGCGACGCCGGCGAAATGGTCGGTGGTGGTGTTGCGGATGCAGTTGCCGCTGGTCTGGATGGCATGCATCTGCACGGTGGCGAGTTCAGCCAGGATGTCCGGCACGTCTTCGAGCTTGGGCCAGTTGAACTGGATGTTCTGGCGGGTGCTGAAATGGCCGTAGCCGCGGTCCCACTTGCGCGCGATGTGCGCCAGCGTGCGCAACTGGCGCGACGCCAGGATGCCATAGGGGATCGCGACGCGCAGCATGGGCGCGTGGCGCTGGATGTACAGGCCGTTCTGCAGGCGCAAAACGCGGAATTCATCTTCCGTTAGTTGGCCATCGAGGAAGCGGCGCGTCTGGTCGGAAAATTGCGCCACGCGTTGCTCGACTAGCTGCTGGTCGACGGGGTCATACACGTACATGTCTACTGCCCTTGAAGTCTTCTCGGTCTGGACCCCGGCGGTCGCCCGGCGCAACGCGGCAGGAGAAAGGGGTTCATAACCGTAACAGGCAGCTGCGGCGACCGTCTAAGTCATTCTGGTAATAAGGTAATGGGGCCCCCACGCGGCACGCGCTGGCGCGCGTTTGCTGCCCCCCGAGGGGGCTGTCCCGCCTTGGGGCGGGACGGCCGATTTACAACGCGGCGTTCACAGCCCAGCGCGCGACCAGCACCAGAATGACCACCAGACAAGCCGCCATCAGCAGCCCGGTCAATATCAATGGCGCCGGCTTGTTGTTGGCGATGTCGGCATCGTACCCGCGCCCGCGGCGCACGCCGAAGAATCCCCACAGCACGGATTTGACCGTGCGCAAGAAACTGAGCATGTAGTCCCTCCTGGCGTCGTGGCGATGCTGCAAATGTAGGCCGGCGCCGTCCGGGGAAACAGATGCAGATCCGCTTTACCCGACCGTATCAGACGTCGAACCGGCCGGGGCGCCGATGCCGCGCACGATGTGGTCCAGCAATTCGCGCGCGGCGGGCGAGATATGCCGGCCGGCGCGGCTCAGCACGTGCAGGCTGCCTTGGTTGAGGATGGGGTTGGCCAGCGGCAGGCTGGCCAGGCGCTGGGCGCGCAGGTCGGCGGTGACTGCGATGGGCGGCGTCAGCGCATAACCGATGCCCGCGGCGGCGAATTGCCACAGCGCCTTGAAGGACGAGGTGGTCAGCACATTGCGCAGCCGGACCTGTTCGCTGATCTCGGCGGCCTGGATATGCTGGCGCACGCCGAACCCTTCTTGCATGGACGCGCCGGGATGGTCGGCCAGGTCGGTCAGCAGCAGCGGGCGGCGCAGCCGGGTCAGCGGGTGGTCGTCGCGGACGATGGCGCGGATGGGCTCGGGCCGCGAATAATGGGTGCGCAGGCGGGCGTCGTTGGGCGGCTGGAACACCAGTCCTATATAGGCGCGGTCGTCGATGATGCGCTGCACGATTTCGGAGGTGCGCGCCACGTCGATGTCCAGCGTGACCTCCGGATGGCTGCGCCAGTAGCCGGGCAGCACGCGCTCGAACATCAGCTCCACGAAGCCCTCGCCCAGCACCAGGTCTATGTGTCCCCGTTCGGCCTTGCGCAGGCTGTCGATCTCGGAGAAGAAGCTTTCCTGGATGTCCTGCTGGCGCTTGATATAGCGCGCCAGGATGTGTCCTGCGTCCGTGGGTACCACGCCGCGTCCGCGGCGCTCGAACAGCGCGATGCCGCAATCGCGCTCCAGCGCGGCGATGGCGCGGCTGACGGCGGACGGGTCCATGTCCAGCACTTCGGCGGCGCCGCGCACCGAGCCGCGGCTCATGACCTGCATGAAGTAATGGGTGCGGCGGGCGTCGAGTTTTTCGTCCATGGCGGGGCTCCTTGGCGGGAGTGCGGCGGCAGATCCACAGCTACAATCTAGGGTTTACCCTTGCATGATCCGAGTTCATGCAAAATTTTCCCGGGAAAAGCTTGTCCGTTGCATTTTACGCAACGTTTATGCGCCAGCCCTGTCATGGTTGCGCGCCGGGCCCCCGGCGAAAATCGGCCCTGCTGCGCGCGCCGTCGCCGCCGCCGCGTTGCGACGCCCACTCCGGGCGCCAGCCGGCCGGGATTGCGGCGGGCAGCCACGACGATTATTTACGTTCATCAGGGGAATTCGATGTCACATGCCAGCGCAAGCCTGGCCGCGCCTTCCATGCCGCTATCCGGGCGCATCCGCATGCTCGCCGCCATCCTGCTGGTGGTTGTCGTTTCCGAGGCGATCGGCAGCGCCACCTTCAACGTCGGCCCGGGCAAGATCGTCCTGCAGCCCATGCTGTGGGCCATCTTCATCGGCGCCATCGTGGCCGCCTTCGGCCAGCGCATGCCCGCCGGCCTGAACATCGACACCGCCATGCAGACCCGCATCAGCGGCTATCTGCAGTACGCGCTGCTGCCCTTCCTGGCCAAGCTGGGCCTGATGGTGGGCGGCGCCTTGCCCCAGGTGCGCGAAGCCGGTTGGGCCCTGGTATTCCAGGAGTTCGGCCACTTTTTCGGCACCATGGCCATCGGCCTGCCGCTGGCGCTGCTGCTGGGCATCAAGCGCGAGGCCATCGGCGCCACCTTCTCGGTGGGCCGCGAGCCCAGCCTGGCGATCATCGGCGAGCGCTACGGCATGAACTCGCCTGAAGGCCGCGGCGTGATGGCCGAGTACATCACCGGCACCGTGATCGGCGCGCTGTTCGTGGCGCTGATGGCCGGCTTCATCACCAGCCTGAATATCTTCGATCCGCGCTCGCTCGCCATGGGCGCCGGCGTGGGCTCGGGCAGCATGATGGCGGCCGGCGTGGGCGCGATCGCGTCCCAGCAGACGCCCGAAGTCGCGCACCAGGTGGCCGCCCTGGCCGCCGCCGCCAACCTGCTGACCACGGTGGTGGGCGTGTACTTCACGCTGTTCATCTCGCTGCCGACCACCATCTTCCTGTACGACAAGCTGGAACCCGTGCTGGGCCGCTTCTCGCGCGGCAAGGCCGAAACCGCCGCTGCCGCCGACGACAGCGTCGCGCAAGAGACGCCGGCGCACGGCGCCAAGATGGGCTTCGGCGACCGCCTGACCGCCTACGTCATCTGCGGCCTGTTCGCGCTGGTGGGCAACCGCCTGGGCTACAACGTGCCGTTCGCCGATGCCTTGCCGGGCATGGGCATCATCATCCTGCTGGTCGTCATCACCGACCTGGTGCTGCGCGTGGTGCCCAAGCTGCCGGCCGTGTTCGTGCTGTCGCTGATCGCCATGACCGCCGGCTGCCCGGGCGTGCTGCCGTACTCGGACCAGATCATCGCGATGGTCGGCAAGGTCAACTTCCTGCCGTTCACGACCGTGATCCTGGCCATGGCCGGCCTGTCGATCCTCAAGGACCTGCCGGCGTTCCGCAAGCTGGGCTGGAAGATCGTGGTGGTTTCCCTGGCCGCCAATGCGGGCACCTTCCTGGGCGCGACGATGATCGCGGAATTCTTCCACTGATCGCCGCCGGGTTCCGAACGAAGAGCCGCCTGATGCGTCAGGCGGCTTTTTTTTGGTCAGGGCGTGTGGCCCGGCCGGTAGCGCGCGTTGTCCGTGACGTTCTCGGTCGCGCCGATGTTGGCGACCTTGGGGATGCCCAGGCCGGCGGCCTTCATGGCCACGGCGGTCTGCAGTTCCTGGACCTGCGGATTGCCCATGGCGACGCGGTAGGCCTGCAGCGGCATCAGGCCTTCGATGGTGCCCAGGTCGTTGGCGGAGCCGGCGCGCTGGGCCGCGGGGTCGGGCTGCGCGGTGAAATCCTCGACGGCGCGGCGCATGCGCGATTCCGCGTGCAGATCGCGCAGCGCGTCCGCATTGGAGGCGCCGAAGGAGCTTAGCGGCAATGACAGGCTCGCGCGTTCGCGGATGGCTTGCGCCGCGTGGCCGGCGGCCGCGGCCCGGGCCGCCTGGACGTGGGCGACGCGTTGGGTTTCGGGGAATGCGCGGGCGGCGTCCAGCGCGGCGGAGCGCGCGGGGTAGGGCGCGTCGGCCCGGTGGATGGCGGAGATCGCAGCGACGTTCATGCTGGGCCTCTTCTGGCGATGGCGGGCGGATCGGCCCGCCTGCCGACTTCACTGTAACAGCTGAGGGCGATCCGGGCGAAAAAAAGGCCCCTGAACATGCCAGGGGCCCTAGCGACGCTGCCCGGGGCCGCGCCGTACCAAGGCAGGTGATGGCCAGGGAGCCCGGCGGGTTCTCCCGGCCCTGCGCCTGCCCAAACCGGATCAGGGTTTGGTGGCCTGCATGGACGGGCGCTGGCTGAAGGTCTCGTACCAGGCGGCGGTGGCCGGGTGGCCGGCGCGCCAGTCCAGGTCGGGGAAGCGGAAGTCCAGATAGCCCAGCGCGCAACCGATGGTGATGGTGCCGATGTCCAGGCGCTCCGCCAGCGCGGCGGCGTTCTGTTCCACCAGCGCGAGGCCGTCGCGGACCTTGCCCAGCTGGCCCTCGACCCAGCCGTCCCAGCGCAGCGCTTCCGGACGCAGCACGGTTTCGTAGCGGGCCAGCAGCGCCGCGCCCAGCATGCCGTCGGCCATGGATTGTTCCGTCAGCACCTGCCAGCGCGTCTTGCCGGCCGGGAACAGCGAACCGCCGCCCAGGTCGTTCAGGTATTCGCAGACCACGCGGCTGTCGTACAGCGCCTGGCCGTCATCGGTGATGAAGGTGGGCACCTGGCCCAGCGGATTGCTGGGAATGATGGTCTGGTCGCGTGCGACGGGACCGGCCGCGCTCGGCAGCTTCTCGATGCGGTCGGCCAGACCGAGTTCATGGGCGATGACCATGCACTTGCGCACGAAGGGCGAGGCGGGCGAGTAGAAGATTTTCATGGGGATCCTTGTCGGTGGAGAGGCGTCAGTGTTGTGCATGGGCCAGATGTTGTCCAGCGATCCAGCCGAAGGTCAGGGCGGGACCAAGCGTGATGCCGGGGCCGGGATAGGCGCCGCCCATCACGGACTGCATGTCGTTGCCGGCCACGTAGAGGCCGGGGATGGGCGCGCTTGCGGCGTCCAGGGCCTGGGCGTGCGGATTGGCGGCGATGCCGCAAGCCGTGCCAATGTCGCCGGGATAGACCTTGACGGCGTAATAGGGGCCCGCGCCCAGCGGCGTGAGGCAGGGGTTGGGTTCGTGTTCCGGATCGCCCAGGTAGCGGTTGTAGGCGGTCGATCCCTTGCCGAAGTCCGGATCCTGGCCCTGGGCCGCGTGGGCGTTGTAGCGTTGCACCGTGGCCTGCAGCGCATCGGCGGGCACGCCCAGCCGGGCGGCCAGCGCCGCCAGCGTGGCGCCTTGCAGCAGATAGCCTGCATCGATCAGATGCTGGCGCGGCCGGCCTCCCGGCAGCGCCAGGCCCAGGCCCCAGGCGTCGACGAAGCGCTGGTCGCAGATCAGGAAGGCGGGAATGCTGGGCGTCGTGTCATGGCTGCGGTACATGGCCTGCACGAACTCGTGGTACGAGGCCGATTCATTGACAAAGCGCTGGCCTGCGCCGTTCACGGCGATGAGACCCGGCTTGGCCCGGTCCCAAACCAGATGCGGGTAATGCAGGCGCTCGCCGTCCGCGGACACCAGCACGGAGATGGGCGCCCAGAACGCAGGGCTGGCGTGGCCAGTGCCCAGGGCCGCGCCGGCGGTTTCCGACAGGCGGATGCCGTCGCCCGTATTGTCCCTGGGCGACATGGACCAGAGACCGGTGGGCTGCGGATAGCTCTGCGAGCGGCGCTCCGGATCCCAGGGAAAGCCGCCCGTGGCCATCACCACGCCGCGCCGCGCGCGGATGTTCAGCGTCTTGCCGCCGCGTTGCACCGCCGCGCCCAGCACGCGGCCCGCCGTATCGCGATGCAGCGCCAGCGCCGGCGTGTCCAGCCAATACTCGATCCTGCGCGCCAGCAGGCCGTGGAATAGCTGCGCGGCCAACGCATTGCCCAGCAGCAGCCGCGTGCCGCGGTGATAGCCGCGCACGCGGTCGGCGGCATAGCGCAGCGCGAGCTTCATGCTGTGGCGCCAGGCCGCGTACGAGCGCGTGGCGCGCAGCAGATGGCGCACGTCGGTGATGTTGACCATCATGCCGCCCAGCACGGTGAACTCCTTCAGCGGATCGCGCAGCAAACGGAAGTCCCGGCCGAGCTTGCGGCCGTCGAATTCCAGCGGATCCAGCGACCGCCCGCCCATCGCGGCGCCGGGCAGGTCGGGGTAGTAATCGGGCGAGGCGGTGCGCGCGGCCAGATCCAGGATGCCGCGCGACACCAGGTAGTCCATCATGCGCGGGCCGGCTTCCAGATAGGCGCGCTTCATGTCGTCCGGCGCCGCCGCACCCACGGTCTGTTCCAGATAGGTCCAGACCTGATCGTAGCTGTCAGGATGGCCGGCGGCTTCCGTCTGCGCGTTCAGCGGTATCCACAGCGCGCCGCCGGAGATCGCGGTGGAGCCGCCGATGCGGCCGGTCTTTTCCACCAGCAGCACCTCCAGTCCTTCTTCCCGCGCCGTCAGCGCCGCGGCCATGCCGCCCGCGCCCGAGCCGACGACCAGCGCGTCGACTTCCTTGTCCCAAGTAATGCCTTCCATGCTGCCTATGCTCCCGATCCGCCCAGCGATTTGCCGCCGTCCACGAAGATGACCTGGCCAGTGATGAAGTCCATGTGCGGCGCGGCCAGGAAGGACACGGCATTGGCGATGTCTTGCGGCTGGCCCGCGCGGCCGGTGGGCTGCAGGGCCAGTTGGGCCGCGAGGCGTTCGGGCGTGAGGTTGCGCAAGAGCGGCGTGTCGATGAGGCCGGGGGCGATGGCATTCACCAGGATGCCGCGCGGCGCAAGCTCCATGGCCGAGGCTCGCGTGTAGCCGACCAGAGCCGCTTTCGAGGCCACGTAATGCGGGTGGTTCTTTGCGCCCAGGTAGGCGCGCGAGGCGATGTTGACGATCTTGGAGCCTGGCGCCATGTCGCGCGCGGCCTCTTGCGTCAAGCTTGCCACCGCCAGCAGGTTGACGTCGAAGGCGCGGCGGTAGTCGGCGCTGTCCACCTCGAAGAACTTGCGCTCATCGAACAGCCCCGCGTTGTTGACCAACGCCGTCAGCGGCGCGAGCGCGCGCGCCAGCGCGCGGGTGGCAGCTTCGTCCGTCAGATCCACCACCCTGTATTCCACGTCCAGCCCTTGCGCCCGCAGCGCCTCGGCTTCCTTCGCGGCGAGTTCTGCGTTGCGGTCGGCCATTACGACGCGAAAGCCGTCGCGCGCCAGCCGTTCCACGATCGCAAGGCCCATGCCGCTTGCGCCGCCCGTGACCAATGCCGTGCCCAGATTCATGATGATTCCCTATACGGCCAGATAGCCGCCGTCCACGGGCAGCACCACGCCGTTCACGTAGCTGGCCAGGTCCGAGGCCAGGAAAAGAACCGGGCCCACGATCTCGTCGGCCCGCCCCGCGCGCGCCATGGGGGCGCGCTGCATGTACCAATCCGTGCCCTGCGCCTGCGCGCGCTGGCCCGCCGTCATCTCGGTTTCCATCAGGCCGGGGGCGACGGCGTTCACGCGCACGCCATGCGGCGCCAGATCGCGCGCCAGCACCTCGGTGAAGGAGCGCACGCCGCCCTTGGACACCACGTAGCCCGCGGTCGAAATGCTGCAGCCGTAGGCCACGATGGAGCACAGGTTGACGATGGCGCCGCGCGTGGCCTTCAGCTGTTCGACGAAGGCGTGCGTGACGTTGAACGTGCCCTGCAGGTTCACGCTCATCAGGCGATCCCAGATCTCGGGCGTCCTGGGATCGTCGAAGGGCGCGCGCGCCGAAATTCCGGCGTTGTTGATCAGGATGTCCAGATTGCCGTGTTCGGTGGCGGACCGTTGCGCAAAGGCGCGCACGGCGGTGGCATCCGTCACGTCCAACACCGCGTCCGCGGCCTTGCCGCCTGCGGCTCGGATAGCTTGCACGGCGGCGGCGGCCAGTGCGGCGTCCACGTCGGCGACGATCACGGCCGCGCCCTGTCTGGCGAAGCCTTGCGCGATGGCCGCGCCCAGGCCGCGGCCCGCACCCGTCACGAGCACCCGCTTGTCTTGCATCGATATCATGGTCGGTCCTTTCGGCGCGCTAGGCGCCCAGATAGGCGCGCTGCACGCCTTCGTCGCTGGCGAGCGCGGCGGACTCGCCTTCCAGGGCGATTTCGCCGTTTTCCAGGATGTACGCGTAGCTGGACACCGACAGCGCCAGTTTCACGTTCTGCTCCACCAGCAGGATGGTGATGCCTTGCTCGCGGTTCAGCCGCAGCACGATGTCGAAGATCTGTTCGACCACCAGCGGCGACAGTCCCATGGACGGTTCGTCCAGCAGGATCATGCGCGGGCGCGCCATCATGGCGCGGCCCGTGGCCAGCATCTGCTGTTCACCGCCGGACAGCGTTGCGGCCTTTTGTTCGTAGCGTTCGCGCAGGCGCGGGAAGGTGTCGCACACCATGTCCAGGTCCCGCCGGACCTCGGCCCGGTCGGTGCGCAGGTAGGCGCCCATCTCCAGGTTTTCGCGCACGCTCATGTCGCGGAAGATTTCGCGGCCTTCCGGCACCTGCACGATGCCGCGCCCGACGATGGCGTCCGCCGCCAGCCGGTGTATGGGCTCGCCCGCAAAGCGCACGCTGCCCGCAGTGGGCGCCACCAGCCGCGAGATCACGTTGAGCGTGGTGGACTTGCCCGCGCCGTTGGCGCCCAGCAGCGCCACGATGGCGCCCTGCGGCACTTTCAGCGACACGTCCTGCAGGGCGCGGATATTGCCGTAGGCGGCCGATACCGCATCGACTTCAAGCAGATATTCAGCCACCGGCCGCTCCCTTGCCCAGATAGGCTTCGATCACCCGCGGGTTGCTGCGCACCTCCGCCGGCGAGCCTTCGGCGATCTTCTCGCCGAAGGACATGACGGTGATGCGATGCGAGATCGACATCACCAGCTGCATGACGTGCTCCACCAGCAGCACCGTGATGCCGTCGCGTTCGCAGAGTTCGGTCAGCAGGCGGTCCAGCGTTTCGATTTCGCGGTTGCGCAGGCCAGCCGCGGGCTCGTCCAGCAACAGCAGCTTGGGCGATATGGCCAGGGCGCGCGCCAGCTCCAGCATCTTCTGGCGGCCGAAGTCCAGGCTGCACGCCGGCGTGTCCAGGAAGTCGGCCAGCCCCACGCGTTCCAGCAGGTGCTCGACTCTCTCGCGCGTCTGCGCGGCGGCCGGGCGCAGCAGCTTGCCGGCGCTGTCGGCGCCGTGCGCATAGGTGCCCAGCAAGGCGTTCTCGCGCACGCTGAGCGCGCCGAAAAGTTCCAGGTTCTGGAAGGTTCGGGCCACGCCCAGTGCCGCCATTTCGTGCGGCTTCTTGCGCGTGATGTCCGCGCCGTCGAACTGGATGCTACCGCTGCTGGGGCGGTAGTAGCGCGAGATGCAGTTGAAGGTGGTGGACTTGCCCGCGCCGTTGGGGCCGATCAGCGCATGGATGCGGCCGCGCTCGACCTGCATGGACAGGCCGTTGATGGCGGTGAGGCCGCCGAACTTCACGGTCAGGCCCTGCACGTCCAGATAGGGATGGCTGCTCATGCCGCGCTCCTTTGGGTCGGTTTGGCCGCGGCCTTGCGTGTTGCGGACGGCAGCGGCGCGGCGGGTGCCGGCGCTCGTCCGCGCGCGCCGCGGCCAGCGAACAGGCCCTTGGGCGCGAACATCATGAAGCCCATCAGGATGACGCCGTAGATGATTTCCTGGAACGACAGCGCCTGGCGCAGCAGCTCGGAGATCAGGCCGAAGGCCAGGGCGCCCGCGATGGCGCCGCGCACTGAGCCTATGCCGCCGACCACCACCATCGTCAGGATCAGGATGGTGGTCTGGAAGCCCAGGCTTTCCGGGTGGATGAAGGAGGCAAAGGTCGTGTACATGCCGCCCGCGATGCCGGCATAGGCGGCCGAGAGCGTGAAAGCCGTGCGTTTGATGGCGTTGACGTTTACGCCCATGGCCTGGGCCGCCACGTCGCTTTCCCGCACCGCGCGGAAGGCCGAGCCCAGCTGCGAGCGGGACAGGGCGATGGTGGCCCACAGCAGCAGCGCGGCGATCAGCACTACGAAGGGATAGGCCTTTGCGTCCGACACCAGTTCGTAGCCGAACAGCGTGGCCGGCGAGATCCGGAAGCCGTTCGAACCGTTGGTGACCGATTGCCAGTTCAGGAATACCCACTGCATCGCCTCGCCGAAGGCGAAGGTGGACAGCGCCAGGTAGATGTCGCGCATGCGCAGCGCCAGCGCGCCGATCACGTAGCCCAGCGCGGCTGCCAGCAGCCCGCCCGCGATGATGGAAATGAAGAAGGGCGGATGCCACAGGTTGTTGATGAGGCCGGCGGTATAGATGCCCACGCCGTAGAACGCGGCGTGCGACAGCGCGAACTGCCCGGTTTCGCCGATGACCAGGTGCAGGCCCAGCGCCAGCACCACGAACACCATCAGCAGGTTCACCACATAGATGACATAGCCGCTGGCCGCGAAAGGCAGGATCGCCAGTACGACGGCCATCAGCGCCAGCAGCGCATGGTCGATTTTCTTGCTCATACTTTCTTCACCTGCAGTTTGCCGCCCAAGAGCCCTTGCGGACGCAGCAGCAGCACGACCATGATGGCCACGAAGGGTGCGACCACGATGGCATTGGTAGAAATGAACAGCCCCACCAGGTTCTCGGCCACGCCGATCACGAAGCCGCCCACCACCGCGCCGGGCAGGCTGGTGATGCCGCCGACGATGGCCGCGGCGTAGGCCAGGATGGCGATGTGGCCGATGTCGGGGGTGATCAGGATCTTGGGCGTGATGAGCAGCGCCGCGATCGCCGAGATCAGTCCGGCCAGCGCCCACACCAGCATGCGGATGCGGGTCAGGTTCACGCCCACCAGCCGGGCGGCCTTGGGATTCATGCCCACCGCACGCATGGCGCGCCCGACCCGGGTGTAGCTGAACATGCAAAAGAGCAGCAGCATCACCGCTATGGCGACCGCGAAGATCACCAGGTCCAGCTGGGTCAGTACCGCGTCGCCGATGAGGATGGCGTCGGTCGAGGCCAGCGGCGGCAGCGAACGCGGCGTGTCGCCCAGGCCGGTCTGGCGCACCAGGCCTTTCAGCGCATAGGCCAGGCCCAGCGTGGCGATCACCATCTGCACGCCCACGCCCTTGGAGGCGATGACGCGCTCCATGACGACGCGCTGGAACAGGCCCGACAGGACGGCCACGGCGACGAGCGTGATGGGAATGACGACGAGGTAGGGCCAGCCCATCACCAGGGTGAGGAACAGGGCGATGTAGCCGCCGACCATGAAGATCTCGCCCTGGGCGAAATTGGGCACGTCGGTGGTTTTGAAAATGATCACTACGGCGACCGCCAGCAACGCGTAAACGCTGCCTGTCACCAGTCCCGACAGCACCCCCTGCTGCAGGAACAGCCAGATATCGGCAAAGCTCATGATGTTCTCCGGCAGCCCGCACGCTGCTGCGCCAGCGTGCGGGCCAGGCCCATGGCGGGCCGCTGGTTTACTTCTGGTATTGCCAGACGCTCTTGAAGGCGCCGGGCACGAGCGACATGTTGGTGCCGTCGAATTTGATGTAGATGGCGGACTCCTGGGCTGCGCGGTCGTTCGGGCCGAACTCGATCGGGCCGGCCATGACGCCGGAGTCGAACTTCATGGTTTCCAGCGCCTGCAACACCTTCTCGCGGGTGGGCTGGGGGCCGGCGGCTTTCAGCGCATTGACCACCGCCATGGCCGGCGGCAGGCCATAGGGCATATAGGTCTGCGGGTGGCCCGGCTTGGCGGCCAGGTCGGGGTAGGCCTGCTTGTACATGTCGTAGATCCAGGTCAGCTTGGAGCCGCCAGGTACGTCGGACAGCACTTCCTGGATGTAGACGTTCTTGAAGGCGTCCTTGTTGCCCACGTTCTCGACCAGCTGCTTCAGGTCGGCCGTGCCGTTCACTGCCAGCACGATGGGCTTGTTCCAGCCCAGCTCCTGCGCCTTCTTGATGATGAGCGCGGCGGGGCGGGCATAGGTGGTTAGCAGCAACACGTCGGCGTTGGCAGCACGGATTTTCAGCATGGGCGCGGTGACGTCGGTGATATTCGGGTTCACCGACTGGACTTGCAGCGTCGCGTCGCCCAGTTGCTTGATCTGGGCCTGCGCGGCCTCCAGGTTCCAGCCGCCGTAGGCGTCGTCATGGTTGATGTAGCCGATCTTCTTGGCCTTGAGCTGTTCCGCGGCGAACTGCACCATCGAGCCGCCCACGGCATGCTGGGAAATGGAGAAGGCGCCATAGATGTACTTGGACGGCGGATAGAGCGCGCCGTCGCCCGAGGCGTTGAGCATGACCAGCGGCACCTTTTCGCGCTCGATGTACTCGCGCGAGGCCACCACCGCGGCCGAGCAGGAGCCGCCGTTCAGCAGGAACACCTTGTCCTGTTCGTTCAGCTTCTTCACCGCGGCGACCAGGTCATTGGCGTTGCAGCGGTCGTCCTCGATCACCAGCTCGATTTGCCGGCCGTGCACGCCGCCCTCCTTGTTGACCTTGGCGTACCACATCTTGGCGGCGTTCAGCACGTCAAAACCATAGGCCATGCCGCTGCCTGACAGCGGCGCGAAGAGGCCGATCTTGATGGTCTTGTCGGTGATGCCCGGCTCCTGCTGCGCCTGCGCGCCCGTGCTCAGCGCCCATGCGCATAGCGCGGCGGCGGCTGCGTAGCGACTGCTTTTCTTCATCTTTGTCTCCCGTTCTTTTTGATGCGCGCCTTTGTTGGTGGACGGCGCTTTGCTGCGTTGCCGGCCTGGCCGCCGGAATGCCTTACTGCATGCGGTAGCCGCCATTGACGTCGATGACGCTGCCGGTGATGTAGCCGGCTTCCTCGGATGTCAGGAAGCGCACGGCGGCGGCCACCTCGTCCGCGGTGCCGATGCGGCCCAGCGGAATGGCTTGCGCAGCGGCGGCCAGCGCGCCGCTGCTGGTGACGGTGCTGCGCAGCATGTCGGTGTCGATGAGGCCCGGCGCGATGCCGTTGACCGTGACGCCCAGGTGAGCGGATTCGCGCGCCATGGCCTTGGTCAGGCCCAGCACCGCGGACTTGGCCGCGATGTACGAGGCGCTGGAGCGGTAGCCGCCCAGCTGCGCCGCGACAGAGGTGAACGTGACGATGCGGCCGTGCGCCAGCGGCGCGGCCTCGCGCCGGCGCAGGTAGGCGCGGCCGCACAGGAACACGCCGCGGGCGTTGACGGCGAAGCTGCGTTCCCAGATGTCCAGGGAGGTGTCCTTGATGAGCGGGCGTTCGCCGTCTTCCTGGAACAGCAGCAGCCCGGCGGCGCTGACGAGCACGGCGATGGGGCCGTGCCGCGCTTCGATCTGTTCGAACGCGTTTTCGACCGAGTTCTCGTCGCTGACGTCGAAGGCATGCGAGGCGTGCGGCGCGCCCAGCTCCTCGGCCACGCGGCGGGCGCGCCCGGCGTCCACGTCCGAGACCACGACGCGGAATCCGGCGCTGGCCAGTTCATGGCAGACGCGGGCGCCTATGCCGCCGCCGCCGCCCGTGACGAGCGCAAGACGGGGAGCCGGACCCGTGCCGGCCGGCGTGGATACATTGGACATGCTGTCTCCTGGTAGCGTGCCGTCCGCCTAGGGGAGGCGCGGCCGCTGGTTTGAATTTTTTGCGATTATGTATACATGATGAAGTGGCAGGTATAGGGGCTTACCCTGGTTTCTGTTTGATTTACATCGTGTTTTACGGAGATGCTAGGAAATCCAATGCGGCGGATGACGTCACATGTATTCTTCATGTATACAATGCGGCTATGGACACGCTATCTCAACACGTTACCGACACGCTGCGGGACTGGGTGCTGCACGGCAAGTTCAGCCCCGGCGCCCGCCTGGAAGAAATCCCGTTGGCGGAAAAACTGGGGGTGTCGCGCACGCCGGTGCGCGCGGCGCTGGCCACGCTGGGCAATGAGGGTTTGCTGGAACATCTGCCCAAGCGCGGCTACACGGTGCGCGCTTATGACATCGGTGAAATCGTGGCGGCCTATGAGGTGCGCGCGGCGCTGGAAGGGCTGGCCTGTCGCCAGGCGGCCCTGCGGGGGCTATCGAACGATGCCGTCGCGGTGCTGAAGAACTGCCTGGACGAAGGGGACCGGATCCTGGGCAAGGGCGTCTTGCTGGCCGAGGACCATCTGCCGTACCAGCAGGTGAACATCACCTTGCACAACGGCATCCTGGAAGCGGCGGGCAATCCCTGGGTGCGGCGGTTCGCGACGCAGGCGCAGGCCATCCCCTACGCCTCGGACCGGATCATCCTGTGGGAAGACCACGGGATCATTCTGAGATCGCATGACGACCATCATCGCATCGTCAATGCGATCATCGCCCGCGACGGTGCGCGGGCCGAGGATCTGATGCGCGAGCACGTGTATTACGCGGGCATCATCCTGAAGAACAACTACGAAAGGCTGGCGCAGGCGTACCGGGTGTAGGCGGGCGCTCACACGGCCAGATAGCCGCCGTCCACGGGCAGCACCACGCCGTTCACGTAGCTGGCCAGGTCCGAGGCCAGGAACAGAACCGGGCCGACGATTTCGTCGGCCTGCCCGGCGCGCGCCAGCGGGGCGCGCTGCGTGAACCAGTCGGTAGCGTGGGGGCGCGAGCGCTGGCCCGCTGTCATCTCGGTTTCCATCAGGCCCGGCGCGACGGCGTTCACGCGCACGCCATGCGGGGCCAGGTCGCGCGCCAGCACCTCGGTGAACGAGCGCACCCCGCCCTTGGAGACCACGTAGCTCGCAGGCGCGGTGCCGCAGCCATAGGCCACGACGGAGCACAGGTTGACGATGACGCCGCGCGCGGTCTTCAGCTGCTCGACGAAGGCGTGCGTGACATTGAAGATGCCTTGCAGGTTCACGCTCATCACGCGCTCCCAGGTCTCGGGCGTTTTCGGGTCGTCGAAGACCTCGGCGGCGCCGATGCCGGCGTTGTTGACCAGGATGTCCAGATTGCCGTGTTCGGCGGCGGACCGCCCCGCGAAGGCGCGGACGGCGGCGGCATCGGCCACGTCCAGCACGGCGTCGGTGGCCTTGCCGCTCGTGTCGCGGATGGCCTGCGCGGTGGCCGCGGCCAGCTCCGCACTGACATCGGTCACGATCACGGTCGCGCCTTGGCGCGCAAAACCCTGCGCGATGGCCGCACCCAGGCCGCGGCCGGCGCCCGTAACAAGGACCCGCTTGTCTTGCATCGATATCATGATCAGTCCCTTCGACGCCTCAGGCGCCCGGATTAGTGTGGAAATTCAAAAGGTTGCATGCATGCTTCATTCCGAACCGGATTTGAGAGACCAGAGGCCACCTAACCCTGATTCTATTTTTACAGACGAATGTCGTCCGTAATTATGCCCGATTGATCTTTTCCCGTCGACGCAAATGGTTCAGCAACTTGCTCGCGCCTATGGCATCGGTGAAGTCTTGGGGGGGAGTGCGGGCGGCGCGGGAAGGGCTGGCTGCCGCCAGGCGGCTTTGCGCGGGCGATCGAACGACGCTCTGTCGCGGGTGTGGAAGAACAACGGCAAAAGGCTGGCGCAGGCGTGCCGGGTGTGAGGCAAGCCTGCGGCCCAAGCCTATCCGGCCATGCTTAGCCGGCCGTGGGATCCTCGAGGCAGGGCTTGAATTCGCCGCTGGCGGGGTCGCGCAGGTACAGCAGGCCGGTGGCCACGCCGAAGTAGGTGCCGTGCAATTCCAGTTCGCCCTTTTCCACGCGGCGGCGGATGGACGGGAAGGTCATCAGGTTGTTCAGGCTGTGCTCGACCACGGCCAGTTCCAGACGCTTCAGGTTGGCCTGGCGGTCGCCGGTTCCCGGGCCCAGGCGTTCGGCCACGGGTTCGATCTGCGACATCCACTTGCCGATGAAATCGCCCTTGCTCAGGGGCTTGGCGTCGTCGAAGAAGGAGCGGATGCCACCGCAGGAAGCGTGGCCCAGCACCACGATGTGCTTGACGTTCAGGCCGTTGACCGCGAATTCGATCGCGGCGCTGGTGCCGTGGTACGAGGATTCCGAGTCGGGCTCACAGGGCGGGACCAGATTCGCGACGTTGCGCACGACGAACATCTCGCCGGGGCCGGCGTCGAAGATGACTTCAGGCGAGACGCGCGAATCGCAGCACCCGATGATCAGGATTTCCGGGTTTTGTCCCGATTCGGCCAGCTTTTGGTATCGGCTGCTTTCCGAAGGGAAACGGCCCCCCAGGAAAGATTGATAGCCTTCGGTGAGTCTTTTTGGAAACATGATCTTTTCTTCCTCGTAGCTGAAGCCAGGCTTGCTGGCGCGTCGGCGCACGCAACAAGGGGCTTCGTGTGGAAGCCCCTTTTATTGAGTCGACAAACCGAATTTTCCCATACTTGACCTTGCGCCATGCTGTCTAGACCCTGTGGTAATCAGGGTTTTTTCCGGCAGGCAGGCCGTAACGGGCGCCTAGCGGGCGTCGACGCCCAGCGCGGTGACGCGGGTGAACTGCAGCGGCGTGACGGCCCGGATCTGCTTGATCTGGCCGGGGGCCAGCGGGCCGACGACGTCGTCACGCACTCGGCCGATTTCGCGGTCTTGCGCGTCGTACAGCACGAAGGTCAGCATGGCGCTGTTGATGTGGCGCGCGGACTGGTTGGATAGCAGGCCAGTGATGGCCGACACGTTCTGGTTGACGTCGCGCACGGCCTGGACGTTGCCCAGCGTGACGCCGTAGACCAGGCTCTGCGCGCCGGCGGCGCCGGACAGGCCGGCAAGCAGCGCGAACGAAGCAAGGGCAAGTCTCATCTTGGTCTCCTGTGCAGCCGCGGAGTCGGACGCCGTTTGGGCCCGCAGGGCGGTCATTGCCTCCTCTACGTCTGGGGGCATGCTTATCTCACACCTTTCCCGTCCTGTACACAACGGGGCAAAGGGATGAATGGGTAACAGGGTGCTTGGATTGGTCGCAAATTCGCCTGCGTGGATGGCGCGTCCAAGGGCGAAGATGCGCGTGGTTTCAGGGGCATGTAAGGCCTTGGCGATTCTTGACTTTCCGCACTCTTGCGCAGGGTTCGGGTTTGTTCGATCATGACCGGGCCGGCGATTGGGCCGGTGGATCGTGCGGCCCGCCTTTGCGACTGAATCCAGGCGCGCGGGCGCCAAGGGAGGAACCCATGCTTTCCCGTACCAGCCAGTTGGCCTCGGCCTTTCTGTTGACCGCTTGTTTCGCCGGCGCAGCCCTTGCCCAGACGCCCGCAGCTCCCGCCACCGCCAAGACGCCCACGCCGCAGCAGCAGCGCATGGCCGACTGCAACAAGTCCGCGGAAGGCAAGAAGGGCGACGACCGCAAGACCTACATGAGCAGCTGCCTGAAAGGCGAAACCGCCGCGCCCGCCAAGGAACTCACGCCGCAGCAGCAGAAGATGAAGGACTGCAACGCCAAGGCCACCTCGCAGCAGCTGACCGGCGACAAGCGCAAGACGTTCATGAGCACCTGCCTGAAAGGCTAGTGCCGACGTAGACGGTCATCCCGCCAAGAAAAATCGCCAGCCCTTGAAACCGGCTGGCGATTTTCTTGGCATGCAGCGCTTCTCAGCCGCCAGAACGTCCCGGTCCCTGCAAACGCCCCAGCACGCCTTCCAGCGCCAGCCCGACCGCCAGCACCTTGCGGTCTTCGTTCGGCAAACCGTCGACTTCCACTCCCACCGGCAGTCCGTCCGAGGACAAGCCGGCGGGCAGGCTCAGCCCTGGCAAGCCGGCATTGCTGCCGGGATCGACGTTGCGCGCAAGGCGGCCGAAGCTCTCGAAGCTGCTGGCCTCGGGCGTGGCGGCCATCGGCGGGATCGGCACGGTGGGAAACAGCAGGCCGTCCAGCGCATGGTCCTGGAACGCGCGGCGGTACACGCCGATGAGTTCGTCGCGGTGCGTCGCCATGGCGCGTTCATAGAGCGGCTGCAGCGGCAGCACTTCGCCCGTGGGTAGAGGCAGCACGCCCGGCACGATCAGGCCGTCGAAGATCCCTTTGACGTCCGGGCTGGATATCTGCGCCACCACCTGCTCAAAGCTGAGGCCGGTGCCGTAGCGGCTGAGATAGTCCGTCAGGTCGCCCTTCTGTTCGTACAGGCAGACCGGCATGCCTACCGCGGCGTTGCTGGCTTCCAGACCCGGCATGTCCAGGTTGATCAGTTGCACGCCGGCCGCGCGCAGCTTGGCCAGCGCGGCATCCATGACGGCTTGCACCTGTGGGTCCAGGTCTTTCCAGAAATAGCCGCACAGGCCCAGGCGCATGCCTGCAAGCGGCAGGGCCGACAAGGGCTGCCGGTCGCCTGTCAGCACGGCGTCCAGCAGCACGATGTCGTCCATGCTGTTGGCGATGGGCCCTGGCGTGTCGCGGGTATGCGAGATCGGCGTGATGCCCGCGCCGTCGTAACGGCCCACCGAAGGGCGAAAGCCCACCGCGCCGTTCAGTGCCGCCGGCAGGCGTACCGAGGCGCCCGTGTCCGTGCCCAACGCGGCCGGCGCCAGGCGCGCGCCGACCGCCGCGCCGCTGCCCGAGGACGAGCCGCCGGCGATCAGGCGGGCGTCGTAGGCGTTGCGCGTGCCTTCGCCGTGGGCGCCCGGGAAGGCGGTGTTGTAGCCCGACACGCCGAACGCCAGTTCGTGCATATTGGTCTTGCCCACGATGACGGCGCCCGCCTCGCGCAGGCGGCGCACCACCGGTGCGTCCTTGGCCGGACGGAAATCCTTTAAAGCGGGCGTGCCCGCCGTGTTGGGCAGGCCGGCAACGTGGATGTTGTCCTTGATGGCGATGGGCACGCCGGCCAGCGGCAGCGCGGCCAGGTCTTCCTGGCCACGGGCCGCGTCGCGGGCGCGGGCCTGGGCCAGCGCGCCCTCGCGGTCCACGGTGATGAAGGCGTTGAGATCCTGGCGGGCCGCGATGCGGTCCAGGCAGGCCTGGGTCAGCGCAACACTGGTAAGGCGGCCTTGCCGGATCAGGGCCGCGGCCTCGGTGACGGTCAGGTCCGCCGCGGATGCGGCGGACAACGGCTGTTTGGACGTATCGGACATGGCGCTTCCTTGCCTGTGCGGGATTCTGTCGAACCCGTACCTATACAGGTCGAAGCGGACGCTGTCGAGCGTCAGCCCGGCTTCCTCACCACGAGGGTCGCCGTGTCGCTGGTGAAGGATGCATCGTCCTGCACCTCGAAGTGCGCGCGCACCACGTCCGGCGCGATGCCGAACATGTGGCGCAGCGCCGCCACCAGCGTGTCCGGGGTGCGCATGCGCGTGACCCAGGACTGGAACTCCAGCGGCAGGCGGCGCGGCGTCAGGCCCTGCAGGGTGAAGCCGGCCTCGGTCAGCATCCGGGTCCACTCGGCGACCGAGTAGTCGCGCACGTGCGAGGTGTCGCGCAGCACTTCGATGGTCTGCAGCCAGGTGTCCAGCAGCGGCTCGCCCGGCGACACCACGTCGGCGAATACGGCGATGCCGCCCGGCTTCAGGACGCGGAAGGCTTCGCGCAGGCCGCGCCCGGCGTCCTGCCAGTGATGGGTGGAATAGCGCGACATCACCAGGTCGAACTCGCCGTCGCCGAAGGGCAGATACTCCGCTTTGCCTTGCCGGGTGGCCAGATTGGCCAGTCCGCGCTTGGCGGCCTCGCCGGCGACCACGTCCAGCATCTGTTGCGACAGGTCGTAGGCGGTGACGTGTTTGACCTGCGGCGCCACGTGAAAGCTCACGTGGCCGCCGCCACAGCCCAGATCCAGCAGCCGGGCTTCGGGATGCTGCGCGGCGATGCCGGCCATCTGCAGCAGGTCTTCGCCCTGGGCGTGTACGGCGCTGGTCAGATAGGCGGTCGCGCGCGGGCTGAATTGGCGGTCGACGGCGGCGTCATGGGTACTGGCGGTCATGGGAATCCTTGGGTGGCTGGGGCCGATGCGGAAAGCGTTTGGAAGTGGCGGCCCAGGCGCTAAGATAGGCGGCCGCCCATACACGTACAAGTCCATTGCTCATCCTGGTATGACTACTTCCCCCCAGACCGGCGTTGCCGGCCACGAAGGCTCCCCCCTGCGCCGTCAGGCGCTGGGCGAATTCGTGCGCAGCGCCCGCTCCCGCATCACGCCCCAGATGGCCGGCCTGCCCGAAGGCATGCGCCGCCGCACTCCCGGCCTGCGGCGCGAGGAAGTCGCCCAGCTTTGCGGCATCAGCGTCACCTGGTACACCTGGATCGAACAGGGACGGGAAGTGTCGGTATCGCCCTCGGTCTGGTCGCGCATCGCGGGCGTGCTGCAACTGGCCCGCGCCGAACGCGCCTATCTGTTCGACCTGGCCGATTGCGCCGACCCGCAGCACGGGCGCGACGATGCCGGCGCGCCTGGACCCTTGCAGGAATGCGTGAACGCGATCGATGCGCCAGCCTATGTGCTGGACCGCGCCTGGAATGTGTTGGCCTATAACGAGCCGCTGCGCGATCTATTCGACAACTGGCCGGCGCGCGACCCCGAGCCCAATCTGCTGCGCTACATCTTCCTGGACCCCGCCGCGCGCGAGCTGGTGGTGGACTGGGACCAGCGCGCCCGCCGCGTGGTGGCGGAATTCCGCGCCGACGCCGGCGCGCACCTGGACGAATCGGCCGTGCTGGCGCTGCTGGACAGCCTGAACCGGCAAAGCCCAGTGTTTGCCCACTGGTGGACGCGCCACGCCGTGGTGGAGCGCGAAGGCGGCCTGCGCGAATTCCAGCATCCGGTCCGCGGCAAGCTGGCCTATCAGCAGATCACGTTCCGGCTGGCGACGCATCCGGATTTGAAGCTGGTGATGCTGTTGGGCGGGGGCGCGTAGCCTGGCAGCCAGTCAGACCGCGCTTATTTCACCAGGCCGTTTGCCGTCAGATAGCGGATCAGGAATTCTCCGTGGCCTTCGATGTCGCGGCGAATTTCGCGCACCACGGCTTCCGTATCGCCAGTTTCCAGGCCCGCAATGATGCCCTCATGCGGATGCCCGTCAGGCAGGACCGGGAAGGGCGGGGTGTACAGGTACGACAGATACGACGCCGTCTGTACCCACAGGTTTTCGATCATGAACAGTAGGTGAGGCATCTGCGCCGCGGAGTACAGCGCGAAGTGGAAATCGAAGTTGCGCGCCAGCACGGGAGCCATGAGCTGCTGTTGGCGGCTTGCCATCAGGCTGGCGTGTATGTCCCGCAACTCGGCGATCAGCGCCGGCGTGGCATGAGGCACAGCGCGGCGCGCCGCAAAGCATTCAAGTTCCAGGCGGATGCTGCGCAGCTCCTGCAGTTGCGCCACGGTCAGTTCGGGTACCTTGACGGATTTGCCGGGGCTGAGCGCCAGCGCCCGCTCCGAGACGAGCTGCAGCAGCGCTTCGCGCACGGGAGTCTGGCTGACACCCAGGGTGTCGGTGATGGAGCGCAAGGTGATGGTGTCGCCGGGGCGCAACTCGCCCATCATGATCTTCTGCTTGATTTCACGATAAATGCGGGCGGTCATGTTTTCCCGCTGCATCGGCGCCAAATTGATCGTCATCCTGTGTTCCTGGTCGGCCGGGCCGCGAAGTTCCGTGCGAGGTCACCCGCACGCCTGGATTTTACCGGGCCCAGTCTCGCGTTTTACATTTTATAAAAAATAAAATTATTGACCGCCGCATTTTGGGTGGTCTATATTTTATAAAATATAAAAAAGGAGACGAAATGTCTGTGCTGCACCCCCTGGCCGCACCCGGCCTGACCCAACAAGGCACCGTGGCCCACCTGATTGCAGGGGCACTGATCCGCCATGGCGTGACGCATGTATTCGGCCAAAGCCTGCCCAGCATGCTGCATTTGGCCTGCGAGGAATTGGGCCTGACCCAGGTCGCCTATCGCAGCGAGAATGCGGGCGGCTACATGGCCGACGCATACGCCCGCATTACCGGTAAGCCCGCTATCGTCACGGCCCAGAACGGCCCTGCAGCCACCTTGCTGGTGCCGCCGCTAGCCGAAGCGCTCAAAGTGTCCATTCCGGTGATTGCACTGGTGCAGGACGTCAACCGCGATCAGACCGACAAGAACGCCTTCCAGGAGTTCGACCATATCGGTTTGTTCTCGTCCTGCACCAAATGGGTACGGCGCGTGACCGAGGCGTCGCGGGTCGAGGACTACGTGGACCAGGCTTTCGCCATAGCCTGCTCGGGCCGGCCGGGTCCGGTCGCGCTGATGCTGCCGGCCGACCTGCTCAACGAAGCCGCGGCCGCCACGCAGCGCCAGGCGAACCTGGGCCGCTTTCCCTTGGACCGCAACGTCGCCGCCGATGAGGCGATCCAGGCCGCCGCCGACCTGCTGGCCGGGGCGCAGCGGCCGGTGGTCATCGCCGGTGGCGGCGTGCATGTTTCCGGCGCCTGCCAGGCCCTGGCCGCGTTGCAGGAATCCGCGCACTTGCCGGTGGGTACGACCGTGATGGGCAAGGGCGGCGTCGACGAGCGGCATCCGCTTTCCCTGGGCGTGGTTGGATACTTCATGGGCCCCTACGGCGCCAGCCGCGACTTGCGTCCGTTGATCGCGGACGCCGACGTGGTGCTGCTGGTGGGTTCGCGCACCAACCAGAACGCCACCGACTCCTGGAAGCTCTATCCCAGGAACGCCCGCTACATCCATATCGATGTGGACGGCGCCGAGATCGGCCGCAACTACGAAGCCTTGCGCCTAGCGGGTGACGCGCGGGAAACCCTCCTGGCCTTGCACCGCGCGCTTGCCAGCCGCGATTTGTCGGCAGCGCAATCGCGCCGCGCAGGACTCGAGGCCGCCATCCTGGCGGGCCGCGCCTCTTCGTGGGAGGCGTCGCGCGCGGTCCGCCTGTCGGACCAGCAGCCGATCCGCCCCGAACGCCTGCTGGAGGAAATCCGGCAGGATGTGGACCAGGACACGATCGTGGTCGCGGATGCCAGCTATTCGTCGATCTGGATCGCCAACTACCTGACCTCGCTGGCGCCGGGCATGCGCTTCCTGACGCCGCGAGGCCTGGCCGGCCTGGGCTGGGGCTTTCCGATGGCGATGGGCGCCAAGGTCGCGCGGCCGGACGCGCATGTGGTCTGCGTGGTGGGCGATGGCGGCTTCGGCCACGTCTGGTCGGAGCTGGAAACCGCAAGGCGCATGGGCATCAAGGTCACGCTGGTGGTGATCAACAACGGCATCCTGGGCTTCCAGAAGCACGCCGAGAACGTGAAATTCGGCGCCCATACTTCCGCAGTGCATTTCCATCCCGTGGATCACGCCGCCGTCGCGCGGGCAGCAGGCTGCCTGGGCGTGCGCGTCGAGGCGCCGTCCGATCTGGCGGGTGCGCTGCGAGAGGCTCGCCGTGCAGAACTGACCACCTTGATCGAGGTCATGTGCGACGAAAACGCTTTTCCTCCCATCACCTTCTTCACGGCGGGGCAGGCATGAAAAAAGATCCGAGCAAAGTGGCGCTGGTGACAGGCGCGGGACGCGGCATCGGCCTGGAGGTCGTGCGTCAACTGCTAGCCAAGGGCTACCGCGTCATGGCGGTCAGCCGCGAAGGCGTCGACGACCAAAAATTGGGAGGCCCCTCTGCCCGGCTGCGCACCGAGCGCGCCGATGTCACGGACTACGCCGCCATGCAGGCGCTGCTTGATAGCGTGCGCGCGACCTGGGGGCCGGTGTCGGTGCTGATGAACAACGCCGGCATTTCGCCCAAGCAGGCCAATGGCAATTCCTCGGGCATCCTGGACATCAGTCCCGAGGAATGGGAATCCGTGTTGCAGGTCAATCTCACGTCCATCCTGCGGCTGTGCCAGATGGTGCTGCCCGCCATGCGAGATCAGGAGTGGGGGCGCATCGTCAACGTATCTTCGCTGGCTGGCCGGGCCAAATCGCTGGTGGCGGGCGGCAGCTACATGGCGTCCAAGGCGGGCGTGCTGGGTTTGACCCGCGCGATCGCCGCGGAGATGGGGCCTCACGGTATCACCGCCAATGCGATCACGCCGGGCCGCATTCTGACCGAGATGGCGCAGCAGGCCGCGCCCTCGGTGAACGAAAACTACGCGGCGCAGATCCCAGCGCGCCGCCTGGGCACTCCCGAGGAGGTGGCCGCGGCCATGGTTTTCCTGGCCGCGGAAGAGGCCGGATTCATCAACGGCGCCATCCTCGACATCAATGGCGGCTTCTACATGCCGTGAACAGGCAGCCGCACGCACAAAAAACCAACAGGAGACAAGCATGAAAGGAGCAACATTGCTGGCGGCGGTTGCCGCCGCCGCCGCGCTGTGCGCGGCGGCACCGGCCCAGGCATGGCCGGACAAGGAAGTCACGCTGACCGTCAACTACGGGGCTGGCGGCAACACCGACGTCGCCAGCCGCGAGCTGGCGCGCGCGATGGAAGCGGACCTGGGCCGCTCTGTGGTGGTCTTCAACCGTCCTGGGGCGCTGGGCACCATCGGTCCGGCCTACGTGGCCAAGCAGCCGGCCGACGGCTATAACGTGGGCGTGGTGACGCTGTCGTCCATCGCCATCATGCCGCACCTGATGACGATTCCCTACGCTGCCCGCGATTTCGACTTCATCGCGGCTTACGGCCGCTACCGTTACGGCGTGGTGGTGCGGGCGGATTCTCCGTACAAGAGTGTTGCGGATCTGGTCGCGGCGGCCAAGCAAAGCCCGGGCATATTCTTCGGTGCGCCGTCCGCGCCCAATAATCTGGCCATGTTCGACCTGGGGCGGGTCACAGGCGCCAAGTTCGAGCAGGTGTCGTACAAGTCCGGCAGCGAGACGGTCTCGGCCCTATTGGGCAAACAGGTCGACGTCATCGTCCAGAACCCGTCGGACGTGACCAGCTACATCCAGTCAGGCCGCCTGCGCCTGCTGGCGTCCGCGAGCCCGATCCGCTGGCCCGAGTTTCCCGACGTGCCCACCTTGAAAGAGGCCGGTTATGACGTCGAGATCGATTCCTGGCTGGGCCTCGCGGTGCCCAAGGGCACGCCAGAGTCTGTGCGGACGCGGCTGGAGCAGTCGGCGAAAACGGCGGTCGCCTCCGACCGCCTGCAGCAGACCTACAAGCAGCTGGGCGTGGATCCAGTTTGGCTGTCCGGGCAGGACTACGCCAAGATGGTCGGCACTACCTACGAGCAGATGGGGCGAGCCATCAAGGCGGCGAACCTGCCGCGCATGACCAACTGAGCGGCCTGCGCTGCCGCCGCTCAAATCCTGAACAAGCTGTCCTGCATCCCCGCGTCGACCAACCCCTGCAGCAGTTTCTTCACCGGCGCCGGCAGCGCCACCGACGCCAGTTCAGCCGCCGGCACCCAGCGCTCGGGTCTTGCGGACTGGCGCAGGCCAGCCATGCGCACCGGCACCAGCCAGGGCCGGATGTGCAGGCGGTAGTGCGTGAAGGTGTGGGCGAAGGCGGCCAGCTCGAAGCGCTGCTCGGGCTCCAGGCCCAGCGCGCGCGAGGCGCTGTCCGGATCTTGCGACACGTCGAACTCGGGCAGGCTCCACAGGCCGCCCCAGATGCCGGGTTCGGGCCGCTGCTGCAGCAGGAAGGCGCCTTCGTGCCGCAGGACCAACATACAGGTCTCGCGTTCGGGGATTGCCTTGCGCGCCTTGGGCGTGGGCAGTTCGGCCTGGCGGCCTTCGCGCTTGGCCACGCAGCTGTCCGCCACGGGGCAGGATTCGCAGGCGGGCTTGCCGCGCGTGCATAGCGTGGCGCCCAGGTCCATCAGTCCCTGCGTGTAGGCGGCCATGTCCAGGCCGGGCGCGGCTTCGACCTGCGCATCCGCCAACGCCCACAGTTTTTGTTCGACTTCGCGCTTGGTGGGATCCCCGGCGATGCCGAACTGCCGCGTGAATACGCGCTTGACGTTGCCGTCCAGGATGGGCGAGCGCTCGCCGTAGGCGAACGCGGCGATGGCGGCCGCGGTGGACCGGCCGATGCCGGGCAGCGTGGCGATGGCTTCGGCCGTGGGCGGGAAGCGTCCGCCCCAGTCGCGCGCGATCTCCTGCGCGCAGCGATGCAGATTGCGCGCGCGGGCGTAATAGCCCAGTCCGGCCCAGTAGGGCATCACGTCCTCCTGCGCGGCCGCGGCCAGCGCGGCCACGTCCGGGAAGCGCTGCAGGAAGCGTTCGTAATAGGGGATGACCGTCGCCACCTGCGTCTGCTGCAGCATGATCTCGGAGAGCCAGATGCGGTAAGGATCCCGGGTGTTTTGCCAGGGGAGATCGTGGCGGCCGTGGCGGCGCTGCCAGTCGACGATACGAGGGGCGAAGTCCATGGCGGCAATTATCGCATCGCCCTATTGCCGGGGGTGGGGCGACCGGTTACAACCAGTGGAAACAGAAGCGCGCCAGCGCCCGCAATTCACGTCCCTTGCTCGCCCGCGTGCGCTTCAAGAGGGTGTCGCGCGTAGCCGGCCGGGGTTCCTGGATCCCTTGGAGTCGACATGAACGCTCCTGTTTCGCCTGCCTTGCGTGCCGCGCTTGAATCCGTCCAACTGGACGACAAGTACACCCTGGAATCCGGGCGCGCCTGGATGAGCGGCATCCACGCCCTGGTCCGCCTGCCCATGATGCAGCGCGTGCGCGATGCGCGCGCCGGCCTGAACACGGCAGGCTTCGTGTCCGGTTATCGCGGCTCTCCGTTGGGCGGCGTGGACCAGAACATGTGGAAGGCGGCCAAGTACCTGAAGGCCCATCACGTCGAGTTCCAGCCCGGCATCAACGAAGACCTGGCCGCGACCGCGGTGTGGGGCTCGCAGCAGGTCAACCTGTTTCCGGGCGCCAGGTATGACGGCGTGTTCGGCATGTGGTACGGCAAGGGGCCGGGCGTGGACCGCTGCGGCGACGTCTTCAAGCACGCCAACGCCGCCGGCACCTCGCGCCACGGCGGCGTACTGGTGGTGGCGGGAGACGACCACCCCGCCAAGTCCTCGACCTTGCCGCACCAGAGCGATCACATCCTCAAGGCCTGCATGATTCCCGCGCTGTTTCCGTCCAGCGTGCAGGAAGTGCTGGACTACGGGCTGCACGGCTGGGCGATGAGCCGCTACGCGGGCGTTTGGGTGGGCATGAAGTGCATCACCGACATCGTCGAAGTCTCGGCGTCGGTGGACGTGGACCCGCACCGCGTGCAGATCCTGCTGCCGCAGGATTTCCAGCTGCCGGGCGACGGTCTGAACATCCGGCTGCCCGACTCGCCGCTGCAACAGGAAGCGCGCCTGCTGGACTACAAGCTCTATGCCGCGCTGGCCTATGCCCGCGCCAACCAGCTCAACCGGGAACTCTGGCTGGTGCCGCAGCGCGACGCGCGCTTCGGCATCATGACGTCCGGCAAGGCCTACCTGGACACGCGCCAGGCATTGTCCGACCTGGGCCTGTCCGAAGCCGTGTGCCAGCGCATCGGCCTGCGCCTGTTCAAGGTGGGCATGGTCTGGCCGCTGGAGTCCACCGGCATGCAGCGCTTCGCCGAAGGCCTGGACGAGATCCTGGTGGTCGAGGAAAAGCGCCAGGTGCTGGAGTACCAGCTGAAGGAGGAGTTGTTCAGCTGGATCGGCAGCGGCAAGAAGATTCCGCGGGTGGTCGGCAAGTTCGACGACAAGGACGGCGGCGAATGGTCTGTGCCGCAAGGCAACTGGTTGCTGCCGGCGCACTACGAGTTCTCGCCCGCCATGGTCGCGCGCGCGATCGCCGCGCGCCTGCTGCGCTTCGACTTGCCCGAGGATGTGCGCGCCGGCATCGAGGCGCGCCTGGCCTTCATCAGCGGCCGCGAACAGGTGTTGGCGCGTCCGCGCGTGGTCGAAGAGCGCAAGCCCTGGTTCTGTTCGGGCTGTCCGCACAACACCTCGACCCGCCTGCCGGAAGGCTCGCGCGGGATGGCCGGCATAGGCTGCCACTACATGGTCCGGTGGATGGACCGCAGCACCGACGTCTACACGCAGATGGGCGGCGAGGGCGTGCCCTGGGTGGGGCAGGCGCCGTTCACCGAGGAAAAGCACGTGTTTGCCAACCTGGGCGACGGCACCTACTTCCATTCGGGCCTCTTGGCGATACGCGCGGCGGTGGCGGCCAAAGTGCCGATCACCTACAAGATCCTGTTCAATGACGCCGTGGCGATGACCGGCGGACAGCCGGTGGACGGCCCCTTGAGCGTGCCGATGATCAGCCGCCAGATGGAGGCCGAGGGCATCAAGAAGATCATCGTGGTCACGGACGATCCCGACAAGTACAAGCGTATCGAAGGGCTGGCGCCGGGCGTGCCGGTCAGGCACCGCGACGAGCTGGACGCGGTGATGCGCGAATTGCGCGAGCATCCCGCGGTATCGGTGCTGATCTATGACCAGACCTGCGCCACCGAGAAGCGGCGCCGCCGCAAGCGCAATGCCTACCCGGACCCGGCCCGCCGCGTGCTCATCAACGAACGCGTATGCGAGGGCTGCGGCGACTGTTCGCAGAAATCGCACTGCCTGTCGGTGGAGCCCCTGGACACCGAGTTCGGCCGCAAGCGCACGATCAACCAGTCCAGCTGCAACAAGGATTTCTCCTGTCTGAAGGGCTTTTGCCCCAGCTTCGTGACGGTGGAAGGCGGCAAGCTCAAGAAGCCGGGCGCCCTGGCGCAGGACGGCGCCATCGACGACGGTGTGCCGCATCCGGCCGCGCGCGAACTGCATCAGCCCTACGGCGTTTTCATCGCAGGCGTAGGCGGCACGGGCGTGGTCACCATCGGCCAGCTGCTGGGCATGGCCGCGCACCTGGAAGGCAAGGGCTGTTCGGTGCTGGACATGGCGGGCCTGGCGCAGAAGGGCGGCGCGGTGTATTCGCACGTGGTGCTGGCGCAGACGCCGGACCGCCTGCTGAACACGCGGGTCGCCATGGGCGAGGCCGACCTGCTGCTGGCCGGCGACCTGGTCGTGGCTACCAGCGCGGAGTCCATGGCGCGGATGAATCCGGATCGCACGCGCGTCCTGCTCAACAGCGACACCGCGCCGACCGCCGCCTTCGTCAGCAATCCGGACTGGACGCTGCCGGGCGCCAATCTGACTGCCGATTTGGCGACCGCCTGCGGCAAGGAACATCTGGCCACTGTCGACGCTGCGGCGCTGGCCGTGGGCCTGTTGGGCGACGCGATCTATTCCAATCCGCTGATGATGGGCTACGCCTACCAGAAGGGATGGATCCCGCTGTCGCAGGACGCGCTCCTGCGCGCCATCGAGCTGAACGGCCAGCAGGTTCCCAACAACCTTGCCGCTTTCGCCTGGGGCCGCCGCGCCGCGCACGACCTGGCGGACGTGAAACGCTTGATCGCCAACGGCGGTGCGTCATTGCAGCCGGAGGGCATCATCGAACTCAAGCGCCCGCGCGCGGCCAGCCCTGTCGTGGAATTGAAGAAGCCTGCCGGCGAACTGGAGCGGCTGGTATCGGTGCGCAAGGCCTTCCTGACCGACTATCAGGACGAGGCCTACGCCCGGCAATACACGGAGCTGGTGGACAAGGTGGCGCGCGCCGAGCGCGAGGCCACGGGCACCAACCGGCTGGCGCTGGCGGTGGCGCGCTACTACTTCAAACTGATGGCCTACAAGGACGAGTACGAGGTGGCGCGGTTGTATTCAGACGGCGAGTTCCTCAAGCGCGTGCAGGCGCAGTTTGAAGGCGACTGGAAGCTGCATTTCCACCTGGCGCCGCCGTTGTTTGCGCGGAAGGATAAGGAAGGCCATCTGATCAAGCGCAGCTATGGGCCGGGGATGTTGCGTGCTTTCGGTTTGTTGGCGCGGATGCGTAGGTTGCGCGGCACGAAGCTGGACCTGTTCGGCTATACCGCGGAGCGCCGCGCCGAACGCGAGCTGATCCGCGAGTACCGGGAAACGCTGAGCGCGATCCTGTCGAAATTGAATCGGGGGAATCTGGAGCGGGCGGTGGCATTGGCGAGTTTGCCCGAGGAGATACGTGGGTATGGGCATGTGAAGGAGGCGGCGATGGAGAGGGCTGCTTTGCGGAGAGAGGAGTTGCTGAAGGAGTTCAGTGCTACGGTGGTTTCTATTGGGGGTGTTCGGGTGGCTTGATGTTGTTGGCTCTTTTGCGGTTGTTGCAGGTTCTTGAGGCGCCTGTCGCGTCGGCGGCCTGCGGGGCGCGGGGCAACGATTGCGGTCCGGAGCGTTCGCTCCGGACTTCCCCTTCGTCATCTTCGTCCAGGCCTTCGGCCTTCCCTTCAGATTCCCTCGGGCTTATCGACGCCCCGCGCCCCGCAGGCCGCCGACGCGACAGGCTCCGATGTATGAATCTTCACGGGCGCTGGGGCGGTCGGTGTGCTTGGCGTTCTGGCCACGGATAGTGGTTGGTGGCGTGTCTTGCGGGGCCCGCCCCAAGCCGGCCGCGCGGGCGGCCTTTTGGGGCTTACGCGGCGTCTTGCGTCGTGCGATGGCGCTGCGTGCTGGTGGCGGGGCCGGCTCGTGGTGATGCGTATGGCAAGCGAGAAGCGGATCTGGGTTTGGTGGGGTGCAGTGTCGGCATGATGGTCAAGCGTGCGGGCCGTCCATTAATCATCACTTCAACGCGGGTGCCGGATGGGTGGCGCGCGTACAGGTCTGCATGCGCGAGCAGTTGCCCGTCGCGCGCCACCCATCACCGCCCATCCCCCAAGAGCTGGGGACCAATAGCAAACCATTCGTCGCATTCGCGCAAGCGAACACAATCGCAATTTAAGAAATCATGTATGTCATTCACGGCCGCCCGCGCGGCCGTGAATGACGGGCCGCACAAGAATCGTCCCTGACCACGGCTCTAGCAGCGCACCAAGCCAAGATTCAGGTAGCTCGTCGGCGCGGATGGCGTGGCGGCTCGCAACCTCGATGCGCCCGACGGAATCCGAAGGAACCGCCGCAGGCGGTGACGAGGATGAGGATGGGGCAGTCCGGAGCGAAGGCTCCGGACCGCAATCGTGGGCGCGAGCCGCCACGCCATCCGCGCCGACGAGCGGACTACGAAGAACTCGCTGGCTGATACCTCAACAGCCCCCGAAGCAGAAGACCTTATTCCTGCCCACCCACTGCAGGACTAATCTCCCCGATATACCGGCAATCCAGCTCCAGAGACAACTCATCCATCCCCAGAATATCGATCTCCACCGCAGTCCCCCGCTCCAGCTCCGGCATCCCCCCGACTCGAGTCACCAGCGGCGCGTTCGCGAAGCGCACCAGGTCGTCTCGCAGCACGTGCGCCACGGTACGCGTCACGTTGTGCTGCTTCAGCCAGCGCAGGCACCAGTAGCGCTCCATCGCGCTCTGGAACTCGGCCCAGGCCGCATACTGCGCATCGAAGGCGCCGATGATGGCGAACAGGTCCGCGTCGCGCGGCTTGAAGGGGGCGACCAGGCGGGCGGAGACGCCGTGTTCGACGGCGGCGATCAGTTGCCACTGGTTCACTAGATCGACGTAGCGCCGCAGCGGCGAGGTGCTCCAGGCGTATTGCGGCACGCCGATGGCTTCGTGCGGCAGGGCCTGGGTGCTCATGCGCACGCGGCCCGCCTGTTGCGAGCGGTAGATGCCCGGCACGCCGTGCTGGTGCAGCAGGCCGCCCCAGAGGTTGTTCGCCAGGATCATGTATTCCGCCACCATGCGGTCCAGCGGCGCGTTGCGCTGGCGCGGCACCAGGCGCACCGGCGTGTCGGGATCGTCGGGGTTGCCGTCCAGGTAGAAGCTGTATTCCACCCGCGAATTGTTCTCGGGCTTGCCGCGCACGTTCTCGCGCTGCGCCGACAGGGCTTGCGCCAGCTTCCAGAGTGGGCGCAACCAATGGCCGTAGGGCAGGTCGGCCGACGGATCGGACAGGCTGGCTTCGGTGACCTGGGCGTCCAGCATGTTGTGGCGCAGGTTCTCGCGCACCACCACGCGTTCCAGGCGGGTTTCCGATTCGATGACTTCGCCGGTCTCCGGGTCGGCCACCACATACAGGGACAGCACCGGCACTTCGCGGCCGGCATCCAGCGAGAACGCCTTGATGACGCTGTCCGGCTGCATGGGGATCTTGTCGCCCGGCATGTAGACGGTGGACAGGCGCGCGCGCGCCAGCTTGTCGAACTCGCTGTCGCGGGTCACGGTCAGGCCTGGCGCCGCCACGTGCACGCCGACGCGCAGGCGGCCGTCGGGCAGGGTGGAGACGGACAGGGCGTCGTCGATTTCGGTGGTGGTGACGTCGTCCACCGAATAGATTTCGGCGTCGGACAGCGGCAGCTCGCGGTCGATGGCGGGCAGTTCCAGGTCCGGGAACGCCAGCCCGCGCGGGAAATTCACCGCCAGGAAACGGCGCTTGTGCAGCGCCAGCGCATGCGGCCAGGCGCCCAGTTCCAGCAGCAACCGGTCGGGGCTCTTGCCCAGCTTGGCGCAGGCGGCGTCCAGCGCCTTCCATTGCTGCGAATTCTTGTCGGGGCGGATCAGCAGCGACTCCGCGGCCTGGGCGATGGGCTCGGGCAGGCGTCCCGCGGCCATTTCATCCACCCATTCCTGCTGCTGTTCGGCCTGGCGCTGCTTCTTATCCAGCGCCGCCAGGGCGGCGGCCAGGATGTCGGGCGGAGCGGGGCGGTAGCGGCCCTTGCCGCGCCGGTGGAAATAGGCCGGCGCGCCGTGTAGGCACATCAACAGGGCAGCCTGTTCCACGGGTGTAGGGGCGTGGCCGAAGTAGTCGGCGGCCAGGGCGGGGGAATCGAATTCATCCTGCGGCGCGCATTCCCACAGGAATTGCAGGTCCAGCGTTTCGGCAGTCGCGGCCGCCTGGTTCATCAGCGCGGCCGGTTCGGGCGCGGCGAAGGTGAACAAGGTATTGGCGCGCTTGATCTTGCTGCGCTTGCCGGATTCCGATTCCACCTGCAGGCTGGCATCGGTCTCGGACAGGATATTGCCGGCCTTGAAGCTGCCGTCGTCTTCGTAAAACACATACATGGTGGGGATCGTCCTGGGCGGCGCGCACGCGCCGCCTTGCGCAGCTATATAGAGTGTGGAAGTCTGATACTGATTATTGGGGGCGAACCTGCTTGTCGCCAAGGGCGAATTCAAGCACTTCGGGCATCCATTCCGCGAAATCGGACAAACCGTGGTCGCTGCCTTGCACGATGCGCTGGCGGCAGCCCGCGTAGCGCTCGTGCATTTCGCGCCAATCCAGCACCTCGTCGCCGGTGGCCGCTACCAGGAAGTAGCGGTCGGGCTGGGTGATGCGTGGAACATGGATGGCAGCCAGCTCGTCCACGTATTCGGGCAGGAAGACGAACGGCGCGTCGGAATGATACATGCGGTGCTCGCCGATCTGGGTGGCGAGGTCGCGGGCGGCCTCGACCGCCGGATTCAGCAGCACCGCCTTGCAACCCAGCTGCTCGGCCAGCCAGGTGGCGTAAAAGCCGCCCAGCGAAGAGCCGATCACGGTCAGCGCGCGGGGCGAATCCGCGCCTGCCAGCTGGCGCCGGGCGATGTCCATCGCCTGCGTGACGGCCTCGCGCGGGCTGGCGGGCAGTTGCGGGCAGGCCCAGGCCGCCGACAGGCCGCGCTCGGCCATGGCGTCGGCCATCATCCGGGCTTTGAACGAGGTCGGCGAGGAACGGAAACCGTGCAGATAGAGAATCATGGCTCGCCTTTGCGGTGTCTTTGCCGGGATCAGCCGCGCGCCTGCAGGGCGTCCAGCAGCTTGCCGTGCACGCCGCCGAAGCCGCCGTTGCTCATGACCAGCACCTGGTCGCCCGGGCGGGCGGCGCCTGCCACGGCAGTCACCAGCGCGCCGATGTCATCGTAGCTGGAAGCGCGGCCGCCCAGGGGCGCCAGCACTTCGGCCGGATTCCAGCCCAGGGCGTGCTTGCCCGAATGGGCGCCAAAGCAGAACACCAGGTCGGCGTCGGCCAGGGCCTCGGGCAGGCGGGCGGCCATGGTGCCCAGCTTCATGGTGTTGGAGCGCGGCTCCAGCACGGCCAGGATCCGGGCCGGGCCCACCTGGCGGCGCAGGCCTTCCAGCGTGGTGGCGATGGCGGTGGGGTGGTGCGCGAAATCGTCGTAGACCTTGATGCCGTTGACCGTGCCGCGCAACTCCATGCGGCGCTTTACCCCCGCGAAGCGGCTCAGGGCCTCGATCCCCTGGGCTGCCGGCACGCCCACGTGTTCGGCGGCGGCCAGCGCCGCCAGCGCGTTCATGCGGTTGTGCTCGCCCGTCAGGTTCCAGCGCACCGTGCCGGCGGTCACGCCGCCGCGCAGCACGCTGAACGCGCCCTCGGCATCCGGTGCGGTCGCCTGCCAGGCGCCATCGGCGCCGAACTTGACGGTTTCAGACCAGCATCCGCGGGCAATCACGCGGTCCAGCGCGGCGCAGTGCGCCGGGCGCACGATGCGGCCCGAACCGGGGATGGTGCGCACCAGGTGGTGGAACTGGGTCTCGATCGCCGCCAGATCGGGGAAGATGTCGGCGTGATCGTATTCAAGATTGTTCAGGATGGCCGTGCGCGGACGGTAATGCACGAACTTCGAGCGCTTGTCGAAGAAGGCCGTGTCGTATTCGTCCGCCTCGATGACGAAGGGGCGGCGCGACGGATCGAAGCGCGCCGACACGTGCAGGTCCTGCGCCACGCCGCCGATCAGGAAGTTGGGCGCGAGCCCCGCGGCTTCCAGCACCCAGGCCAACATCGAGCTGGTGGTGGTCTTGCCGTGGGTGCCTGCCACCGCCAGCACGTGCTGGCCCGGCAGGATGGTGTCGCCCAGCCATTGCGGGCCCGACACGTAGCGCGCGCCGGAGTCCAGGATGGCCTCCATCAGCGGATTACCGCGGCTGACCACGTTGCCGATCACATAGAGATCGGGCTTGAGCGCCAGTTGTTCGGCGCCGAAGCCTTCGATCAGCTCGATTCCTTGTTCGGACAGCTGCGTGCTCATGGGCGGGTACACGCCCGCGTCGCAACCAGTGACCTTGTGGCCGGCAGCGCGCGCGATCAGCGCCAAACCGCCCATGAACGTACCGCAGATGCCAAGAATATGCAGGTGCATTGAAAACTCTCCTGTCCTGCATTGTATATATATAGAGGACGAGCAAGCCTGGCCCTGCGCGGCGCAAAACGGCGGCAGCGGTTATGATCGCGCCATGAATCGACGCCTACTTCTTTCCGCCGGCGTGGCCATAGCCGCCACGGTTGCGGGCGGCTACACCCTGATGGGCCGCAAGACTTCGACGCCATCGGCCGCGGCCGACGCCGGCGATCCGGTCGCCGCCCTGATGCAGATGCCGCTCCCCGACCTGAACGGGGCGTCCCATACGCTGGCGGGCTGGAAAGGCCAGCCCATCGTGGTCAATTTCTGGGCAACCTGGTGCGCGCCGTGCGTCCGAGAAATGCCCGAACTCGACTCGCTGCAGAAAAAATATCCGCATGTGCGATTTGTCGGCATTGGTGTCGATTCGGCTGCGAATATGCAAAAATTTGTCGAGAAAGTGCAAGTTTCCTACCCCTTGTGGGTGATAGGCGCAGGCGCCATCGATACCCTGCGCAAGCTCGGAAATCCCAGTGGCGGTCTGCCTTTTACTATTGTTTTCAATGCAGATGGCGGAATTAACCGGAAGATATTGGGTGAAATCCAGCCCGATGATCTGGATCGTACCTTGTCTGGTTTAAAGGCGTAAGTCTGTTGGACAAATAGTAGGAATTGGCGTAAAAAGCTGGTTTATCGGCTGTTTTGCCAACAATTGGCAAACCACTCATTGGCAAGCGCATGGCGCAAAACATACTGGTATTGCATGGCCCGAATCTGAACCTGCTCGGCACCCGAGAACCTCATATCTACGGCAGCCTTACGCTGCAACAGATCAACGAGGGTCTTGAGCTGCTCGCAGGCGAACTGGGCGCCACGCTGACAGCGTGGCAAGGCAATCACGAAGGCGCGCTGGTTGACCGCATTCAGGCGGCCCGGCAAGACGGCACCGATTTCATCATCATCAACGCGGCGGCATATACGCACACCAGCGTCGCAATTCGCGATGCGCTGGCTGGGGTCGCGATCCCATTTATTGAAGTACATTTGTCCAATCTGTATAAGCGAGAGCCCTTCAGGCATCACTCTTATCTGTCCGACTTGGCGGTAGGCCTCATCAGCGGCCTGGGCGCGGACGGCTACGAGGCGGCTCTGCGTTACGCAGTGCGGCACTGATCTCGCACCAAACCACAGCATTTACATCTTATACGGCGCGGACCCGACGCTGGGACGTCGCCGACACTATCTCGGGAAGCAGCTTCTATGGACCTCCGAAAACTCAAAACCCTGATCGACCTGGTGGCTGAATCGGGCATCGCCGAGCTGGAAATCACCGAAGGCGAAGGCAAGGTGAGGATCGTCAAGTTCTCGCAGACCTTGCAGCCGGTCGCATACCATCACCCGGAAGCCGGCGTGCCGGTCGCGCCGGCGGCCCAGGCCGTTGCCCCGGCCGCGCCCGCCGCGGAAGCCGCGCCGGTGATCCAGGGCCACGTCGTCAAGGCCCCCATGGTCGGCACGTTCTATCGCGCTCCGAATCCGGGCGCCGCTCCGTTCATCGACGTCGGCGCCACCGTCAAGGAAGGCGATCCGCTGTGCATCATTGAAGCCATGAAGCTGCTCAATGAAATCGAAGCCGACAAGTCCGGCGTCATCAAAGAAATCCTGGTCGAAAACGGTGAGCCCGTCGAGTACGGTCAACCCCTGTTCGTCATTGGCTGATAGCTGAAAATGTTCGAAAAAATCCTGATCGCCAATCGGGGCGAAATCGCCCTGCGCATTCAGCGCGCTTGCCGCGAGCTGGGCATCAAGACCGTGGTTGTGCACTCCGAGGCCGATCGCGAAGCCAAGTACGTGCGCCTGGCCGATGAATCGGTGTGCATCGGGCCGGCGCCGTCGCGTGAAAGCTACCTGAACATGCCGGCCATCATTTCGGCGGCCGAAGTCACGGATTCAGAGGCAATCCACCCGGGTTACGGGTTCTTGGCCGAAAATGCCGACTTCGCTGATCGCGTCGAAAAGAGCGGCTTCGTCTTCATCGGTCCGCGTCCGGACACCATCCGCCTGATGGGCGACAAGGTCAGCGCCAAGCGCGCCATGATCGAAGCTGGCGTGCCGGTGGTGCCAGGCTCGGAAGGCGCGTTGCCCGACGATCCGCAGGAAATCATCCGCGTTGCGCGCGAGGTCGGTTATCCGGTCATCATCAAGGCGTCGGGTGGCGGCGGTGGCCGCGGCATGCGCGTGGTGTACACCGAGGCCGCGCTGTTGAACGCCGTCACGATGACGCGCTCGGAAGCGGGCGCCGCGTTCAACAACCCGGAAGTCTATATGGAGAAGTTCCTCGAGAACCCGCGCCATATCGAAATCCAGGTGCTGGCCGATGGCGGCCGCAACGCCGTGTGGCTGGGCGAGCGCGACTGCTCCATGCAGCGCCGCCACCAGAAAGTCATCGAAGAAGCGCCCGCGCCGGGCATCGCGCGCCGTCTGATCGAGCGCATAGGCGACCGTTGCGCCGACGCCTGCCGCAAGATGGGCTACCGCGGCGCCGGCACGTTCGAATTCCTGTATGAAAACGGCGAGTTCTATTTCATCGAAATGAACACCCGCATCCAGGTCGAACACCCGGTCACCGAACTCATCACCGGCATCGACCTGGTTCAGCAGCAGATCCTGATCGCCGCCGGCGAGAAGTTCGCCCTGCGCCAGCGCGACATTGCCTTCAAGGGCCACGCGATCGAATGCCGCATCAACGCGGAAGATCCGTTCCGCTTTGTGCCCAGTCCCGGCCGCATCACCAACTGGCACACGCCGGGCGGTCCGGGCGTGCGTATCGATTCGCATGCGTTCAACGGTTATTTCGTGCCGCCGAACTACGACTCGATGATCGCCAAGGTCATTACCTACGGCGACACGCGCGACCAGGCGCTGGCCCGCATGCGCACCGCACTGTCGGAAATGGTGGTGGAAGGCATTTCCACCAACATCCCCCTGCACCGCGAAATGCTGCAGGACGCCCGCTTCATCGAAGGCGGCACCAGCATCCACTACCTGGAAAACAAGTTGGCGCAGCGTCCCTGACCTGCGATCCGGGGGCTTTCCGCTCCCGGGCCGCTCCTGTTTTGTTTTACGGTCAACGGGCCGCGGCGCAAGCCGCGGCCCGTTGACCAGATGGAAGAATCATCATGCGTGAACTCGTGCTCCATTGCCTGGAGGCGCAGGCCGAAGCCCTCTCGGATGCCTTGCTGGAAGCAGGCGTGCTGTCGGTGTCCGTCGAAGACGCCGATCTGGGCACCGATGACGAACGTCCCTTGTTCGGCGAACCGGGCACCGAGCCCGACGTGCAGGCCTGGGACCGCAACCGCGTCGTCGCTCTGCTGCCCGATGGCGCGGACCCCGCGCAGATCATGGAAGAAGCGGCCGCCGCGGGTGAACTGGACCCCGCCGTGTTCGAGGGCTGGAGCCTGCGCGACGTGCCCGACGCCGACTGGGTGCGCCTGACGCAGTCGCAGTTCGGCCCCATCCATATCGCCGAACGCCTGTGGATCGTGCCCAGCTGGCACCGCGACAATCCCGATGTGCCGGCTTTCGAGCCGGACGCCTCCACCCAGCAAGGCGCGATCCACATCGAGCTGGATCCGGGCCTGGCGTTCGGCACCGGCAGCCATCCGACTACCCATCTGTGCCTGGCCTGGCTGGAAGCCGAATTGCCGGCTGGCGCCACGCTGCTGGACTACGGCTGCGGTTCGGGCATCCTGGCGATTGCCGCGCGCAAGCTGGGCGCGGGTCCGACCCAGGCGGTGGATATCGACGCCCAGGCGGTGCAGAGCACCCTCTTCAATGCCGAGGTCAACCACGTCGAGCTGCAAGCCATGCTGCCCGATGGATTGGCCGAAGGCACGTTCGAAGTGGTGGTGGCCAACATCCTGTCCAACCCCCTGAAGGTGCTGGCGCCCATGCTGGCCGGACGCGTTGCCGCGGGCGGCCATCTGGTCCTGTCCGGCGTGCTGGAGCGCCAAGCCGAGGAAGTGGCCGCCGCTTACGCGCCCTGGATCGCCATGTCGGTCTGGCGCGCGCGCGACGGCTGGGTCTGCCTGCACGGCCAGAAGGCCTGAGCGCCGCCGCAGGATCGCGCCATGGCCTTGACCACCCGTTGCCCGCAGTGCGGCACCACCTTCAAGGTGGTGCCTGATCAGTTGCGGGTCCGCAATGGCCTAGTGCGCTGCGGCGCCTGCTCCACCGTATTCGACGGGAGCGCCTGCCTGCTGCCGGCCGCGGGCGCGGCGCCGCAATCCGCGCCGCCCGCTGCGCCGGCGATGCCGCTGACGCCGGCCGCCAGCCAGGCCGCACCGGTCCTGGCGACGCCGGCCGCGACCATCGCGCCGCACGCGCCTGCTGCGCCGCGGGCGCCTGCTGCACCGCGGGCGCCGGTTGCGCCGGCAGCCCCATTCCCGCCGCAGCCCTCCGCCATGCCGCCGGCTGCGCGTCTTGCGCCTGCGCCGGATTTTTCACGGATTGCGCCCTGGGACGACGAGCCGGAACCGCCGCGCGCGCCCGTGGCGCCGCCCTACAGTGCGCCCGCGGTGCCGCCGGCCGTGCTGCGCGGCCGCGACGATATCCGCCGGCGCGCCGAACCTGCCGATGGCGTGCAGGAGCCTGAACAGGACGACGACGATCTGGCCGATGACTGGGCCGACGGTCCGGCCGATCACCAGGCTCGCCATCACGCGGCTGATGACGCCATTGCCCGGGATGATGAGTCGCCGCGCTGGACCGTCCCGGTATCGGCACAGCCCGGCTATCGCGCTGATGCCGCTCCGCGCGGCGCGCCTGCGGAGCCGTCCTTCACCATCGGCCGCGCTCGCGCCGATGTGCGCGACGCAGAGCGCGACGACGAATACGACGATGAGTACGCCGGCGAGCGCCGCGACGACGGCCACGGCGACGACCGCGACGAATACCAAGAAGACGATCACGACCCGGACCGCGAAGACGCCGGCGAGCCCGTGCTGGGCGACACGCGCACGCGCTATTCCAGCGCCACCGATGTGGGCCGCGCGCCGCCCGAGTTCCTCGACCAGGACCGCGAGGAGCGGCATGGCCTGCTGCGCAAGCTATGGGGCTATGCCTGCCTGATCGGCCTGATCGCGCTGGGCCTGCAACTGGTGTACGTGTACCGCACCGATATCGCCAATTCCGTGCCCATGCTGCGGCCGGTGCTGGAAACGGCGTGCCAGCCGCTGGGCTGCACCGTGGGGTACGCGCGCCGCCTGGAGCTTATTCACATCACCTCCTCGTCGCTGCAGCCGCCGACCGGCGCGGCGGCGATCGACGACGGCCGCAGCCGCCTGGTGTTGACGGTGGTGATGCGCAACCGTCACGACAAGCCGCAGCACTGGCCCGCGCTGGTGCTGGACCTGAACGATCTGTCGGACACGGTGGTGGTGCGCCGCGCGCTCAAGCCCGAAGACTATCTGACGCCCGAGCAACTGCGCGGTCCTTTCGCGCCGCAGGGCGAACTGAAGATTTCCGTGCCCATTGAAGTGACTGGCGTCCAGGTCAATGGCTACCAACTCAATAAATTCTTTCCTTAAGGGATGACTCGCATGGCTACCCCAGTTCTGGTTTGCGGTTCGATGGCGTTCGACACCATCGCGGTGTTTGAAGGACGTTTCAAGGAGCACATTCTTGCCGACCGCATCCAGTCGCTGAGCGTGTCGTTCCTGGTGCCCAGCATGCGCAAGGAATACGGCGGCTGCTCGGGCAACATCGCGTACAGCATGAACCTGCTGGGCGGCAAACCCGTGCCGGTGGCGACCGTGGGCGAAGACGCGGGCGAATACATGGAGCGCCTGGCCGGCCTGGGCATCGACGTCAGCCGCGTCAAGGTGATTCCCGACACCTTCACCGCGCAATGCTTCATCACGACCGACCTGGACGGCAACCAGATCACGGCGTTTCACCCGGGCGCCATGTCGCACGCGGCGGAAAACGACCTGAGCGACGCCGACGCAGCCTGGGCCATCGTTGCGCCCGACGCCAAGGAAGGCATGTTCGCCCACGCCGAGCGCCTGCATAAGCGCGGCATCCCGTTCATCTTCGACCTGGGCCAGGCCATGCCGCTGTTCGATGGCGCCGACCTGGAGCGCATGCTCAAGCTGGCGCAAGCGCTGACCGTGAACGACTACGAAGCCGGGGTGGTGGAACAGCGCACGGGCCGCAGCATGGACGACATCGCGCGCGGCCTGCAGGCCGTGGTGGTGACGCGCGGCGCGGAAGGCGCCACCTTGTTGACCGAAGGCAAGACCTTCCAGATCCCGCCAGTGCGTGCGGCCCAGGTGGTCGACCCGACCGGCTGCGGCGACGCGCAGCGCGGCGGCCTGCTTTACGGTCTGACCAGCGGCTGGAGCTGGGAAGACAGCTGCCGCCTGGGCAACGTCATGGGCGCCCTCAAGATCGCTTCGCGCGGCCCGCAGAATTATGCGCCGTCGCGCGCCGAAATCGACGCCGTGCTGCACGCCACCTACGGCATCCATCTGCCTCTTTGATCCCCTCGGGAACCCGGCAGTTGCGCCGTGGTCGAACCGTTGGAGAGGGGGTGAGGCGCTGTGTTCCAGCGCCTTTCCCGGCCGGCTTTTTGGCCGGTTTTTCAGCTTCTGGCGGTGCGTTTCAGTGTGTTGCAGCAGCGCTGGCCCCAGTTCCGGGCCGGGGTATGATGAGTACATCGTCGGCAACGGCCGATCGAGGAGTCCAAATTGAATCAAAGCAAAACTTTTTCCCTGGTGACGCCGCGCGCGGGGCGCTGGCTGGCGATCGCCGCCGTCGTGACCTCGATGGCGGTCCTGGGCGGCTGCGCCAACCGCAGCGCGTCCAGCGGCGTCTACAGCTATGACCAGGCGCAGCGCGAGCAGATCGTCCGTACCGGCACGGTCACCGGCGTGCGTCCCATCGTGATCCAGAACGACAAGTCCAGTGGCGTCGGCATGGTGGCCGGCGGTGCGCTGGGCGGCGTTGCAGGCAACGCCATCGGCGGCGGCACCGGCCGCACCATCGCCACCGTGGGTGGCGTCATCCTGGGCGCGCTGGCGGGCAACGCCATCGAGAACCAGACCGGCAAGAATTCCGGCTACGAAATCACCGTGCGCTTGGACAATGGTGAAACCCGCGTCGTCGCGCAGGAAGCCGATGTGCCCATCAGCGTGGGCCAGCGCGTGCAGGTGATCAGCGGCTCCGGCCCGACCCGCATCACGCCGATGTAAGCACCCATCCAGCGCCGCGCTCGCGGCGCGGCTTGGCAAAGCCCCCGTCAGGGGGCTTTTTTATTGCCGGCGCACTTGGCCCATAACGGGGTCAGGGCGGGAAGGTTGTGCAGTCGTAAGAATCTGTCGCTCAACCGCAACGGGATACCCGGGGACTTACCCGCGAACGTTACGTTTGCCAGCGTTTTCTCGCGATTTCCTCCATAAGCCTCATGGCGATTTGACGAACGTAGTGCCATGATTGCGCCTGCGATCGACCTCGCATTGCGAAAATCATGTAACGGAGTGCATCGGGGCGTCGTTCGTGGTGGGCTGGACGTTCAGCCTGATTTCAGCAGTTTCTTTGTAATCTCGTCGTCCTGAATCCCGGGGCGGGGGATTGTTGGCCGATCGGGCCTGTAACGCCGCACTATCTATGCATACCGAGCAAGAACTCCACACCAAGATCGGCGAGATCGTCGAGTCGATCGTCATGAAGAAAGTCACCCCAGATACGCAGTTGATTGCCACCGGTCTGGTCGATTCGCTCGCCGCCGTGGACATCACGCTGGCGGTCGAGTCGGAGTACGGCTGCAGCATCCCGGCTCCCGAGATCGCGGAACACCTACAGTCGGTCCGCACGCTTGCCGGCTATGTCGCTGCCCATACTTCGTAATACCCGGCTGTTGTCTCACGTCGCGGCTGCCGCGACGGCGGTGGCTCTGGCGGTGGGTACGTATTGCGGCGCGGACGATCTGCTCAGCCGCGTCGTCAATCCCATGTCGGCGCCCTCGGCCTCGGCGGCCGCCAAGAGCAACTACCTGCCCAACCTGGGGCCGGACTGGGGCACCCAGCACGTCAACCTGAATCGCCTGGGCAACGCCCTGAGCGACGGGACGCTGGTCGTGCTCGGCTCGTCCGAACTGTCCAGCCACGATCTGCGTTTCGTGCCCTACCGCTTCTTCCCCGAAGAGCTGAAGGTGCCGACGCTGGCCTATGGCCACGCCATGTTCCAGTCCTACGGCATCGTCAGCGTGCTGGAGTCGGTGGCGGATTCGCTCACGCCCAACACGCGGCTGGTGATCATGCTGTCGCCGGCCTGGTTTGCCTCGGGCGGGCAGCTGCCGCGCAGCGCGTTTGCCGAGCACGTCACGGGGCCGGTCTGGGACCGGCTCTGGGATCAGCCCAGCACGCGCGAGCAGATGCAGACCTGGATCAGCGACAACGCCAACTGGGGGCTGCTGTGGCTCATCGCCAACGGCCAGGTCGCGGAGCTGAAGGACAAGCTGGCGCTGTGGTGGCACGCGCGCAAGGAGCCGGCGCCCGACCGTCCGCGCAGCAAATTGTCGGTGCCCGCGCATCGCTACGTGTCCTGGCCGTCGGCCGCGCGCCTGGATCAGGGCCAGTGGGGCCGCCTGACGCATCAGGCGCGCGTGGTCGAGCAGGACCTGGGCGGGCACAACCCCTACGACGTGCGCGACGATTACTACAAGCAGTACCTGGCGGCGCTGTATTCGCCGGCCCGCAACGAGTTCGCCGACATCGATCCGATCACTCGCACGGAACTTGGCGACCTGTCGCGCGTGATGGCCTTGCTGCAGAAGCGCAAGGTTCACGCCTACTTTGTCATCCAGCCCTTCAATCCCAAGCTCATCCTGGACGTGGAGCGCTTCGACCCGGTGGTGGCCGCCGTCACGGGCATGTGCGAGCGCTACCAGATGGGCTGCCTCGATCTCTACAGCATCCCGTTTGAACCGGGCATGCTGCGCGACGACATGCACCTGGCCGAACTCGGTTGGGCCATGGCCGATCAAGGCATTGCGGAGTACTTTTCCCGATGAGCAAGATTCTTCCCGCGGCCGCGCCCGAGGCCGCCCACGCTGTCGAAGGGCAGGAAACCCGCAAGGCGGCTGCCGCCTGGGGGCGCCGCTTCTTCTGGCACCTGTGCCTGTACATCGGCGTGATCCTGGTGTTCGTTCTGCAGGCGCAGCCCACCACGGGCAGCGGCGGGCCGATCAAGGTCGAATTCCAATACCAACAGTTCTGAGCCCGCCATGGAATTGTTCGCAAGCTTGAGCTTTTTCGGCGGCGCCCTGTGCGGCGGCCTGGGCCTGTTGGCCTACCGTTCCTTCGGCATGCCGTTCCGTATCGGCTATCGCCACATCATCGGCGTGATCTGCCTGGGCGTGTGGATGGCGGTGTTCTGGGCGCGTCCCTATCAACCCATCGCCTTGCTGGCCATTTCCGGCAGCGCGTTGTGGGCCATGCGCCGCAACTACATCCCCACCTGGCTGGCCGTGATCATCACCATGACGCCGCTGCTGCTGGTGAAGACGGGCGTGTCGCACCTGGGCGCCATGCTGGGGCTGTCCTTCGCCACGTTCCGCGCCATCGACGTGCTGCTGTTCGCGCAGCGCAACGAGCGCGTGTCGCCGCTGGACTACTTCATCTATCTATTCTTCCCGTTGACGCTGCTGGCCGGCCCCATGTACCGCTGGCGCAATTTCCAGGCGGACCTGAAACGCGGCTACGAAGGCGTGAACCTGAATACCTGGCTCAGCGGCCTGGAACTCATCATGCTGGGCGTGATCCAGAAGTTCGGCGTGGCCGAGCTGATCTGGCGTTATGGCCTGGCGACGCTGGATGCCCACGATTACTCGTTCACCGGCGTGGCGCTCAACGCCTCGCTCTACAGCGGCTACCTGTTCTTCGACTTCGCCGGCTACTCCACCATGGCGATCGGTATCGGCATGCTGTTCGGCTTCACCTTGCCGATCAACTTCCGCAATCCGCTGGCCACGCTCAACCCGCAGGACTTCTGGCGCCGCTGGCACATCAGCCTGTCGGAGTGGCTGCGCGACGTGGTGTTCATGCCCATCTACAAGGCGCTGAGCAAGACCAAGTTCTTCGGACGCCACCGCATGGCGGCGCAGAACATCGGCATCTTCGCGACCCTGCTGGCCATGGGCGTCTGGAACGGCCTGTCGCTGCACTACATCGTCAGCGGTCTGATGTTCGGGGCGTATTCGGTGGGGCATAACCTGCTGATCAACGCCGCACGCACCCGTCCGGCCCTGCAGGCCGCGCTGGCGCAACCCGTGATGCGTTTTCTCGGGCGCGTGCTCACCTTGATTCTTGCTGCGCTGGCGCTATACGTGTTCAGCGGCCGCAGCCCCATCTGACGCCGGGAGTTTCGGCATGCGCTTCGATCTCAAGTCTTTCCAGTTCACGGATACCGAGTACGCGCCCAACGCGCCTGCGGTCGTCGCCGCCGACCGCAGCCTGAGCTGGGCGCAATTGCGCGCGGAGGCCGGCGCCTGGGCCGAAGAGGCGCGCAGGCACGGCGCGGCGCCTGACGTGCCGGTGGTCATTTATGGCCACAAGGAAGCCGCGTTCTTCGTCGCCATGGCGGGAGCCCTGCTGATCGGGGCGCCGTTCGTGCCGGTGGACACCATCTATCCGCAGGAGCGCCTGCGTCGCATCGTCGAGATCGTGCGCGCTGCCGCCGTGTTCGATGCCGCCAGCGGCAGCTTCACGCCGGGCGAGGGCGCCATGCTGGCCGAACGAGGCCTGGCCTACGTCATGTTCACGTCCGGCAGCACGGGCGATCCGAAGGGCGTGCAGATTGGCCGCGAAAGCGTGGGCCTGCTGGGCGACTGGATGTTGGGCAGCTTCGGCCTGGGCGAGGCGCCGGTGTTCATGAACCAGGCGCCGTTCAGCTTCGACCTGTCCATGTACGAAGTGTTCGCCACCTTGGCCGCGGGCGGCTGTTGCGTGCTGAACGCGCGCGAGCAGATCGCCGCACCCAGCGTCTGGATGGCCCGCCTGGCCGAACATGGCGTGACGGTCTGGGTGTCCACGCCGTCATTCGCGCACCAGCAGTTGGCCAACCGCGACTTTTCGCCGGCCGCCTTGCCCACGCTGCGCACCTTCCTGTTCTGCGGCGAGCCGCTGCCGTCGGCGCTGGCCAAGAAGCTGCGCCAGCGCTTCCCGGACGCTGTCATCCTCAATACCTACGGCCCCACGGAAGCGACCGTGGCGACCACCTGGATCGAGGTCACCGATGCCGTCCTGGCCGCGCACGATCCGCTGCCGGTGGGGCATGCCAAGCCCGACAGCGTGCTGATCGTGGACGAAGGCGAGATCTGCATCGTGGGCGACCACGTCATGCGCGGCTATCTGAATCGCCCCGACCTGAACGAAGCCAAGCTCTACACCTATGCCGACGGCCGCCGCGCCTTCCGCACGGGGGACCTGGGCCAGATGGAGGGCGATGGCCTGCTGTTCTGCCGCGGCCGCATGGACGATCAGATCAAGCTGAACGGTTATCGCATCGAACTGGCAGAGATCGACGAAGCGCTGCACGGCCTGCCGGGCGTGGAGGGCGGCGCCTGCGCAGTGCTGCGCCGGCCTGACGGCACGGCGGTGCGCTTGATCGGATTCGTGGCGGGCGTGGACGTTGGACAGGCGCCGAGCGTTCTGGCGCCCGACGCGCTGGCGGGCTGGAAAGAGCGGCTGGCGCAGCGCCTGCCTCCCTACATGGTGCCGTCCGAGCTGGTGGCCTGCCCGGCGCTGCCCATGTCGAACAACCACAAGATCGACCGCAAGAAGCTGGTCGAGATCTACGCCGGCCTTCCGGCGTAGGCAGGCGGGGCGCAGCCCCGCCGTTTACAGGCCCATCATGCGCTGGCTGATGTTGGACAGCACCATCAGCAGCACCTGCGCGACGATCAGCAGCACCAGCGGCGAAAAGTCGATCGCGGTGCGCGGCAGCAGGCGGCGGATGGGGTCCAGCATGGGCGCGGTCAACGACTGCAGCAGCGGCATCATGGGCGCCATCGGGTTGACCCACGACAGCACGGCCTGGATCAGCGTCAGCCATACCACCAGGTTCAGCGCCCATTTGACGGCCATGATCAAGGCCGAGCCCATGGCCTTGGGCAGATACTCCAGCGGTATCAAGGCGCCGATCGCGACCAGCCAGACCAGCACCAGATAGATCAGCGCGGACAGCCACACAGCGACCAGGCTGGTCCAGTCGATCTTGTTGCTGGCCGGAATGATCTTGCGCAGGGGCAGCACCAGCCAGTTTGTGGCCTGGTAGATGAAGCGCGACAAAGGGTTGAACGGGTGCAGCCGTATCGCGTGCATCCAGGCGCGGGCAATCAGCGCAGCGCCGAACAGCGTGAACACGATTTCGAGAAGGAAGCGCAAGATTTCATCGAGCATGGACACGTTCACCCTGAAAAAGAGGAGTCAATTGTCGCACGCCCAGGCAAAAAATCGCCTGCAGCCAGCGCGTGCTTGCAGCCCGTTGGGGGAGGCCGGTCGATTCCGGATCGGGCAGACACGAAAAAGCCGCCCGGCCTAGGCCAGGCGGCTCTGCGAAGCTAAAGCTTCGAACCGTCCTAATTAAGGACGGCCACCCGTCGGGAACGGCCACGACGCGGCGGGATTCAGCGCGGTCTTCGCGCCCGGGGCGGCAGCCGTGGACGGCGGCGTTACGGGCTTCTTCGGAGCGGCTTTCTTCGCAGCGGGCTTCTTGGCGGCGGCAGGCTTCTTGGCAGCAGCAGGCTTGGCGGCAGCAGGAGCCTTCTTGGCAGCGGGGGCCTTCTTGGCAGCAGCCTTCTTGGCGGCAGGCGCCTTCTTGGCTACGGCCTTCTTGGCAACCGCCTTCTTGGCAGCAGGAGCCTTCTTGGCGACGGCCTTCTTGGCTACCGCTTTCTTGGCGACGGCCTTCTTGGCGACAACCTTCTTGGCTACGGCTTTCTTGGCAACCGCCTTCTTGGCGACAGCCTTCTTGGCCACGGCCTTCTTGGCGACAACCTTCTTGGCTACCGCTTTCTTGGCGACAGCCTTCTTGGCGACGGCCTTCTTGGCTACCGCTTTCTTGGCGGCGACCTTCTTGACTGCCGGCTTCTTGGCGGCAACCTTCTTCACTGCCGGCTTCTTGGCAGCGACTTTCTTGACGGCTACCTTCTTGACGGCAGCTTTCTTGGCCGGTGCGGCCTTCTTCGCTACTGCCTTCTTGGCGGCGGGCTTCTTCACCGCTTTCTTTACGGCTTTCTTGGCTGTTGCCATGGTCATGCTCCTTAGGTTCAGGGGTCCCAGAACTTAAACCCGTGCCCCGATCCGCCAACAAGGCGCATCGTGCCCGGGCTATTCATCGGCGCAAGCCGCTGTTCTGTGCGAGCAACAGCTACTACGGTTTGCGCTAATGAATTCGGCACAGCCATTTGATATGGCCCCCGCTCCTTTGGCGCGAGCCATTTCAAATGGCGCCGGTAGGCGACCTGATCACAGGCCGCCAACCGCTTGTTCTACGTGTGTTCGATATGCCCCCACGCCGCGCCTTCGGCTCGCTGCCCCCCGAGGGGGTGCGTTTTGCCTTGGGGCGGCCCGGTGACAAAACACCCTGACCAGGGAGACATCATCAAGCCTGTCGCGAACGCGACGCTCCTTGCATCTGGAGCGTGCCCGCGCCGGGCCTGATGACGTACTGCTTTTACTCCCAGCTCAGCGTGCCACCGGTTTGGTATTCGATCACGCGAGTTTCAAAAAAGTTGCGTTCCTTTTTAAGATCGATCATTTCCGCCATCCACGGGAAGGGATTTTCTTCCTGCGGGTACAGCGGTTCGATACCGATTTGCTGGCAACGACGGTTGGCGATGAAGCGCAGGTAGGATTTGAACATGGGTGCGTTCAAGCCCAACACGCCGCGCGGCATCGTGTCTTCGGCGTAAGCGTATTCGAGTTCGACCGCTTTGCGGAAGAGTTCTCGAATTTCTTCGCGGAATTCCGGCGTCCACAGATGCGGATTTTCCAGTTTGACGGTGTTGATCAGGTCGATGCCGAAATTGCAGTGCATGGATTCATCGCGCAGGATGTACATGTACTGCTCGGCGGCGCCGGTCATCTTGTTCTGGCGGCCCAGCGCCAGGATCTGCGTGAAGCCAACATAGAAGAACAGGCCTTCCATCAGGCAAGCGAAGACGATCAGGGACTTCAGCAGCGTCTGGTCGGCTTCGGGCGTGCCTGTCTTGAAGTTGGGGTCCGCGATCGCGTCGATGAACGGGATCAGGAACTCGTCCTTGGCGCGGATGGACGGCACTTCGTTGTAAGCGTTGAAGATCTCCGCTTCGTCCAGGTCCAGGCTTTCGACGATGTATTGATAGGCGTGCGTGTGGATCGCTTCTTCGAACGCCTGGCGCAGCAGGAACTGGCGGCACTCGGGCGCCGTGATGTGGCGGTAGGTGCCCAGCACGATGTTGTTCGCGGCCAGCGAGTCGGCGGTGACGAAGAAGCCCAGGTTGCGCTTGACGATGCGGCGCTCGTCCTCGGTGAGCCCGTTCGGGTTCTTCCAGAGGGCGATGTCGCGCGACATGTTGATCTCTTGCGGCATCCAGTGGTTGGCGCAAGTAGCCAGGTACTTCTCCCATGCCCACTTGTACTTGAAGGGCACGAGCTGATTGACGTCGGTCTCGCCGTTGATGATGCGCTTGTCGGCAACCTTCACGCGTTGCGAGGTGGCGGCGCCGCTGGCGGCCAGGCCGGCCGCGTGTTCAGGCGCGGCTGGCGTGGGCATGGCGGTGTCGCCAAAAACACCGGTCGCCGCCCGGACTTCGGGCGCAGCCTGCCCGCCCGCCGCGGGGGCGGGCGATTGTGCAGGTTGCGTGGCGATGGTGTCGTCTTCCCAATTAATCATGATTCATTCTCCGGAGGCGGTTATTGGCAGGCTTCGCACTCTTCGAAGCCGGGATCGCCCGGCCGCATGGTGCAAACCGCCCCGAGAACTTCGGGTTCCGGCAAAACAGGTGCAGCAGCGACCGGTGCGGACGTGGATTGACCGCTCGCCGAGACGGCGTTCAATTCACCGCCGCGTCCCGTGGACTTCTCGGCGCTGGTGGCGCCAAGGGTACGCAGGTAGTAGGTCGTCTTCAGGCCGCGCTTCCAGGCCAGCTTGTAGGTGTCGTCCAGCTTCTTGCCCGACGCACCGGCCATGTAGATGTTCAGCGACTGTGCTTGATCGATCCACTTCTGGCGGCGCGACGCGCATTCAACCAGCCAGCTCGGTTCGACTTCGAACGCGGTGGCGTAGAGGTCGCGGAGTTCGGAAGGTACGCGATCGATGCGGGACAGGCTGCCGTCGAAGTACTTGAGGTCGGCGACCATGACTTCGTCCCAGAGACCGAGTTTCTTCAGGTCACGCACGAGGTAATCGTTAACGACCGTGAACTCGCCGGAGAGATTCGATTTGACGTACAAGTTCTGGAAAGTGGGTTCGATGCACGCAGATACACCAATGATATTGGAAATAGTTGCGGTTGGGGCGATTGCGATGCAATTGGAGTTGCGCATGCCGTGTTGTTTGATGCGCGCGCGCAACGTATCCCAATCGAGCGTGCTCGACTCATCGACTTCAACGTGACCACCGCGTTCATCGCGCAGCATCTTCAACGTGTCTTGCGGCAAGATGCCACGCGACCACAGCGAGCCTTCATACGATTGATAGCGGCCGCGTTCTTCGGCGAGCAGGCTCGAGGCCCAGTACGCGTGATAGCACACGGCTTCCATCGAACGGTCGGCGAATTCGACGGCGGACTGCGATGCGTAAGGCACGCGCATCATCTGCAGGCAATCCTGGAAGCCCATGATGCCCATGCCCACCGGACGATGGCGCGCGTTGGAATTGCGGGCCTTCTCGACGGCGTAGTAGTTGATGTCGATCACGTTGTCGAGCATGCGCATGGCGATGCTGACCGTGCGCTTGATCTTGTCGTGGTCGAGTTCGAAACCACCGCCGGCAGCCGGCTTCATGTGCGCGACCAGGTTCACGGAACCCAGGTTGCACACCGCGATTTCGGATTCGTTGGTGTTCAGCGTGATCTCGGTGCACAGGTTCGAGCTGTGGACCACGCCCACGTGCTGCTGCGGCGAACGGATGTTGCAAGGATCCTTGAACGTGATCCAGGGGTGGCCGGTTTCGAACAGCATGGACAGCATCTTGCGCCACAGGTTCAGCGCAGGCATCTTCTTGAAGAGCTTGAGCTCGCCGCTGGCGACGCGCGCTTCGTAGCCCACGTAGGCTTCTTCAAAGGCGCGGCCATACTTGTCGTGCAGGTCGGGGCAGTCGGACGGCGAGAACAGCGTCCACTCGCCGCCTTCCATGACGCGCTTCATGAACAGGTCGGGAATCCAGTTCGCCGTGTTCATGTCGTGCGTGCGGCGGCGCTCGTCGCCGGTGTTCTTGCGCAGTTCCAGGAATTCTTCGATGTCCAGGTGCCACGATTCCAGGTACGTGCAGACAGCGCCCTTGCGCTTGCCGCCCTGGTTGACCGCGACGGCGGTGTCGTTGACGACCTTCAGGAACGGCACGACGCCCTGGCTTTCGCCGTTGGTGCCCTTGATGTGGCTGCGCAGCGCGCGCACCGGGGTCCAGTCGTTGCCCAGGCCGCCGGCGTACTTGGCCAGCAGGGCGTTTTCCTTGATGGCGTCGTAGATGCCTTCCAGGTCGTCGGAGACGGTGGTGAGGTAGCACGACGACAGCTGCGAGTGCAGGGTGCCCGAGTTAAACAGCGTAGGCGTCGAGCTCATGAAGTCGAACGAGGACAGGATCTCGTAGAACTCGATGGCGCGGGTTTCGCGGTCGGCTTCGCGCAGCGCCAGGCCCATGGCCACGCGCATGAAGAACACCTGCGGCAGTTCGATGCGGGTGCCGCGGATGTGCAGGAAGTAGCGGTCGTACAGGGTCTGCAGGCCGAGGTAGCCGAACTGCAGGTCGCGCTTGGCGTTCAGGGCGTGGCCCAGCTTGGTCAGGTCATAGCTGGCCAGGTCGGGCGACAGCAGGCCGCCTTCGATGCCGCGGGCGATGAAGGTGGGGAAGTACTCGGCGTAGCGGGCAACCATGCCGTCTTGCGAGACTTCCTCGCCCAGCACTTCCTTGCGGATCGTGTGCAGCAGCAGGCGGGAGGTGACCTGGCTGTAGGCCGGGTCCTTTTCGACCAGCGCGCGCGCGGACAGGATGGCGGACTTGAACACTTCGTCGACGGGGATGCCGTCGTACAGGTTCTTGACCGTTTCCTTCAGGATCGCTTCCGTGTCGATGAATTCGGCCAGGCCTTCGCCGGCGGCCTCGATGGTGGCGCGCAGTTCAGCCAGGTCCAGCGGGCGGCGCACGCCAGCGTCGGTCACGTTCAGCACGTGCTCCTGCGGGGCGGCGGCCTTCTCCTGGCCTCCGGCGGCGGCAGCGGCGGCCGCGCGTTCCTGCGTGCGCTTTTCGCGGTACAGCACGTAGGCGCGGGCGACGTCGTGTTCGCCCGAGCGCATCAGGGCCAGTTCGACCTGGTCCTGGATGTCTTCAATATGGAAGGTGCCGCCGTTGGGGCGGTTGCGCACCAGCGCGTTGACGGCCTGGCTGGTCAGGTTCCCAACCAGTTCACGCACGCGCGCGGAGGCCGCGCCTTGGCCGCCGTTGACGGCCAGGAAGGCCTTGGTCATGGCGATGGCGATCTTGTTGGGTTCGAACCCGACCACCGAGCCATTGCGGCGAATGATGTTGTAGCTGGCCCATTGCCCGCCATTGGCGTCGGCAGGGGAATCGGTTTGCGAGGGCGGCACGGCCGTAGGCCGGGTCACAGAGGCGATCGAAGTCTGCATGGAAGCTCCTGTGCGAAAAGCGCGTAGATAGCGACATGACGACGTCATGTCAGGTACGAAATCGGTTCTTTTGAGGGGGTCGTAACGCTAGGACGGCTTAGTCCAAAAGGCGTGGCCGACGGGAATCAGCGCTTAGGCGACCACAACATATAGTGTAGCACCCCTCGTTGGACACTAATTCTAGTGATCGAGTACGACAGGGACAAGAAAAAAATAAGACGAAGTTCACAAAAGGTTGTTACTAAATGCACTAGGCGCGCCCAGCAAGGCGCGCCCAGGAAGGTGCCGCTCGGAGCGAATGTTTATGCGGTTTTCCGCAGGGGCATATCGCGCGGGGCAGGCGCCGTATAGGTTTGCATCAAGCGGCCTAACTCCGTCCGATATTTTTCGACGTTTGCAGCCTTCACGTGGCCGAAGCCGCGGATGGTTTCTGCAAGGCCGGCGATTGTAGCCGCTTGGGCCAGCTTGTCGCGGGTCAACCCTGCCAGCAACTGGTCTATGGTCTGGCGGTACTCGCGCACCAGCGCCCGTTCCATCTTGCGTTCGGCGGTGTGGCCGAAGGGATCGAACCAGGTGCCACGCAGGCCCTTCAGGCGCGTCAGCATTTTCAGCGCGGTCATGGTGCGCGGGCCCAGCGTCATCTTGCGCGGCACGCCGGTGCGCGGATCCTTGCGGGCAAAGATGGGCGGGGCCATGTGGAAGCGCAGGCTGTAGTCGCCTTCGAACTGGCCCTGCAACTGCGCCTGGAAGGAGGCGCCGGTGTAGAGCCGCGCGACTTCGTATTCGTCCTTGTAGGCCATGAGCTTGAAGAGGCCGCGCGCGACCGCCAGCGCCAGGCGCGGGGTCTTGGCCTCGGGCGCCAGTTCGCGCTCGCGTGCCGCGACGGCCGCGACTACGTCCTGGAATTGGCGCGCGTAGGCCGCATCCTGGTAGGCGGTCAGGTCTTCGATGCGGCGGGCGACGGCGCGTTCGAACGATTCGGGCACGTGCAGCTGCACGACCTGGGCGCGCGGGCGCAGCGCGCCTTCCAGCGCGTCGGGCTGGTGTGCCGCCAGCCGGCCGCTGTCGAAGGCGGCCCGGTTGGCGGCCACCGCCACGCCGTTGAGTTCGATGGCGCGGTTGATGGCGGCCTGCGACAACGGCACGCCGCCGCGTTGCCAGGCATAGCCCAGCATGAACATATTGGACAGGATGCTGTCGCCGAACAGGGCCAGCGCGGCTTCGTGCGCGTCGATCGCGGCGGTGTTGGCGTCACCCGCCGCGTGGCGGATCTTGGCCAGCAGCGCTTCGGGCCGCATGGCGGCATCCGGGTTGCGGGTGAAGTCGGAGACCGGCGCCACGTAGCTGTTGACCGTGACCTGGGTGTGGCCGCGGCGCAGCGCGCCTAGCGAATCGGGCGCCACGGAAGCGACCGGGTCGCAAAGGATCGCGGCATCGGCCTGCTGCCAGTCCAGGCGCACCGGGCCTGCCGGCGCGCCGGCAGGCGCCAGGCGGATATGGCTGACCACCGTGCCGCCTTTCTGCGCCAGGCCGGTCAGGTCGAGCACCGCGGCGGACAGGCCTTCCAGATGCGCCGCCATCGATACGATGGCGCCGATGGTGATGACGCCGGTGCCGCCCATGCCGGCCACCAGCAGGCGGTAGGGATGGTCCAGCGCCGGCATGGCAGGCAGGGGCAATTGCGCGATCAGTTTCTGCAGGCGTTCCTGGTCGGCCTTGGGCGCCGCGCTCTTCTTGGGCTTGCCGCCCATGACGGAAACGAAGCTGGGGCAGAATCCTTCGGCGCAGGAATAGTCCTTGTTGCAGCTGGACTGGTCGATGGCGCGCTTGCGGCCATAGGGCGTTTCCAGCGGCACCACCGATAGGCAGTTCGATTGCACGCCGCAGTCGCCGCAGCCCTCGCAGACCGCGCTGTTGATCAGCATGCGGCGTGCCGGGTCCGGGAATTGGTTCTTCTTGCGGCGGCGGCGCTTTTCGGCGGCGCAGGTCTGGTCGTGGATCAGCACGGTCACGCCTGGGATCTCGCGCAGCTCGCGCTGCAGCGCGTCGAGTTCGCGGCGGTGGTGCACCTTGATGCCGGCGCCCAGGTCCATGCCCTGGTATTTTTCGGGTTCGTCCGTGGTGACGACGATGCGCGTCACGTTCTCGCCGCGCAACTGCTGGCAGATGCTGGGCACCGAGATCGGGCCGTCGATGGGCTGGCCGCCCGTCATGGCCGTGGCGTCGTTGAACAGGATCTTGTAGGTGATGTTGGCCTTGGCGGCCACGGCCTGGCGGATGGCGAGATAGCCGGAGTGGTAATAGGTGCCTTCTCCCATGTTCTGGAAGATGTGCGGCATCTTGGTGTAGCGCGACAGGCCGATCCAGTCGACGCCTTCGCCGCCCATCTGCGTCAGGCCGCCGGTGTCGCGGTCCATCCAGGCGGCCATGTAGTGGCAGCCCACGCCCGACAGGGCCTGGCTGCCTTCCGGCACCTTGGTCGAAGTGCTGTGCGGGCAGCCCGAACAGAAGTAGGGGCGGCGGCGCATGCCGTCGGCGTCGTTGGAAAGCGGCGCCTGGCAGGCGAACGCGGACAGGTCCGCGGCCAGCGGCAGGCCGGCAGAGCGGCTGAGCCAACTGGCCAGCGGCTGCGCCAGCAGGGACGGGCGCAACTGGCCGGCCGAGGGCACCAGCGCTTCGCCGTCGAAGCCTTTCTTGCCGATGACCGAGGGGCGGTCCGGCAGGTTGAACAGCAGGTCCTTGATCTGGCTCTCGACCACCGCGCCCTTTTCCTCGATCACGAGGATGTGCGACAGGCCGCGCGCGAACTCCAGCAGGCGTTCGCTATCCAGCGGCCAGGTCAGGCCGGGCTTGTAGATGCGCACCGGCGCGTTGGCGGTGACGGTGTCCACGCCCAGCCGCGACAGCGCTTCCATGGTGTCCAGGTGGGCCTTGCCGACCGTGACGATACCGACAGTGGCCTTGGGCGCCGGACAGGTCAGGCGGTCGATGCTGTGGCGGCGCGCGAACGCGGCCACGGCCTTCATGCGCAGGTTCATGCGCGTTTCGATCGCCAGCGACAGGAAGTCGCGTGCGGAATATTCCAGCGATTCGGGCGGCATGTCCGGGTCCGCCGGCATGTCGTAGCGCTGGGCGGGGGCGGGGACGAAGGAATGTCCGCACTCTATGGTTTCGGACACGGCCTTGAAGGCGACCCAGGTGCCCGAGTAGCGCGACAGGGCCCAGCCCCACAGCGCGAAGGTTTCGTATTCGTCGATGGAGGCGGGATGCACGATGGGCATCTGCCAGCCGATCAGCGAGGCCTCGCTGGAATGCGGGATGGAGGACGAGACGGCGGTGTGGTCGTCGCCCACCACCACCAGCACGCCGCCGTTGCGCGATGCGCCCGCGGCGTTGCCGTGATGCAGCGCGTCGCCGGCGCGGTCCACGCCCGGGCCTTTGCCGTACCACATGGCGTAGACGCCATCGACGTTGCGGTCGGCGCGCACGCCGGCCTGCTGCGTGCCCATGACGGCGGTGGCCGCCATGTCTTCATTGATGGCGGGCAGGAAGGTGATCTGGTTGGCGTCCAGCGCCTTCTGCGCCTTCCACATGGCCATGTCGACGCCGCCCAGCGGCGAGCCGCGGTAACCCGAGACGAAGCCGGCGGTGTTCAGGCCGCGTTCGCGGTCCATCCGGGCCTGGGTGAGCATGATGCGCACCAGCGACTGGGTACCGGTCAGGAAAATGCGGCCGGAGCTGCGGGTGAGGTTGTCGGCAAGCTGATACTCGAGGTCCAGCTGGGGTTCGGCGGCGGGGGTACCGTCCATGGTGAATACTCCTGGTTTCGGCACCATGATAGGTTCGCGAGCCATCAGGTTTATTGCGTTTTTGGATCGTGCTATCCCTATAATTCGCAATGAACGTTTCGTGTTCGATAAAAACCAGGAGACTAAGCGATGGACAAGACCGATATCGGCATCCTCAAGGCCTTGCAGGAGGACGGCCGGGCCTCGGCGCAGCAGCTGTCAGAGAAGGTCGGCCTGTCGGCCGCGCCGGTGTGGCGGCGGGTGAAGGCGATGGAGGCCAGCGGGGTGATCCAGGGCTATAGCGCCCAGGTGGACCGCAGCAAGGTGGGGTTGGGCTGCATGTTCGCGCAGATCAGCCTGGAGCGGCATTCCGCCAATACGGTCGAAAACTTCGAGCGCTCGGTGCGCGACGCGCCCGAGATCCTGGAGTGCTATGCGGTCACGGGGGACTCGGACTTCCTGCTGAAGATCCTGGTCGAAAGCCCGGAGGCCTACGACCGGTTCCTGCACCGCTTCCTGTTCAACATGCCCGGCATACGGCAGACGCGCACCATCGTCGCGCTGCGCGAAATCAAGCACGAACAGCGCCTGCCGCTGTAGGCGGGCGGGCCCTCTCTATATAGATATAGGGAGGACGGCGGATTTATTGGGGTTGGATACCCGAAATCCGGATCCATTCCTTCCAGCGCGCGGTGTCTTCCTTCACGAAGGCATCGAAGCGCGCCACGTCCATCGATTCCGGCGTCAGGCCCAGGGCGCGCAGCTTCTTCGCGGTGGCTTCGTCCTTGACCGCCGCCTGCATGTGGGCGTTCATTTTTTCCACGATGTCTTGCGGCGTGCCCGCCGGGGCCGACAGGCCGAGCCAGCCGGCGACGACGAAATCCGGATAGTAAGTGGCCATGGTCGGCACGCTGGGCCAGGCCGCATGCGGCTGGGCGCCGGTGACGGCGATGGGGACCAGCCCCTTGCCGTCGATCTGGCCCATTGCAGTCAGGTAGTCGACGAAGGCGAAGTTGATCTGCTTGCCGCGCAGGTCGGTGATGATCTGCGTAATGTTCTTGTAGGCCGCGCCGGTGATCTCAATGCCGGCGCGCTGCTTCAGCAGTTCGGACGGCACTTGCGAGGACGAGCTGTAGTAGCCGAAGAAGACCTGTCCGGGATGCTGCTTGGCGTAGGCGACGAGGTCCGGCACCGTGCGGTACGGGCTGTCGGGCGACACCACGCCGACCGTGCCGAAGGTGCCCAGCATGCCGACCTGGCGGAAGTCCTTCTGCGCGTCGTAGGGCAGGCTCTTGTAGAGGAACTGGTTGGCGGAGTGAGTGGAGTTGGTGGACAGCAGGAAGGTGTAGCCGTCCGCCGCCGCGTTCTTGGCGGCGTTGGTGCCGACGATGCCGCCCGCGCCGGGCCGGTCTTCGACCACCACGGTCTGGCCGGTCTTCTCCCCCAGGTACTGCGCCAGGGTGCGCGCCGTGAGATCGGCCGCGCCGCCCGCGGCGGACGGCACGATGAGGGTCACGGGCTTCTCGGGCCAGCCGGCGGCGTGCGTAGCCGCGGCCAGCAGCAGGCCGGCGCCGATCAGGGCCGGACGGATATAGCGGGGTATGGACATGGTTGTCTCCTGATGGCGCGGTTGCGCGTCGTTGTCGTTGTTGTGGTGGGTTGTGCGGGGCGCTCAGCCGAACTGGCTGCGGTGCCAATCCAGAATGGCGGCGGCGCTGACTTGCCATTGGTCCGCGTACATCATGCAATGCGGCTGCCCGGCAAGCACCGCGTGTGAAAAGCCAAAGCGGCGCGCAATCGCCAGGTCCTGGCCGGGCGGGTGGCGGTCATGCGTGTCCAGCCCGGCTTCCAGGCACAGGCCGGGCGCGCCGATGGCGGCGGCGTCGACGGGCACGCGCAGCAGATAGCGGTCGTTGAGTACTTGCGGGCTTTCGGCGCACAGGCGGCGCGACACCGCGCTGACGTCGCGGTCGGGCGAGGTCGCCAGAAAGCGCGCGCGGATTTCAACGTCGTTCGGCGCGCGGCGCAGCGCGCCCTCGGGGACGGGCGGCAGCGCTTGCGCGCCGGGCAGGTCGCCGGGCGGCGACGGCGCCAGCAGGACCACGCCCGCCACCGTCCGCTGGCTGGCGGCCAACAGCGCGGGCAGTGCGCCCATGCTGTGGCCCACGACGACCGTGGGGTGCGCCAGCGCGTCCAGCGCGTTGACGACATCCTGGGCCAGATCCGCGATGGCGGCCGACAGGAACGCGTCGTCCTGGGGCAGGGCACCGTGGCCGCGCAGGTCCAGCGCCGCGCAGGCCAGGCCGGCGCGGGCGAAATAGTCCAGATAGTGCGCATAGCACCAGGCGCCGTGATAGGCGCCCGGCACGAACAGCAGGCCGGGCCTGCCGTCTTGCGGGGCGGCGCCGAGGATCAGGCGGCCCTGGCCGGCGGGGCGGTCGGGCAGCCGGTCGATCAGGCTGAAATCCAGCGGGTCGGTGCGGGCGGGCGGCGGGAAGAGCAAGGAGTCAGCATTCATGATGCGGCCATCTTAGGTGGGGCGATGCGATCAGAAAACTTTATTTTTCATATGATTGGATAAGTTTCACTAATCGAAGCCAGCCATGCGCCCCTTGCCCGAGATTTCCATCACGCATTACCGCCACTTCCTGCTGGTGGCCGAGCTGCGCAGTTTCCGCGCGGCCGCGGCCCGGGCCTTCCGCTCGCAGCCGGCCCTGTCGCTGTCGATCCGCGAAATGGAGCAGCGCCTGGGGCAGCCGCTGTTCGAACCGGGCAACCGCGGCACGCTCACGCGTTTCGGCCAGGACTGCCTGCCGCTGGCGCGCGAGCTGGTGCAGCACCATGACCGCGTGGCGGGCGCGCTGTCGGGGCTGGCGAGCAACGAGGCCGGCACCTTGACCATGGCCTCGGTCGCCACCGTGGCCACGCATTGGCTGCCGGAACTGGTGGCGGTGTACCGCGAGCGCTATCCGGCGGTGGCGCTGCGCCTGTTCGACGACAACTCGGAAGGCGTGGAGCGCATGGTGCTGGCGGGCGAGGCGGAGCTGGGCGTATGCAGCCCGGTGTCGCAGGACCGGCGGCTGTCGTTCGAGCCCTTGCTGCGCGACGCCTTCGGCCTGGTCTGCCATCGCGGCCATCCGCTGGCCAGGCGCAAGTCGGTGACCTGGCGCGAGATCGAGGACCTGCCCCTGGTCGGCACCATCGCCCATCGCCAGCTTGCCGGCTATCCGCAGGCGGCCTTCATGCTGGACCGGCAGGTCTTCGTGTCCAACATGATGTCGCTATTGGCCATGCTGGAGCGCGGCGTCGGCGTCACGGTGCTGGCGCGGCTGGGCGTGCCGCCGGACTCGCGCGGCCTGGCCTTCGTGCCGCTGTCCGGCCCACGCATCGAGCGCGAACTGGGCATCACCCGGCTGGCCGGGCGCAGCCTGTCTCCGGCCGCCGCGCGCATGGAGGAAATGCTGCGCGCGAAGGCGGCGAAGCGCGGCCGCACTGTCGCTTGAAACCAACGCATTTTTGCGATTTACGGCCATAAAACAGGCCAATTCCGGGGCCTACTGTTGCGCAATTGCACGCGGCGCGGATCGCCGTTGATTCTTCGCAAACGCCTCTTTAGAGTGCGTGATGTTTGCTGCGCGAGGGACGTGCCGGGGTGATCGGCGCGGCGCGTCGACAGACGTGTTGAGGAAGTCATGAGCAGTGTGTATTTGCGTACGGCGGGCGTCGCCTGCGCCGTTCTGATCCTGGCCGGGTGCGCCGCCAGGAAACCCGCCGCCATCACCGAGGCCCAGCCTGCGGAACCGCCCAAGCCGGTGGCCTGCGTGCCCGCCAAGGCCGGCGATCCCATGATAGGCACCTGGCTGTCGAACAGCCGCCCGCGCGACGTCAGCGGCGATCTGCAATCGTTGATCGTGCTGTCCGCCGATGGCACCATGGCCTTTGAATCCCTGCTGAAGATCGGCCGCAAGACGCGTCCCGCCTTGCGCGAGACCGGCTGCTGGAGCGTGGCGGACGGCATCTACACGATGCAGACCACCAAGTCCGCTGGCGAACTGGTGGACGCCAACGATCCGATCTACCTGAACCGCTATCGCGTCGAAAAGGTCGAGAAGGCCCGCCTGACGATGCGCGAGCTGAAAAACGGCGGCCAGGTCATGACCGCGCGCCGCATGCCCACGGGCTATCGTCTGCCTTATTGAGCGTTGCGCGGGGCGGACACTCCGCCCGGCGCCAAAGCCAAGTTGGCCGGGCTGCGGTAAGGTGCGGTCTTCACCCATCGCCCCGCAGCCGGTCATCCATGCCTGCCCTGTCCTCCGAAGCGCGCGCCATCGCGCTGCTTGCCCTGGCCGCCTTCGTCAGCGCCAGCGCCTTCCGCATCTGTGATCCCATGTTGCCGCAGCTCGCGGCGGAATTCGGCACCACCACGGGCCAGGCCGCGCGCGCCGTGACCGCCTTCGCCGTGGCCTACGGCGTGCTGCAGATGTTCTTCGGCCCCCTGGGCGACCGCTACGGCAAGTACCGCGTGGTCAGCATCGCGACCTTTGCCTGCGCGCTGGGCAGCGCGGGCGCCGTGGCGGCCGGCTCGCTGGACATGCTGGTGTTCTGCCGCGTCCTGTCGGGCGCCGCGGGGGCGGGCATCGTGCCGTTGTCCATGGCCTGGATCGGCGACAACGTTCCTTATGAACGCCGCCAGGCGACCCTGGCGCGCTTCCTGACCGGCACCATCCTCGGCATGTCGGCGGGGCAGTTGGCCGGCGGCTTGTTCGCCGACACGGTGGGCTGGCGCTGGGCCTTTGCCGCGCTGGTCTGCGGCTATCTGATAGTGGGCGTGCTGCTGTTGCTGGAAGTGCGGCGCCAGCAGGTCTCGGGCCTGGGCCGGGTGGATCCGGGCGCGGTCCGCCAGGGCTTCGTGGCGCAGGCGCGCTTGGTGCTGGGCACGCCCTGGGCCCGCATCGTGCTGGCGACGGTGTTTGTCGAAGGCCTGCTGGTCTTCGGTGCCCTGGCCTTCGCGCCTTCCTACCTGCATGAACGCTTCGATATCTCGCTGACCGCCGCGGGCGCGCTGGTGGCCGTGTATGCGGTGGGCGGCCTGATCTACACCGTGGTGGCCGGCCGCATCCTGAAGCGCCTGGGCGAACGCGGCCTGGCGATCGCCGGCGGGCTGGTCCTGGGCGTGGCGTTCCTGTCGTATCTGCTAGGGCCGGTCTGGATGTGGAGCCTGCTGGCCAGCGTGCTGGCGGGCTTCGGCTACTACCTGCTGCACGCCACGTTGCAGACCAATGCGACCCAGATGGTGCCCTCGGCGCGCGGCACGGCGGTGGCGTGGTTCGCGTCCTGCCTGTTCATGGGGCAGGCGGCTGGCGTGGCCTTGGCGGGCGCGGTGGTCGACGAGATCGGGCCGGGCGCGCTGTTCGGCGGCTCGGCCGCGCTGCTGCCGCTGCTGGGCGCGTTCTTTGCGCGCGCGTTGAAGGCGCGCGCGGCGATCCAGCAGGCCTGAGGGCACAGCCTAAAACACCGCGGGCCTTGCTCATCCAGGAATGAGCAAGGCCCGCGGTACTTTGGGGACGCGCGTTTAGATCGCGGCCAGGCGCTTGAGCACCGTCTGCTTGCCCAGCAGGGCCAGCACCGCGTCCACGGCCGGGGTCTGGGTCTGGCCGGTGACGGCAACACGCAGGGGGATGGCCAGTTGCGGCATCTTCATGCCGCGATCGGCCAGCACGGCCTTGATCAGGGCGGACAGGGCCTCGCGGGTCCAGTCGGTGTCCTGGGCGCGCTGGGCGAAGTCGGCCAGCGCTTCGCGCGCGGGGGCCGTCAGGTGCTGTTCGGCCAGTTCGGCGGGCGCGCCCTTGAACTCGGCGCAGAACAGCATGGCGCCGTCGGCCAGTTGCTCCAGCGTTTCGGCGCGGTCCTTCAACAGGCCCATGACGCCCGGCAGGTCGATCTTTTCCGGATGGCCGCCGCGATTCGCGATGCGCGGCGCCACGCGCTCGGCCAGTTCCGCGTTGTCCATCTGCTTGATGTAGTGGGCGTTGACCCAGTTCAGCTTCTTCGGATCCCACTGCGAGGCCGACTTGGACAGGTGCTTGGTATCGAACCACGACACCAGCTGGTCGCGCGAGAAGAGTTCGTCGTCGCCGTGGCTCCAGCCCAGGCGCGCCAGGTAGTTGACCATGGCTTCGGGCAGATAGCCCTCGTTGTCGTACTCCATGACGTTGACGGCGCCGTGGCGCTTGGACAGTTTTTCGCCGTCCGGGCCCAGGATCATGGGCACGTGGCCGTATTCGGGCAGCGTGGCGCCCAGCGCGCGCAGGATGTTGATCTGGCGCGGGGTGTTGTTGACGTGGTCATCGCCGCGCAGCACGTGGGTGATGCCCATGTCCCAGTCATCGACCACGACGCAGAAGTTGTAGGTGGGCGTGCCGTCCGGGCGCGCGATGATCAGGTCGTCCAGCTCGGTGTTGTCGAAGCTGATGGTGCCCTTGACCATGTCGTTCCAGGAAGTCGCGCCTTCCTGCGGGTTCTTGAAGCGCGCCACGGGCTTGCGGCCTTCCGGGATGGCCGGCAGGGTCTTGCCGGGCTCGGGGCGCCAGGTGCCGTCGTAGCGCGGCTTGTCGCCGCGGGCGCGGGCGGCTTCGCGCATGGCTTCCACTTCCTCGGGCGAGCTGTAGCAGTGGTAGGCGGTGCCGGCGGCCAGCATCTGCGCGACCACTTCGCGGTAGCGGTCCATGCGCTGCATCTGATAGAAGGGGCCTTCATCGGGCTGCATGCCCAGCCAGTCCATGCTGTCCAGGATGGCCTGCACCGCTTCCGGCGTGGAGCGTTCGACGTCCGTGTCTTCGATGCGCAGCACGAACGTGCCTTTGTGGTGGCGCGCGAAGGCCCAGGAGAACAGCGCGGTGCGGGCGCCGCCCAGGTGCAGGAAACCCGTGGGCGAAGGCGCGAAACGGGTACGAATGGGGGTAGAGGCGTTGGAAGTCATAGGTGGCAATGATAGCGGCTGCGGCGCCACAAATCGGCGTCAGGCTGGGCCCGCGTCAAACGTAGAGCGGGATTGTCTTGTTACGATGAGGGGTATTTTAGATTAGGGTGCGCCACCCCATGCTGCGACACGCTCTCGCCCCGATGTTCGAGCCCGCCTCGCTGGTGGTCGTCGCCGACCGGCCGCTGCCGGCGGCGGTCTCGCTGCCGCCCGCGCTCAAGGGCAAGACCACGGTAGTGGCCTGCGAGGTCGGCATCGCGCCGGAGCTGCCCGACAGGCTCGAAGGCCTGGCGCCGGGCGAACGGCCTGATCTGGCCCTGGTTTGCGTGTCGCCAGCAGTCCTGCCGGAAACGCTGCGCCGCCTGTCGCCGCTGGCGCCGCGCTCGGTGATCCTGCTGCCGCACGAATTGCCCGATCCCTATCCGCGCGGCACGCTGGCGCTATGCCGCGCCTGGGCCAAGGAAAACCGCTGCGAACTGCTGGGTCCGCGCTCCTTCGGCGCCCAGCGGCCGCACGCCGGCCTGAACCTGAGCCAACACCCGGTGCTGGCGCGCGCCGGCCGCGTGGCGCTGCTGGCGCAGTCGCGCTCCATCATGGCCGCGGTCATGGACTGGGCCGAGGACGTGCATATCGGCTTTTCCACCGCCGTGTCGCTGGGCGACGAGGCGGTGGTGGGCCTGTCCAAGGTGCTGGACTACCTGGCCAGCGATCCGCGCACGGACAGCATCGTGCTCTATCTGGAAGACGTGGGCCCGGCCCGCGAATTCATGAGCACCCTGCGCGCCGCGGCCTCGGTCAAGCCCGTGATCGTGCTCAAGGCCGGCCGCGCGGACACCGATAGCGCCGACGCCATCTTCGACGCCGCCTTGCGCCGCGCGGGCGCGGTCCGCGTGCGCTACTTCGTGCAGCTGTTCTCGGCGGTCAAGGTGCTGGGCTACACGCGCCGTCCCAAGGGCCGGCGGGTGGCGCTGATCTCCAACGGCAGCGGGCCTCCCCAGCTGGCCATGGACCTGATCGGCCCGGACGCCGCCGTGCTGCGCGCCGAACTCGCGCCCGCCACCCAGCGTGCGTTGGCGGCCATGCTGGAGCCGGACGCGGCCACCGTCAATCCGGTCATCACCTTCACGCCGCTGACGCCGGAACGCATCCGCGCCATGCTGGATGCGGTGCTGGACGATGCCGGCGTGGACGGCGTGCTGGTGCTGCTGGCGCCGGATGCGCTGGCGGACATGCCGGCGGTGGCGCGCGAGCTGGCGCAGATCGCGCCCAAGGCGAAAAAGCCGGTCGTCACCTGTTTCATGGGCGACGCCGGCATGCGGCCGCTGCGGCGCATGCTGGACGACGCGGGCACCTCGGCGTTCCGCACGCCCGAATCGGCCGCGGACGCCTTCGGCGTGCTGGCGACCCATCACTACAACCAGCAACTGCTGCTGCAGACGCAGCCGCCGGAACCCGCCAGCCACGTGCCGGACCTGGCGGCCGCCCGCGAGATCCTGGCGCGCGTGCGCGCCGAATGCCGGCGTGAACTCAACACCTCCGAAATCCGCAGCCTGCTGGCCTTGTTCTATGTGCCGCTGCGCGATACGCCCATGGACGTGGCGGCCGCCGAGCCGGAGTCCCGCCCCATGGCGATCCGGGTGCGGCGCGATCCGCAGTTCGGCCCCGTCATCCGCTTCGGCGCGGGCGGACCCGACGCCGTGCTGTCCCAGTCCGACCGCGGCGTCGATCTGCCGCCGCTCAACGGCTTCCTGGCGCGCCAACTGATCGAGCGCAGCCGGCTGTGGCGCCGGGTGCTGGCGCCGCGCATCGGCCACATGGCCGCCGAGGCGTTGCAGCAGGCGGTGGTGCTGGTGTCCGAGCTGGTGTCGGAGCTGCCCGATATCGAGTCCCTGGACATCGATCCGCTATACGCCGGCGAAACCCATCTGCGCGCCGGCGGGCTGCGCATGACGCTGACCGAGAAGCCGGGCTGCGAAACGCCGCAGACCGCGGGCTACCCGCATATGGCGATCCACCCGTATCCGGCCCGGCTGGTGCAGGTGCGCCGCTTCGCCGACGGCATACCTTGGGTGTTGCGCCCCATCCGTCCCGAGGACGGCGAGGCCTTGCAGGAGTTCATTCGCGGCCTGTCCGAACGTTCACGCTACATGCGCTTCGTGTCCATGATGCGCGAGCTGACGCCGCGCATGGTGTCGCGCTACACGCAGGTGGACTACCACCGCGAGCTGGCCCTGGTGGCCGCCACGGAGATTCCCAACCCCGCCAACCGCGGCCATCCGCGAGAGGTGCTGGTGGGCTTCGCGCATTACCTGCGCAATCCTGACGGCAGGGGGGCGGAGTACGCCCTGGTGATCGGCGACGACTGGCAGCGCCGCGGCCTGGGCCGCCAGCTGATGACGGCGCTGATAGCCGCGGCGCGCGAGCAGGGGCTGGAATACATCGACGGCCTGGTGCTGTCGACCAACCGGCCCATGCTGTCGCTGATGACCAGCCTGGGCTTCACCAACGACGCGGATCCGGAAGACCCGACGATGCGCCGGGTCTGGCTGAACCTGTCCTGATATCCGGCCCGTTCAGGCGGTCTTCCTGGCCGCCTGGGCCGGCTTGAGCCGGGCGATCGACTCGTCCACCGACAGCACGTCGCCGAAGAACAGCATCCAGCCGTGCAGCGCGTGCTCGTGCTCGGCCGGCGTGACTGCGGCCAGCGCATCGTCCACCATGATGGTGCGGAAGTCGCGCATCATCGCGTCGCGCGCGGTGGATTCGCAGCACACGTTGGTGACCGTGCCGGCGATCAGCAACGTGTCCACGCCACGCCCGCGCAACAGCGGTTCCAGTTCGGACGATCCCGGCGCCATCGCGCTGTAGAAGCGCTTGGTCACCCGCAGGTCGGCGTCGTGCGCGTGCAGGTCTTGATGCAGCGCGTATCCGGGGGCGTCGCGGCGCAACGTTTCCAGGCGCCGGGCGCTGCGCTCCGGCGTCAGCATCACGCCGTGGTGGTGCGACCAGAACAAGTCGGCGTTATCAGAGGCGGTCTGCACCCAGACGATGGTGCCGCCGGCGGCGCGCACCGCGTCGCACAGGCGGTTGATGGGGGCGATGCGCTCGCGCGCAGGCGCGCATTCGCCCTGATAGCCGGGCAGCGTGAAGTACTGCTGCATGTCCACCACCACCACCGCGAGGCGGGCGGCGGGCAGTTCATCATAGGGGTGCAGGCAGCCCTGGCGGGCGATCACGCGGTCCTGCACCCATTGCGGGAATTCCATGGCGGCTCCTTATCCGTAGCGCCGCGCGATGGCGGCTTCGATGCGGTAGACGATCAGGTACATCACGCTGGAGATCACGGCCAGGATGGCAATGGCCGTCATGACGATGTTCAGTTTGAACACCTGGCTGCCGTTCATGATGAGAAAGCCCAGGCCGGAATCCGCCGACTGGAACTCGCCCACGATGACCCCCACCAGCGCCAGGCCGATATTCATCTTCACGGCCGCGATCAGCGTGGGCACGCTGCCCGGCAGCACCACCTTGGTCAGCACCTGCCAGCGGCTGGCGCCGAAGGTGTGTGCCAGCTTGACCTTGTTCAGGTCTATGCCCCGGAAGCCCGCGTAGATCACCATGATGGTCACGAACACCGCGATCGCCACGGCCATGCCGTACACCGCGTAATCCGAACCCAGCCACAGATAGAAGATCGGCACGAAGGCGATCTTGGGCATGGCGTTGGCCACCACCAGGAAGGGGTCCAGCACCTTGTAGAGGAAGTCGGACCACCATAGCGCGGCGGCCACCACGATGCCTATCGCCATGCTCAGGCCGAAGCCCACCAACGTGGCGCTCAGCGTGGTCATGATGTGCTTGCCCAGGTTGCCGTTGTTCCAGAGTTCGATGAAGGTCGGCCACAGCGCGCTGGGATAGCTGGTCAAGAGCGGGTTGAGGATATGCATGCGCGGCAGGATTTCCCAGGCGCACAGAAAGACCACCAACAGCAGGGCTTGCGCGATGCGGATGTGCCTGCGGCGCGCGCGGTCGCGCCGCAGGTAGTTCAAGTACTTCTCGCTGGGTGCGCGCACGGCGCGCAGCGGAACGGTGTTGGCGACGGGCGCGTTCATGGGTCAACCCTCCACGTGGACATCGAGCTCGTCCCACAGCTGTTTGAAGTAGGTATTGAATTCCGGCCGCGACCGCGCCTGGAACGGCGTCGGCCGAACCTGGCCATCGCCGTAGTGGATGCGGTACTGGCTCTTCAGGCGGCCGGGCCGGCGCGACAGCACGATCACGCGGTCCGTCATGGCAATGGCTTCGCCGATGTCGTGCGTGACCAGCACCACGGTCTTGCCTTCGCGGCGCAGGATGTCCACCACTTCATCGGAGATCGCCAGCCGGGTCTGCGAATCCAGCGCCGAGAAGGGCTCGTCCAGCAGGATCACGTCGGGCTCGGTGACCAGGGTGCGGGCCAGCGCGGCGCGCTGGCGCATGCCGCCCGACAACTGGCGCGGCGTGTGCGACAGGAACGCGCCCAGTCCGCATTTTTCCAGCAGATGCACGGCGCGCGCCTCGCTGCGCGCGTCGCGCCGGCCCTGGATCTCCGCGCCCAGCATGACGTTGTCCAGGATGGTGCGCCACTCGAACAGGTAGTCCTGCTGCAGCATGTAGCCGATGCGCGGATTGGGTTTGGTCACGGCCTGGCCGTCTATCATCACCGCACCGGAGGTGGGCGGGATCAGCCCGGCGATCAGGGACAGCAGCGTGCTCTTGCCGCAGCCGCTTTGTCCGATCAGGCTGACGAATTCGCCCGCCGCCAGCGTGAACGACACGTTAGCCAGCGCCTCGGTCTCGCCTTCCTGCGTGAAATAGGAAAGACAGACCTCGCGCAGTTCGATCTTCGCCGTGGCGGTTTCCGGCTTCAGGTTGTGGACGACGGCGCCCATCATTGGGCCTTCTTGGCGAAGTCGGCCACCACCACGTCTTCGTACTTCACGCGGGCGCTGTCCTTCATGACGGCGCTGGCGATCAGCATGTCCTGCAGCTGGCTCATGGCCTCGGCCGTCACCAGCGGCGTGGTCTTCCAGATCTGGTATTTCTTGTAGCGCTCGATGGCTTCGGTCACCGCGGCCTGGTCCATGCCGGGGAAATAGCTCATGATCTGCGGCGTCAGCGTGGCGGCGGGCGTGTCCTTCACGTATTTTTCGGCGCGGGCCACCACGTTGGTCCAGGCCTGGATGACCTTGGGGTTGTCGCGGATGTATTTGTCGGTGGCCGTGAACACGGTGTAGTCCACCTGGCCGACCTCATGGCCCACGGAAGCGACGATGTAGCCCTTGCCGTTGCGCACCAGTTCGCCGGCCTCGGGTTCAAGAAAGATGCCGTATTCGCCCTGGCCGGCCATCCACGCGCCAGCGCGCGCCGGGATGCCGATGTTGTTCAGCAGCTTCACGTCCTTTTGCGGATCCACGCCATGCTTGCGCAGCGCCGTTTCCAGGAACACGATGGGATTGGACCCGGGCCGGAAGCCGATCACTTCCTTGCCCTTGAGCATGGACCAGTCGAACTTTTCCACCGGCTTGCGCGCCAGCAGGAAGAAGCCGTCGGTCGCGGTCAGTCCGGCGAAGATCTTGGGCTTGACCGGCGATTCGCTGTTGTGGACGTAGATGGAGGCCTCGGGGCCGATCAGCACGATGTCGGCGCTGCCGGACAGCAGGGCGGTCATGCCCTTGTCGGTGCCTTGCGAGGTCTTCATGGACACGTCCAGGCCGGCGTCCTTGAAGTAGCCCTGCGACAGGGCCACGTATTTGGGCACGTAAAGAATCGACCGCACCACTTCTTCGTAGCGGACCTTCACGGGGGGATTGAGGGCTTCGGCCTGGGCGGCCAGGGGGGCGAACAGCGCGAACAGCGCCGCAGCCGCCAGTCGGGGCGATGGCAAGGATTTCACGGGACTTTCTCCTGCGTCTTGAATGCCACGCCGAAACCCGGCGCAACACGGCCAATGGGATGGATCGACAACAACAACAGGGAAGCCCGAACTGGTCGCCCGGGCCGGTAAGGCTTGGATCGAATACTATATTCAATACAAATAGGCGACAAGCTTTTTGCAGTTGGCGTTTTTCTCTATGGACGAGCGAAAGCCAGCCCACGAAAATTCCAGGCTGGGATACCAGTTGGTATACAAAATGAAATCGCAGGCCGCCAGGGCCTGCGAGTGACGGGGCAGGGCGCGCGGCGCCCCTGCGCCGGGATCAGGGCCGCCTTGCGCGGCCCCGCCTGGTCCTCAGATCAGGACCTGGTTCAGGAATTTCGAGATGTCAGCCACTTCCTCGGCGCAGACCGAGTGAGGCATCGGGTAGGTGTGCCATTGCACGTCGTAGCCCAGCCGTTGCAGTTCGGCCAACGAGGCCTGGGCGCGCGGCAGCGACACCACCGGGTCATATTGGCCGTGGGCCAGGAAGATGGGCGTGTCCTGATTGGCGCTGTTGCGTTCGGCCTCGGCCGTATCCAGCAGCGGCAGATAGCCCGACAAACCCATCATGCCCGCCAGCTTTTCCGGCAGGCGGATGCCCGTGTGCAGAGTCATGGCGCAGCCCTGCGAAAAGCCCGCCAGCACGATCTTGGCGGTCGGAATGCCGCGCGCGTTCTCGCGCGCGATCAGCTTGTGGATCGCGGCTTCCGAGGCGCGGATGCCGTGGGCGTCCTCGACGCGCACCAGGTCCATGACCAGGATGTCGTACCAGGAACGCATCGCCATGCCGTTATTTATCGTGACGCGCTGCACCGGCGCGTTCGGGAACACGAAGCGCACCGACGCGCCGGCCGGCAGGTCCAGCTCCGGCACGATGGGCGCGAAGTCGTTGCCGTCGGCGCCCAGGCCGTGCAGCCAGATCACGGCGTGCGTGGGATTGGGGGCGGTTTCGATCTCGATGCAATCGAGCAGGTCGGGAGCGTTCATGGACGGCGGACGGTGAAAATCAGAGGGTGAGGGTCTTCAGGGCCTGGAACAGCGCGCGGTAGTGCTTCTTTTGCGGCTCCTGGCCTTGCAGCAGGGCAGCGTTGCCCTGCCTTTCCTTGCGGGCGGCCCGGATCAGGGCGCGCATTTGCTGGGCATCCGCTTGCGGATTATTGAGCAGCAGCTTGGTCAGGGCGTCGTCGTCATCCAGCAGGCGGTCGCGCAGCGTCTCCAGCCGGTGCATGGCGGCGGTTTCCTCGCGCGAGCCGTTTTCCCAGACGTCGAGCTGGGCGCGGATCTCGTCGGCCGGCGCGTCGCGCATCAGCTTGCCCACAAAGTGCACCTGGCGTCGCTTGCCCTCGCGCCCGGTGGTGCGCTGCGCGGTGCGGATCGCCTCATAGAGGCGCTCGGCCAGCGGCAATTGCTTGAGGCGTTCGGGGGACAGTTCGATCAGCTGTTTGCCCAGATCCAGCAAGGCGTGCATGTCGCGCTTGACCTGGGACTTGCTGGGACGGTCGTAACCGTTCTCGTCGTAACCGTCGTCGACGGATTCTTCTTCAGTATGGGAATTCATGGAAAACTGCGCAATGACAGACTTGGCTATGATAACCGTCTCTGCAAATTGGACTGCAATGGTTAAAACCTCCTCATCCTTGCCGCTGGCGGCGAATCACGCGCGTTTTTCCGAACTCGTCGAACAAACCCTCGCCTACGCGCGCCAGATCGGCGCCTCCGACGCTGCGGCGGAAGTCTCGGAAAGCCTGGGCCTGTCGGTCTCCGTGCGCAAGAACGACATCGAAACCGTCGAACAGACCCGCGACCGCTCGCTGGACCTGACGGTCTACGCCGGCCAGAGCCGCGGTTCCGCCTCCACCTCCGACTTTTCCGAAGCGGCCTTGCGCCAGACGGTCGAGGCCGCCTGGCACATCGCGCGCCATACCGCCGCCGATCCGGCTGCCGGTCTGCCCGACGCCGATCAACTGGCCACCGAATTCCCCGACCTGGACCTGCACCGCGCCTGGAGCGTGTCCACCGAAGAAGCGGCCGAACTGGCGCTGCGCGCCGAGCGCGCCGCCCGCGAAGTCGATCCGCGCATCACCAATACCGATGGCGCCACCGTGGGCACCTACGAAGGCCAATTCGTGATGGGCAACACGCGCGGCTTCCTCGGCGGCTACCCGTATTCGCGCCACAGCCTGTCGGTCGCGCCCATCGCCGGCCGCGGCAACGGCATGCAGCGCGACTACTGGTACACCTCCGAGCGCGATCCGGCCAAGCTGGCTTCGCCCGAGGCCGTCGGCCGCTACGCCGCCGAGCGCACGCTGTCGCGCCTGTCGGCCCGCCGCATCCGTACCGGCAAGTTTCCCGTCCTGTTCGAAGCGCCGCTGGCGCTGGGGCTGGTGGGTGCCTTGACCCAGGCCGCCAACGGCGGCGCGCTGTACCGCAAGGCCAGTTTCCTGCTGGACGCGCTGGGCAAGCCCATCTTCCCCGAACACATCAACCTGACCGAGGATCCGCACATCCGCGGCGCCATGGGCAGCTCGCCCTTCGACGACGAAGGCGTGCGCACGCGCCGCCGCAGCGTGGTGTCGGCCGGGGTGCTGGAAGGCTATTTCCTGTCGTCCTACACCGCCCGCAAGCTGGGCATGACCACCACCGGCAACGCCGGCGGCTCGCATAACCTGGTGTTCAGTTCCACGAAGACCCGCCACGGCGACGATTTCGAAGCCATGCTCAAGAAGCTGGGCACGGGCTTTCTCGTCACCGAACTGATCGGCCAGGGCGTCAACTACGTCACCGGCGACTACTCGCGCGGCGCGTTCGGCTACTGGGTGGAAAACGGCCAGATCCAGCACGCGGTGCAGGAAATCACCATTGCCGGCAACCTGGCGGACATGTTCAAGCAGATCGTGGCGGTCGGCGCCGACACCATCTCGCGCGGCACCAAGACCACCGGCTCGATCCTGATCGAGCAGATGGCGATCGCCGGGACCTGATCCTGCGCACGGCCGCGGCCTGATGCGCCGCGGCCGTCTTGCGGATCTCCGCAGTCGTTCCGGTCTTTGCAATCCCTTACCTGACTAGTGTGGCAAGGCAGGCCAAACTCAGCGTGTAATATCCGGCGGGTATCGCTTGATGTCCCAGGTGTTGCTGTAAAGGAGCAAAGAGATGCAACGACGTTCGTTCTTGAAGCACGCCGGTCTCGGCGCTGTCGCCACCGGAGCCGCCGTCAGCGCGCCCGCGTTCGCGCAGGACATGCCGTCATTGAGCTGGCGCCTGTCGTCCGGTTTCCCCAGCACCCTGGATCTGCGCATCGGCGCCGGCGAAAGCTTCTGCAAGTTCGTCTCGGAAGCCACGGGCGGAAAGTTCAACATCCGCCACTTTCCCGAGGGCGAAATCGTGCCCGCCGCGGACCTGATGGAAGCGGTCTCCACCAAGAAGGTGGAATGCGGCCATGCCTCGTCGCGCGCCTACTACGCCAAGAACCCCGTCTTCTGCTTTGACGCCGCCGTGCCCTTCGGCCTGAACGCCAGGCAGATGAACGCCTGGATGAGCGAAGGCGGCGGCCTGAGGCTGACCCGCGAACTCTTCAAGCCTGAAAAAATCATCAACTTTCCCTTGGGTAATACCGGCGCCCAGATGGGCGGCTGGTTCACCAAGGAAATCAAGCGCGCCGGCGACCTGAAAGACCTGAAAATGCGCGTCGGCGGCCTGGCCGGCGACGTGCTGGCCAAGCTGGGCGTGGCGCCGCAGCAGGCCGATCTCGCCAAGCTGACCGAGGCCTTCGAGAAGGACGGCCTGCAGGCGGTGGCGGGCGCGGGCCCCTACGACGACAACAAGCTCGGGCTCAATAAGGTTGCTAAGTATTACTACGCACCCGGCTGGTGGGCACCGGGCGAACAGCTGTCGCTCTATATCAATGACGAGGCCTGGAACGCGTTGCCCAAGAACTACCAGGCCGTGGTGGACGCCGCCGCGCAGGCCGCGCATGCCGCCACCATCGCCCGCTACGACGCGCGCAATGCAGCCGCCCTGGCCCAATTGACGGCAAGCGGCGCCCAAATCCGTACATTCCCGCGGTCCATCATGGATCTGGCGTTCGAGGCCACGCAGCAGCTCTACAAGGATTTGGCTGCCAAAGACGCTAGATTCAAGGCGATGCATGATAGTTACATGGGTTTTCGCGACAGCGAAATGCCATGGTTCCGCCTGACTGAAAGCGCGTACGACCAATACTTGGGCGTAGCGTTATCGGCCAGAACATAGGACACTTACGCCTGCCGAATAACATTCGGCGAACGTTAGGGTTTTTGCTAGTAACCACACGTTTTTTACAAAAAAATGGGCGGTTTGTAGGCTTTTGTTGAATGGCGTTCGAGTAGCCGCCTGATACAAAGGAGTAATATCCCGGGTCTTGACGCGCAAACATGGCGCCTTTAGGCGGCATCCGACGTCAATCCGGCAGGATTACATCAGCCCGGATACCAATATTCCGAGACAGACTTTAAGGTGGTAACAACCATGCAATCCAAGACCAAGAAGCTGCTGGCCGCGCTGATCGCTGCCGGTATCGTCCCGGCTGCCCACGCGGCTGACATCAAGATCGGCGTGGCCGAAGCCCTGTCGGGCGGCGCCGCCCAGTACGGCGTGTCGATCCGCAATGGTTTCCAGCTCGCGGCTGATGAAATCAACGCCGCCGGCGGCATCAACGGCAACAAGATCGTGCTCGTGGTCGAGGACGAACAAGGCAAGAAAGAAGAAGCGATCAACGTCTTCAAGAAGCTGATCTTCAAGGACAACGTCCTGATGGTCTTCGGCCCGACGCTGTCGAACTCGGCCCAGGCCGCCGATCCGATCGCCCAGGCCGCCAAGACGGTCGCCTTCGGCACCTCCAATACCGCCGACGGCATCACCTCCATCGGCAACTACGTGTTCCGCAACTCGGTCACCGAAGCCGACGTGCTGCCGGCCACCATCTCCACCGTCAAGGCCAAGACCGGCCTGAAGAACGTGGCGGTGCTCTACGGCAACGACGACGTCTTCACCAAGAGCGGCTACGACAACTTCAAGAAGGCCCTGGAAGACCAGAAGATCCCGGTCACCACGACCGAAACGTTCGCCAAGGGCGACGTGGACTTCAAGGCCCAGCTGACCAAGATCAAGGGCACCAACCCCGACGCCATCGTGCTGTCCGCACTGCTGGCCGAAGGCGCCCCGATCATGGTCCAGGCCCGCCAGCTTGGCCTGAACGTGCCGGTCATCGGCGGCAACGGCATGAACTCGGTCAAGATTTTCGACCTGGCCCCCGGCGGCGCGTCGAACAATCTGTGGATCGGCAGCCCGTGGTCGATCGAGAACAAGGCCCCCGAGAACGTCAAGTTCATCGGCGCCTACAAGGCCAAGTTCAACGGCGCGCCCGACCAGTTCGCGGCCCAGTCGTATGACGCCATGTACATCGCCGCCCAGGCGCTGAAGAACGTCAAGCTCTCCGGCGATCTGCCCAAGGATCGCGCGGCCCTGCGCGATGCGCTGCCTTCGGTGACCTGGACCGGCGCCACCGGCCCGTTCAAGTTCCGCCAGGCCAACGACCGCGCCGGCAAGCCCGCCGGCTACGACGCCGACCAGGCCCCCATCGTCAGCGTGACGAAGGACGGCAAGTACGTCATCGAGAAGTAAGCGCTACGCATCCCCGCGCGGGGGGATGCGCCTTGCGGACGGCGCGGCCGTCCGCAAGGCGCTTTTTATCGCAGGGCCCTCACCCTAGAAGAAGCGCCTCCCTGCCGGGAGGCTCAAGGCCATGCAGTGGGCACTGCATGGGGCCCTCACAGCTTTGGAAAGTCCCATCATGTTCGAACAACAATTCGTCAATGCCTTGTCGCTGGGCTGTGTGTATGCACTGTTCGCGCTGGGCTTCACGCTGATCTTCGGCGTGCTCGGGGTGATCAACCTGGCGCATGGCGCCGTCTTCATGGTTGGCGCCTACGCGGCACTGTTCGTCGTGCAGCAATTCAGCCTGCCCCTGTGGGCCGGGCTGATGGCCGCGTTCTTCGTCGCGGGCTTCACCGGGGTCATCATCGATTACCTGGTGCTCAAGCCGCTGCGCAAGCGCAACGCGCCCCACTTGATTCCCATGATCGCCACCATCGGCGTAGGCATCATCCTGAATAACGGCGCCCAGAGCATTTTCGGCGCCAGCAACCTGCGCTTCCCGCACGGCACCGTGCCCGAGGAAGTGATCGAGGTCGCCGGCCTGCACCTGACGGTGATCGAGCTGGGCATCATCTTCCTGTCTTTCGCGCTGATGGCCGTGCTGATGTACGTCATGCGCCGCACGCAATTCGGCCGCGCCCTGCGCGCCATCGCCGAATCGCCCAAGGCCGCCTGGCTGCTGGGCATCAACGTCGAAAAGCTGTTCGTCACCACCTCGTTCGCCGCGGCCGCCCTGGGCGGCGTGGCCGGCGTGCTGATCGGCCTGTACTCGAACGCGCTGTTCCCCCTGATGGGCCAGCCGATGCTGCACAAGGGCATCGCGGTCATCATCCTGGGCGGCATGGGCGACATCCGCGGCGCCATGCTGGGCGGCCTGTTCCTGGGTTTCGCCGAGGTGCTGTCGGTGGCCTACATCGGCTCCACCATGCGCGATGCGGTGGCTTTCGGCCTGCTGTTCCTGATCCTGCTGGTGCGCCCGCAAGGTCTGTTCGGCAAAGTGGTTCAACGCAAGGCTTAAAGAATGAGCGGATTCGAAAACTTCTGGGCCATCTACGGCAACTTGGTGCTCACGCTGGGCACCAACGCCTTGCTGGCTCTCTCCATCTGGCTGACCCTGGCTTGCGGCATGCTGGCCATGGCCAACGCAGCCTTCATGGGCATCGGGGCGTACGCCGCCGCGCTGCTCACCATGAACTACGACGCGCCGTTCTCGGTCGCCCTGGCCGGCGGCATGGCGGCGCCCGCGCTGGTGGCGGCGCTGATAGGTTTGCCGACCTTACGGCTGTCCGGGGTCTATCTCGCCATGGCCACGCTGGGCTTTGGCGAAGTGGTCCGCGTGACCATCCTCAACACCGAGTCCGTCACCGGCGGCGCGCTGGGCCTTAACGGCATCCCGCAGCTGACGCAGTGGTGGCATGTGGTGCTGGCGGTCGTCATCGTGCTGTTCGTGCTGTGGCGCGTGCGCGCCTCCAAGATCGGACGCTCGTTCGACGCCATCCGCGGCGACGAAACCGCGGCCGGCCTGATGGGCATCGACGTGCGCGCCAACAAGATGCTGGCTTTCGTGGCCGGCGCGATGATTGCTGGTCTGGCCGGCGCCCTGAACGCGCACCTGACCTTCTTCATCGGTCCCAATGAATACGGCTTCGACCGTGGCGTGGAAATCCTGACCATGGCCATCCTGGGCGGCATCGGCGGCCTGGCCGGTCCTGTGCTGGGCAGCTTCATCATTACCGTGTTGCCCGAGATGCTGCGCGGTTTTGCCGATCTGCGTCTGATCGCGAACGGAGTGATTCTGGTGGTGATTGTGTTGTTCCTGCCGCAAGGCATCTGGGATCCGGCGCGCTTCAAGCGCTGGATGCGCCAAGGACGCCAGGGAGGCAAGCGCCATGCTTGAGCTTTCTTCCGTCTCCAAGAGCTTCGGCGGCCTGCATGTGCTGCATGACGTCAGCCTGTCCGTGCCCGAGGGCGCCATCTTTGGCCTGATCGGCCCCAACGGCGCCGGCAAGACCACGGTGTTCAACCTCATCACCGGCCTGCTGCCGCCCAGCGGCGGCACCATCACGTTCAACGGCCAGAGCGTCCTGAACACGAAGCCGCACCGCATCACGCGCATGGGCATCGCCCGCACGTTCCAGAACATCCGTCTCTTCAAGGAGATGACGCTGCTGGAAAACGTGGTGGTGGGCGCCTACCGCCATATGAACTACGGCTTCCCCAGCCTGCTGCTGGGCCTGCCGGGCTACCGCGAGCACGAGCAGCGCGCCCGCGAGCGCGCGCACGAACTGCTCACCTGGATGCGCCTGGACCACAAGGCCAACGATCTGGCCGATAACCTGTCCTACGGCGAACAGCGCCGCCTGGAGCTGGCGCGCGCGCTGGCCACCGAGCCCAAGCTGTTGCTGCTGGACGAGCCGGTTGCCGGCATGAACACCGGCGAACGCGCCGAGCTCATGCACGAGATCCTGGCGATCCGCGACCGCGGCTACACCATCCTCATGATCGAGCACGACATGCGCTTCGTCATGGGCCTGTGCGAGCGCATCGCGGTGCTGAACTTCGGCAAGATCATCGCTTGCGGCGGCCCCGAAGAGATCCGCAACAACGAACAGGTCATCGAAGCCTATCTGGGCCGCGAAGACGACGAAGACACCGAACAAGCGGAGGCCGCCAAATGAGTCGCCGGGCCGCTCCCAAGACGAATACCGTAGCGCATTGCGCGGAGGCTGCACAATGAGCGCCATGCTGGAAGTCCGCGGCCTCGAGGTCAATTACGGCCACATCGAGGCCGTCCGCGGCATCGACCTGGACCTGAACGCCAAGGAAATCACCGCCCTGGTCGGCGCCAACGGCGCTGGCAAATCGACCACGCTGCTGGCGTTGTCGGGCCTGTTGCCCAAGGCGCGCGGCAAGATCATCTTCGAAGGCGAGGACATCACCAACCTGCCGCCCCATCAGCTGGTGGCGCGCGGCATCGTCCAGGTGCCGGAAGGGCGGGCCATCCTCACCACCATGACCGTGCTCGAAAACCTGGAGCTGGGCGCCTACCGCCGCGGCCTCAAGAACGTCGACTCGGACCTGGAATACGTGTTCAACCTGTTCCCGCGCCTGAAGGAACGGATCACTGGCATCGCCGGCAACCTGTCCGGCGGCGAACAGCAGATGCTGGCCATCGGCCGGGCCTTGATGGCCAAGCCGCGCCTGCTGCTGCTGGACGAGCCATCCATGGGGCTGGCGCCCATCGTGGTGCAGGAGATCTTCCGCTCCCTGCGCGCGATCAACGCCGACGGCCTGACCCTGTTCCTGGTCGAGCAGAACGTGCGCCAGGCGCTGAAGATCGCGCAGCATGGTTATGTGCTGGAGAACGGCGCCATGGCGCTGACGGGCACGGGCCGTGAACTGCTGGGCCACCCCCGCGTGCTGGAAGCCTACCTGGGCGCCTGATCGGGGCGTGTGTCCCTGATATTGGCAGATGTGGCGGCGCCTCAGGGCGCCGTCGCCGCATTTCCCGAACGCGAATGAGTTGCCCACTTTTTGAGCAGCTGTGGTAGAATCACAGGCTTTCCCTCATTTTGGCCAATGCACGGGCGGGTAATAACGCTTAGGCAAGACGCTGATATCGACTGAATCTGTCGAGAACCCTAGTGGTTTTTTCCGGGATTCGGTCCAGTTCAGGGAAAAAAACTGGCTGGATGGTCCAGCCAGGGAAATTTTTATTCTTAGGAACCATCATGAAGACCTTTGTGGCCAAGCCGCATGAAGTCCAACGTGACTGGTTTGTGATCGACGCCAAGGGCAAAGTCCTCGGTCGTGTGGCCAGCGAAGTCGCACGTCGTCTGCGTGGCAAGCACAAACCTGAATTCACGCCGCACGTTGATACCGGTGACTACATTGTCATCGTCAACGCTGCCGATATCGTTGTTACGGGCGCCAAGGCGAAGGACAAGAAGTACTTCCGCCACACGACGTACCCGGGCGGTATCCGTGAAACGAACTTCGAGAAGATGCAAGAGCGTTTTCCCGGCCGCGCCATCCAGAAGGCTGTCAAGGGCATGCTGCCCAAGGGTCCTCTGGGCTACGCCATGATCAAGAAACTGAAGGTGTACGCCGGTGCCGAGCACCCGCACACCGCCCAGCAGCCCAAGACGCTGGATATCTAAGGAAACGCCATGATCGGTAACTGGAATTACGGAACCGGCCGTCGCAAAACCTCGGTGGCTCGCGTTTTCATCAAGAAGGGCACGGGTAAGATCGTTGTCAACGGCAAGCCCGTCGACGACTTCTTCGCCCGCGAAACCGGCCGCATGATCGTGCGCCAGCCGCTGGAATTGACCAGCCACCTGGAAACGTTCGACATCAAGGTCAATGTGCACGGCGGCGGCGAAACCGGCCAGGCCGGCGCAATCCGTCACGGCATCACGCGTGCCCTGATCGATTACGACGCGACCCTGAAGCCCGCACTGTCGCAAGCTGGCTTTGTCACCCGCGATGCCCGCGAAGTCGAACGCAAGAAGGTCGGCTTCCGCAAGGCACGTCGGCGCAAGCAGTTCAGCAAGCGTTAATACGCTGCTCAAAAAAGCCCGCTTCGGCGGGCTTTTTTTCGCACCTTCAGTTCCAGCGCCGGACTTGGTTCGGCTGCTGTGCGTCCCGCGCGGAACTCCGCGCATTCCGCCCGGTCGGAAAGAAGGGCTGCGGTGCCATTTCGGGCTCTTAGCCGCAACACCCGCTTTCCCGAGCGATACAATCGATCCTCGTTCTACGAAGAGCACACATCATGGCCCAAGCATCGAACACCCGCATCAAGGTTGGTATCGTCGGCGGCACCGGTTACACCGGCGTCGAGCTGCTGCGCTTGCTGTCGCAGCATCCCAATGTGGAATTGACCGCCATCACGTCCCGCAAGGAAGACGGGCTGCCGGTGGCTGACATGTACCCGAACCTGCGCGGCCGCGTGAACCTCGCCTTCTCGGCGCCGGAAAAGGCCACGCTGACGGATTGCGACGTCGTGTTCTTCGCGACGCCCCACGGCGTGGCCATGGCCCAGGCCCAGGAACTCATCAACGCGGGCACCAAGGTCATTGACCTGGCCGCGGACTTCCGCCTGCAGGACATCCCCACCTTCGAACGCTGGTACAAGATTCCCCACACCTGCCCGGACATCCTGGCCGAGTCCCAGTATGGCCTGGTGGAGCTGAACCGCGAGGCCATCTCCAAGGCCCGCGTCATCGGCAACCCCGGCTGCTACCCCACCACCGTGCTGCTGGGCCTGGCCCCGCTGCTCGAAGGCGGCAAGAAGCTGATCGATGCCCAGACCCTGATCGCCGACTGCAAGTCGGGCGTGTCGGGCGCCGGCCGCAAGGCCGAAGTGGGCTCGCTCTTCTCCGAAGCCTCCGACAACTTCAAGGCCTACGGCGTGGCCGGCCACCGCCACCACCCTGAAATCGTCGCGCAGCTGGAAAAGATCGCTGGCGGCCAGGTCGGCCTGACCTTCGTGCCGCATCTCGTGCCGATGATCCGCGGCATGTTCTCCACCCTCTACGCGCGCATCCTGCCGGAAGCCCGCGACACGGACTTCCAGGCCCTGTTCGAACAGCGCTACGCCGACGAGCCCTTCGTCGACGTGATGCCTGCCGGCAGCCTGCCCGAAACCCGTTCGGTGCGCGCTTCCAATAGCCTGCGCATCGCGCTCAGCCGTCCGGGCAATGGCGACCAGCTGATCGTCCTGGTGGTCCAGGACAACCTGGTCAAGGGCGCCGCCGGCCAGGCCGTGCAGAACATGAACCTGATGTTCGGCATCCCCGAATCGACCGGCCTGGACCAGGTCGCGATCCTGCCCTGATGTACGCAGGCTTGCGGCCATAAGGCCGCAAGCCGCCGCTCTTTATGCCCGCCGATTCCTCCACCACGCCCCAGTCTCGCCCCGCCGGCGGGTTGGCACGCGTACTCGTGGGCTTGCTGATTGGCGTGCTGTTGGGCGGCTCCGCCAGTTTTTTCTACGCCCGCAAGCTGTACCGGCCGCAGGACGCCGTGGTGATCAGCGCCCGGCAGGCCGAGGTCGCGGAAGAGGCCAGGCGTCAGCAGTCGACGCAGTTGCGCTACACGCAAGGGCAACTCGACACCGCCGATGGCGAACTCGTCATCGAACGCGCGGCGCGCCAGGAGCTGGAAACGCAGCTGCGCGCGGCTCAAGCCGAAGTCGGCAGGGTGCGCGATCAGCTGGCGTTCTATGAGCAGTTGTTGCCGCCGGGCCCCGAGGGTTCGGTGGATATCCGCGGCGTCGAGATCGACCGCAGCGGCGGCGGCCTGCGCTACAAGGTCCTGTTGATGCGCAGCGGCCGCAACGGCGCCTCCCCGTTCTCGGGCGCCTTGCGGTTCCAGGCCACCGGCATCCTGAAGGGCGAAACCGTGAAGGTGGATCTGGCGCCCATGCAGGTCAAGGCCGAGTCCGGCTCCGTCGCCATCCCTGGCGACAGCGCGCCGACCTCGCCGCTGGCCCTGCAGTTCGATCAATACCAGCGCAGCCAGGGCATCCTGGCGCTGCCGGAGGGATTTGTCCCCGAAAGCGTGACGGTCAGCGTCCTGGAGGGCGATACAGTCCGGGCGTCAAGAAGCGTCAAGCTCGAACTTTGAGTCTGCGCAAGCCCTGCGCTATAGTGACACTATGCGAGCGCCGTTGCCGCTCACCGAAATATGGCCGAACCGGCCAGGAGTGAACCATGAATGCAGTGACCGAAACCGTCGACCTGCAGGCCGCCCCGCCTGCTCCCCTGGTGTTTACCGACTCGGCTGCGGCCAAGGTGAAGGATCTGTTGGCCGAAGAAGGCAATCCTGAGCTGAAGTTGCGCGTTTTCGTGCAGGGTGGAGGCTGTTCGGGTTTCCAGTACGGCTTCACCTTCGACGAAGTCGTGAACGATGACGACACCGTGCTGGACAAGGCCGGCGTACAACTGCTGGTCGACCCGATGAGCTTCCAGTACCTGGTCGGCGCAGAGATCGACTACAAGGAAGACCTGGAAGGCGCGCAGTTCGTCATCCGCAATCCCAACGCCAGCACCACCTGCGGCTGCGGTTCCTCGTTCTCGGTGTAATCATCCGGGCAGGAAAAGAAAAAGCCCTTCGGTTTGCCGAAGGGCTTTTTTGCATGGGCGCGCGGCTTTCAGGCGGGATAGAGCGCGCCCAGGATGCGCGGGCCGTGCGCGCCAGTGACGGCGGGCAGGCCTGCTGGCCTGCGCTGCACGAAGGCTTGCGCCAGCCAGGCGAACGCCAGGGCCTCGACCTCCTGCGCCGGCACGCCCAACGTATCCGTGGCGTGCACGGGCCGTTGCAGGCAGTACGCCAGCTCGCGCATCAAGCCCGCGTTGCGCGCGCCGCCGCCACAGACGAAGACTTCCTGCGTGCCTGCTGCCGCGGCATCGACGGCGTTGGTCACCGTGCGCGCCGTCAGGCGCTGCAATGTGGCCTGCACGTCTTGCGGCTCTGGCTTGGGGCCGTCGAACGCGGCCAGGCGATCGTCCAGCCATTGCATGTTGAACAGGTCGCGTCCGGTGGACTTGGGCGGGGGCAGGGCGAACCAGGGCTCGCTGGCCATGAGCTGCTCCAGCAGCGGCGCCAGGACCTGCCCCGTCGCGGCCCAGCGGCCGTCCGCGTCATACGGCAGGCCCAGGTGACGCTGGCACCAGCCGTCCAGCAGGACGTTGGCGGGGCCGGTATCGAAGCCGCGGGGCGCGTGTCCGGGTTCCAGCAGTGTCACGTTGGCGATGCCGCCCAGATTGAGGACGGCGCGGCCTTGCGGCGCGCCGAAAATGGCGGCATGGAAGGGCGGCACCAGCGGCGCGCCCTGGCCGCCCGCCGCCACGTCGCGACTGCGGAAATCCGCCACTACATTAATGCCGGCCAATTCCGCCAGCAGGGCGGGGGCATTGAGCTGCACGGTGTAGCCTAGATCGGGGCGGTGCCGGACCGTCTGGCCATGCGCGCCGATGGCGGTCACATCGCCGGCTGGCACACCGGCTTGCTGGAGCAGGGCGGCCACGGCCTGAGCGTACAGGCGGGCGAGCCCGTTTGCAGCCAGCGCGGCGCGGGCCAGTTCGTCGTCGCCGGACTGGTTCAGGGCCAGCAGTTCGCGCCGCAGGTCCGCCGGCATCGGGAGGCTGGCGCTGGCGAGCACGGCCGGCGCCTGGCCGTCGGCCAGCCGTACCAGCACGCCGTCCACGCCGTCGACGCTGGTGCCCGACATTAGCCCGATAAAGAGCTGCGCGTTAGTGGTGGAAGGATTCACGGGGGCCTCGAAAAAGAAAAAGCGGCCGCGCAGCTGAAAGTGCGGGGCCGCTTTTGACGGGACGTGGGGCCGGCTTTAGCGGCTGGCCACGTTGGTCAGGGCGTCGGGCAGGGTCTGCTGGAATTCCGTCAGCAGCTGGATCTGCGCCTTGTACGGTCCCACGGCTTGGTTGAAGGCTCGGACTTCGGCGGGTTCCAGGCTGCGGGCGACCGGCAGGTCCACCGACAGCGGATCGATAGGCTGGTTGTCCACGCGGAATTCGTAGTGCAGGTGCGGGCCGGTGGCCCAGCCGGTGGCGCCGACATAGCCCAGCAGCTGGCCCTGCGAGATCTTCGAGCCCTTGGTGATGCCTTCGGCGATGCGGCTCTGGTGGGCGTACAGCGTCGTGTACTTGCCGTGGTGCTTGACGATGACGACGTTGCCGTAGCCGTTCTGCCAACCGGAGAATTCCACCGTGCCGTCGGCCGTGGAGTGGATCGGCGTGCCCGAGGGCGCGGCGTAGTCCACGCCCTTGTGTCCCGTCCAAGTCTTGTGGATGGGGTGCATGCGCATGCCGAACGTCGAGCTGATGCGGCTGAACTTCAGGGCGGTGCGCAGGAACGCGCCGCGCAGGCTGGTGCCGTCGAAGTCGTAGTACGAGCCGCTCTTCTCGTCGGGGCTGAACCAGACGGCGTTGTAGGTCTTGTCGCCGTTGATGAATTCCAGAGCCAGCACGCGGCCGGCGCCCGCGTAGCGGCCGTCGTGCGAACGCACTTCGTAGACCACGCGGAACTGGTCGCCCTGGCGCAGGTCGCGCAAGAAGTCGATCTTGGCGCTGAGGATGTCGGCCATCTGCATGGTGACCGAGTCCGGGATGCCGGCGGCGTCGGTGGCGCCGAACAGCGACGAGCGGATCGTGCCCACGGCGACGCGGGTCTGGCGCTCGGTGCTTTCGGTGATTTCCTCGGCCTTGTAGCTGTCGCCCGCGGGCGCGACGTGCAGCATGCGCGTCACGACCTGGCCATCCGTCTCGTTGCCGGGGGTGTGGATGTAACGCAGCCAGATCAGGTTGCCGGCCTCGTCCGTCGCGGCCTGCACCGAGCGGCCCGGGTACAGCTTATAGATGCTGCGGGCGCTGGCTTCGTGCGTCAGGAAGGTCTGCAGGCTGGGCACGTCCAGTTCCAGGCGCTGCAGCACCGCGGCCAGCGTGTCGCCGGCGCGGATCCGGGTTTCGCTGATGTAGGGGGCGGCGCTGGGGGTGCTGACTTCGACTTGCTCGGCGCTTAGCGGCAGTACACTGCTGATGATGCGCGAAGGGGGGAGTTCGGTGCGGTCGGGTTGCTGCACCATGCCTAGGGCGGCGGCGCCTGCGAACAGACCAATGGCGGTGACGAGAATAGTGCGGCGGAAAAGTCCCGAGCGCTGGGGCTTGGGCTCAACGGGCGCAAACAGGGCAGCAACTTTGCGCTTGATGCTACTCGCCAGTTTGTGGAGGCCACGATTCATCGTGAAGATACCCTCTCAGGTGGCTTGAGCTCGCAGGGTGCGTGACACGAACGACCCTCGCGCGCACATATCTGGGGCAAGGGCTGTGGCGCGGGGCGCATCTTGTGAACAACTGGGTGTAAACCGGACCGCAACTGCGTATACATGGCAATTGCGTATGATTGGGCGGTATCCTAGCTGATTCGGCTAGAATTTTCGATAGTTTTCGTCACTTTTTACACCTTTTTATCGGCTGAAGCCGAGTTGGTCCCCCTGCCATGTCATCCTCAGAAGCCCCGATTACCCCTGAAGTCGAAGCAGACCTGCGTATAGCGAAGCGCGGCTGCGACGAGTTGCTGGTTGAGTCCGAATTCGCCCGCAAGCTTGCCAGGAGCCGCGCCACGGGCGTGCCGCTGCGCATCAAACTGGGGCTGGATCCGACTGCACCGGACATCCACCTGGGCCATACGGTGGTGCTGAACAAGATGCGCCAGCTGCAGGACATGGGGCACAACGTCATCTTCCTGATCGGCGACTTCACCTCCACCATCGGCGATCCCAGCGGCCGTAATAACACCCGTCCGCCGCTCACGCGCGAGCAGATCGAGTCCAACGCCAAGACCTATTACGCCCAGGCCAGCCTGGTGCTCGATCCGGCACGCACCGAGATCCGCTACAACTCCGAATGGTGCGATCCGCTGGGCGCGCGCGGCATGATCCAGCTCGCCTCGCGCTATACGGTCGCGCGCATGATGGAGCGCGAGGATTTCACCAAGCGCTTCAAGGGCGGCATCCCGATCTCGGTTCATGAATTCCTGTATCCGCTGATGCAGGGCTATGACTCGGTGGCGCTGAAGTCCGATCTGGAGCTGGGGGGCACCGATCAGAAGTTCAACCTGCTGGTCGGGCGCGAACTGCAAAAAGAGTATGGCCAGGAGCCGCAGTGCATCTTGACGATGCCGCTGCTGGTCGGGACGGATGGCGTAGAGAAGATGTCCAAGTCCAAGGGCAACTACATCGGCATTTCGGAGTCGCCCGATTCGATGTTCGGCAAGCTCATGTCGATTTCCGACACGCTGATGTGGCGCTACTTCGAGCTGCTGTCGTTCCGCACACTGGAAGACATCGCCGCGCTCAAGCAGGAGATCGACGGCGGCCGCAACCCGCGCGACGCCAAGGTCATGCTGGCCCAGGAAATCATCGCGCGCTTCCATTCCGCGAAGGCGGCCGACGAGGCGCTGGCCTCGTTTGAAGCCCGTTTCCGCGACGGAGCGATCCCCGATGACATGCCCGAGGTGAACATCGGCGGGGCGCCGGTGGGCATCCTGAAGCTGCTGCGCGAAGCCGGCCTGGTCGCGTCGGGCTCGGAAGCGCAGCGCAACGTGGAGCAGGGCGGCGTGCGCGTCAACGGCGATCGCGTGGAAGACAAATCGTTGCAATTGCCGGCGGGGACTTACGTCGTTCAGGTGGGCAAGCGCAAATTTGCGCGTGTTAACTTGAACCCATGATTGCGAAGTTTTGATACGCTGAGGGTACAGACAGGGGCAGTGGGGCCTTTGCGGCACATCAAGGAGCACGACATGAAACTTTCGAGTTTGTCCTTTTCCGATAACGAGTCGATTCCCGAACGCTACGCCTTCGGCAGGATCGATGCGCAATCGCACGTCGCGCTGGCAGACAACTTCAACCCGCAGTTTTCCTGGGACGACGTTCCGGCGGGCACGCAGTCGTTTGCCCTGATCTGCCACGATCCCGATGTGCCCTCCGAGCCCGACGACGTCAACCAGGAAGGCCGCGAGGTACCCGCCAGCCTGCCCCGCGTGGACTTCTTTCATTGGGTGCTGGTCGACCTGCCGGCCGACCTGCGCGACATCGAGGAAGGCACCTTTTCCAGCGGCATCACGCCGCGCGGCAAGGGCGGCCCGCTGGCGCCGATGGACGCGCGCCAGGGCATCAACTCGTACTCGTCATGGTTCGCCAATGACCACGACATGAGTGGCGACTACTTCGGCTATGACGGCCCGTGCCCGCCCTGGAACGACGCCATCGTGCACCGCTATGTATTTACCCTGTACGCGCTGGACGTGCCCACGCTGAATCTGCAGGGATCCTTCACTGGCGAGGACGCGCTGCGCGCCATCCAGAAGCACGTGCTGGCTCAGGCGTCGCTGACGGGCACCTATACGCTCAATCCGAAGCTGGCTCCCAAGCAGATCGGCGCCACTTCGGCCTGATCCGCCGCGCCACGGCAAGGCCGCAGTCTTGCGACTGCGGCCTTTTTCCATCTCCGAAAAGATTCAGCCCATTGCGCGCTTGAGCCGCAGCAGCGCCAATCCAAAAGTGATGAAGATGGCGCCGACCAGGCGGTTGATCCAGGTCACGCTACTACTAGCGAGTAGGTTATGAGCGTGGCGCTTTGCATGAAAGTTTCTCAAGTCGGGTTGAGACGGGTTTTCCGGCCGCGGAGGATGGCGTGGTTTTCGCGCCCGTGCCGGGAATTTTGCCCGGGTTCCCGGCATTTTGAGCGCAATTGATTCTGCCCGCCGGGGTAAACTATCCATCATTCTCCGGGTTTACCCACCCGGGCGCCGTTTTCTCTTCTCTTACCGCCTCAGGAATCCCCCGTCATGTTTGACCGCAACCTCACCTTGTCCAAGGCTGACCCGGACGTTTGGGCCGCCATCCAGAAGGAAGACGTCCGCCAGGAACAGCACATCGAGCTGATCGCCTCGGAGAACTACGCCAGCCCGGCCGTCATGGAAGCCCAGGGTACGCAGCTCACCAACAAGTACGCCGAAGGCTATCCGGGCAAGCGCTACTACGGCGGTTGCGAATACGTGGACGTGGTCGAGCAACTGGCCATCGACCGTCTGAAGCAGATCTTCGGCGCCGAAGCCGCCAACGTGCAGCCCAACTCGGGTTCGCAGGCCAACCAGGGCGTGTACATGGCCGTCCTGAAGCCGGGCGACAAGGTGCTGGGCATGAGCCTGGCCGAAGGCGGCCACCTGACGCACGGCGCGTCGGTCAATGCCTCGGGCAAGCTGTACAACTTCATCTCCTACGGCCTGGACGAAAACGAAGTCCTGAACTACGACCAGGTCGAGCAACTGGCCCGCGAGCACAAGCCCAAGCTGATCGTGGCTGGCGCCTCCGCCTATGCCCTGCACATCGACTTCGAGCGCATGGCCCGCATCGCCCGTGAAAACGGCGCGCTGTTCATGGTCGACATCGCCCACTACGCGGGTCTGGTCGCCGGCGGCGCCTACCCCAACCCGGTGCCGCACGCCGACTTCGTCACCTCGACCACGCACAAGTCGCTGCGTGGCCCGCGCGGCGGCGTCATCATGATGAAGGCCGAGCACGAGAAGATCATCAACTCGGCGATCTTCCCCGGCATCCAGGGCGGTCCGCTGATGCACGTCATCGCCGGCAAGGCCGTGGCCTTCAAGGAAGCGCTGGAACCCGCCTTCAAGGACTACGCGCAGCAAGTGGTCAAGAACGCCAAGGTGCTGGCCGACACGCTGGTCAAGCGCGGCCTGCGCATCGTCTCCGGCCGCACCGAAAGCCACGTCATGCTGGTGGACCTGCGTTCCAAGGGCATCACGGGCAAGGAAGCGGAAGCGGTGCTGGGCCAAGCCCACATCACGGTGAACAAGAACGCGATCCCGAACGATCCGGAAAAGCCCTTCGTGACCAGCGGCATCCGCCTGGGCACGCCGGCCATGACCACGCGCGGCTTCACCGAAGCGGAAGCCGAGCTGACCGCCAACCTGATCGCCGACGTGCTGGACAATCCGCGCGACGAAGCCAACATTGCCGCCGTGCGTGCCCGCGTCAATGAACTGACCTCGCGCCTGCCGGTCTACGGTAAGAAGTAAGCGAGCATCCCTGCGGCGGGCTGCGGCCTGGCCGCAGCGGTCCACAAGGGACGGCCCCGCAAGGCGCCGTCCCTTTGCTTTCGGGGCGGCCGACGCCGCCCTGGTAAAAAATACGGGGGCGGATTAGCCTGTATTGACGCTGGCGGCCGGGCGTCTCGTTACAATATGCTCAAATATTGCCCTTTCAGCGCCTTTAGGGATCACACATGCGGTGTCCATTTTGCGGCAATGCCGAAACGCAGGTCGTAGACAGCCGGGTCTCCGAAGAAGGCGACGCCATACGCCGTCGCCGTCGCTGCCTGTCCTGTGACAAGCGCTTCACCACCTATGAACGGGTGGAGTTGGCCATGCCTTCCATCGTGAAGCGCAATGGCAGCCGCAGCGATTACGATCCCGGCAAGCTGCGCGCCAGCTTGAGCCTGGCGTTGCGCAAGCGCCCCGTCAGCACGGAAGACGTGGACGCCGCGGTCGCACGCATCGAAGAGCAACTGCTGGCCAGCGGATTGCGCGAAGTGCCCAGCGAACATATCGGCGAGCTCGTCATGAACGAACTGCGCAAGCTCGACAAGGTGGCGTACGTGCGTTTCGCTTCGGTCTACAAGAGCTTCGAGGACATCGGCGAATTCGTCGAGGCCATCCGCGAGATGCAGGGTCCGTTGCTGCCGGGCAAGCTGCGCAAGGACTAGCGGTTCGGCTCAAGGTCCGGGGCCGGCTGGCGCCACGGAAGCAGGAAAACGACGGCGCTGCGGCGCCGTCATTGCATGGTGGGCGCCGAACGCGCGAGGCTGGGCGTCAGCGGCTGGAATTTGCGCCAGACACGGCGCATGTGCTGCGCCGACCCGAATCCCGACTTCTCGGCCACGCGCTCCAGGTCCAACCGGGTATCGCGCAGCAGGTCGCGCGCCAGCGCCACGCGTATCTGATAGAGGTAGTCCATCGGCGTGCAGCCCGCGTGTTCGCGGAACAGCCGGGTCAGATGGCGCGCGCTGGTGTGCGCCTGGTCCGCCAGCGATTGCGCCGACCAGGGCGCCGCCGGATCGCGGATGACCGCGTCCTGCACCCGGTGCACGCCCGGATGCAGGTGGCTGCGGTGGTCCAGCCAGGGCGACAGCGTGGAATCCGTGCCGGCGCGCCGCTGGTAGACCACCATGTCGCGCGCGGTTTCGCTGGCCACGCGTGGTCCGCAATGCCGCGACACCATGTGCAGCGCCAGGTCGATGCCGGCCGTGATGCCGGCGCTGCTGACCAGTTTGCCGTCCTCGACGAAGATGCGGTTGTCATGCAGCCGCGCGCTCGGGTCGATGCTCGCCAACTGTTCCAGGCAGGTATGGTGGGTGGTGCAGTCGCGCTGCCGCGTCAGCCCGGCGGCGGCGGCAAACAGGGCGCCGGCGCATACCGTCATCAGCGTGAAGCCGTCCGCGGGATGGCGGACGGCCAGCCAGTCGATGATGGCGCGCGAGTCGGGGTCGTCCAGACGCGTGGGTTTGCCCACCACGCCTGAAATGATGACCAGGGCTTCGGGCGGCAGACTGGCCGGCAGGGCCTGGATATGTGCCAGGTGCAGGCCGGGCAGGCCGCTTTCGACCTCCCGGGACGGGCCGCAGAAATGCTGTTCGAAGGCGCCCGGAGCCAGCTTGTTGGCCACGCGGAAGGCCTCCGCCGGGCCTGCGACGTCCAGCAGCACGATGCCCCGCGTCAGCACGAAATACACCGGAACCATGCGGCTCTCCGCCAGCGTCAGGCCGCCAGCGCGTCGGCCGCGCGCGCGATACGGGCAAAACGCCCTTGCAGCACCAGCTCGGTCCGGTCGCGGATCTCGGCCGGCGTGTAGTGCTGGCCGGACGGGCTTTGCATGGCGAAGGTCAGGGTGGCGTCGGTGGGGAACACCACCTTGTAGCCGGCGTCGCTGGCATGGCGCGAGGTGGTTTCGCAGCACTGTTCGGTGCGGATGCCGCTGACGATGATGCCTTCGATGCCGTGCTTCACCAGCCAGTCCTGCAGGCTGGCGCCGTCCGCGTCCTTGGCGTAGAGCGAGGAATGCACGGTCTTGTGGAACACGGCGGTGGGGGCGATGCGCAATTCCTTGAGCGTCTTGACGTGCCCGGAGGCCAGAGAAAAGGGGTTGGCGGGGTCGTCCGACACGCTGGTGTGGAATACCTGCAGCACCGGAATGTCGCGGGCCTGGGCCTCATCGATCAGGGACTGGATCCGTTCCACGAAGGCGGGGTACTCCGTTTCATCCCAAAACGGACGTTGCCGGAAAGAGTCTTGTACGTCGATGACGATCAGTGCTTGTTTCATGGACCACGCTCCTGGAGCGAGAATTGTAGAGGGTGTGATGCCATTTTTACTGCAATCCGATGCTGCGGCGAGCGCGGCGAAAGACGGCTGTCGGCCTAAAACGGACATGAGTGGCTGGCGCGGCCGAGCGCCACCGTCCGGCCGCCTGCCCGACCCGCGGCGGACATACAATCCTGGACATGATGATTCCCAGCGACAACGACGACATTCTCTGGATGCGGCGCGCCCTGGCGCTGGCGCAGACCGTCATGTACACCACCGCGCCCAACCCCAGGGTAGGCTGCGTGATCGTGCGCGACGGGCGCGTGCTGGGCGTAGGGGCGACGCAGCCTCCCGGCGGCCCGCACGCGGAAGTCTGCGCCCTGCGCGACGCCCAGGCGCGCGGCGAATCCGTGGCGGGCGCCACGCTCTACGTCACCTTGGAGCCTTGCAGCCATTTCGGCCGCACGCCGCCCTGTGTGGACGCCGTGCTCGCGGCCCGGCCGGCGCGGGTGGTGGTGGCCATAGGCGATCCCAATCCGCTGGTCAACGGCCAGGGGCTGGCGCGCCTGCGCGATGCCGGCATCGCGGTGACCACCGGCATCTGCCGCGCGGAGGCGCTGGCCATCAACGCAGGCTTCATCTCGCGCATGAGCCGCGGCCTGCCATGGGTGTGGATGAAGATGGCGGCCTCGCTGGACGGGCGCAGCGCGTTGCATAACGGCGTCTCGCAATGGATCACCGGGCCCGACGCCCGCGCCGACGGACACCGCTGGCGCGCCCGCGCCTGCGTCGTCCTGACCGGCATGGGTACCGTGCTGAAGGACGATCCGCAGCTCAACGCCAGGGGCGTGGATACGCCTCGCCAACCGCGCAAGGCAGTGGTGGACGGCCGTTTCGAGATCCCCGAGGACGCCCGGCTGTTCGATGGCGCCGAGGTCATCATTTTTACGGCCCACGATGATGCGGCCAAGGCCGGGCGTCTGCAGGCCCGGAACGCCCGCGTGGTGCTGCTGCCGGGCGAAGCGCCCGGCCGGGTCGACCTGCCGGCGATGATGCGCTGGCTGGCGCAGGAACAGTTCAACGAGGTCCACGTGGAAGCCGGCGCCGGCCTGAGCGGCGCGTTGGTCGCCGCCGGCTGCGTGGACGAATTGCTGCTGTACCTGGCGCCGGTGCTGCTGGGCGATGCGGCCGGCATGGTCCGCCTGCCCATGCTGGAGCATCTGGACGGTGCCCGGCGTTACGAATTCATCGAGACCGCGCCGGTGGGCGCGGATCTGCGCGTGCGCGCCAGGGTCGCCGATACCTGGGATCAGCTGACGCAGCGAGTGCAACTGCCGGAGCTGTCCTAGGCCCGGCGCCGATCTGTGCGCGCCGCGGTGTAGCGCCAGGCTAGGATTGCGGCGGCGCCGCCGGCCAGGGCCAGCAACGCGGCTGCCAGCAGCAGGCCGGGATGGCTGCGGCGCAGGCGTTCCCACGATTTCTCGGCCTGCGCGTAATGGAACCAGGCCGCCGCCTGGAAGTCGGGCGCGGCGCATTCGCGGCCGAAGGAGCCGCTGAACGGCACCTGCGCACCCTGTTCTATATAGCGGCGGTAGATCGCCGAGGCCAGTTCCGGGGCGTCATCGATGATGTAGCGGGCGCCCTGGCACAGCACGGCGGCGTAGGCTTGCGAGCGGTGCGGCAGCTCGTCGGCCGCGCGCAATGCGTGATTGGCCGCGATTTCGCGGTAGTGGAAGCGGGCATAGGGCCGCGCTTCGCTGGCGGCGTAGCGGCGGCGTTCCTCTTCGGTGACGAACGGGCCCGGCAGCGCGGCCGCGGCGCGCAAGGCCGGCGTGTCGGGCGTTTCGGGCGTGCTGGCATCGCCGTCGTACGCCTTCCAGCCTGGGATCGCGCTGCGCCCCGCGCCATAACTCGTGTTGCCGCCATAGACCGCGAAATCGGGCTCCTGTTCGTAGCCCATGATCTCCATCCCGTCGCGCCGCGCCAGCCGCGAGGCCTCGTACCAGGCTTCGGCCCGCGACGTGCGGCCCCAGGCGTGGCCGGCACGGCGCAAGGCCGCGCCGTATTCCGCGGCGAGCCGACGGGTTTGCGGCAGCCGCATTTCCGATTTGCCGTCGACGCTTTCCAGCGTGGCGTAGCGGGCGTCCGAATCGGCCGGGAAATAGGGCAGCGCCTGCTCGATCGAACCGTCGCGCACCAGGCGGCGAGCCAGCAGCAGGCGCAGGCGGTCGGACGCGGTGATGGGATGCTGCCTTACCCATTCATAGAAATTCTGCAGGTCGCGCGGCGCGGATCCGGCAGATGCCGGCGCGGCGGGCGCATGCCGGTCCACATAGGCCTTGAGTTCGGCGGTTGTCAGCACACGTTCGGCGACGTAGGCCGCGTCGTTCCAGTACGGGGTGGAGAGCCAGAAGCCCTGGGTCGAGTCGTCCGTCACGGTGGCGTTCAGCAGTTGATCCAGCGCCTCGACGTACTGGCCGCGCGACAGCGTCAGCACGCCTTGCTCGCCCAGCAGGCGCGCCGCGCCGGTAGCCTCCACGCTGCCGTCGGCGCGCGGAAACGCGCGGGCAGCCTGCGCATAGGCCTGGGCCGCCGCCAGCGTGTCGCCTTGCCGCAGCGCCAGTTTGGCGCGCACCCACCACGCCAGCGCCGTGTCCAGCCGCGCGACCAGCGTTTGCGCCAGGTCGTAGCGGCCGATGCGGTAGGCCAGGGCAGCCACGCGGTCGGCGTCCGGCACCTGTCGCAGGTCCTGGGTTTCCAGCGCGGCAACCAGCGATTGCAGCGCCGGATTCGGCGTGACCTCGTGTCCCTGCGCGGCATCGGCAAGCCCGATCTGGCCGGTCGTGTCATAGGCGGCAAAGGGATCGCTGGCGCTGTCCGGCCTGCCGTCCACGATGTCGCCGACCCGAGCCAGCGCATAGGCCACCAGCAGGCGTTGCGAGACCGGATCGTCGATCAGCCGGCGCGTGCGCGCCGGATCTTCCAGGGCCCATTGCGCCAGCATGCGCAGCGATGCATTGCCGCTGCCGGACTCGCGCGCGGCCTGTTCGGCATAGAGGCGCAGCGCGTGCTGCAGCGAGGCCGCGGGGATGGCGTCCATGCAGGGTTCGGCGTTGACCAGCTCCATATAGCTGCATTGCCCTTGCGGCCCGGCCAGGAACAGACGCGCCTCCTGGCCGTAGCTGGCCACGGCCAGACCCAGCGGATCCGGCGCGCCGTCACGCGCCAGTTGCCGCACGCGGGCATAGGCTTGCGCCGCGGCCTGCCGCTGCGCCTCGGCGTCGCCAGCGGTCAGCTCTGCCTCGTCCCCGATTTCCGCCAGCATATAGGCGGCCCAGACGCTGCGCGCCATGGCCTGCTGCGGCGGCAGCTGGAGGATGGCGCGGTAGCGGGCGCGCGCCAGCTCCAGCAGACGGTCGGCATCCGGCCCGCGAGCGGCCTGCGTGTCGACCGCGGCGGCGGTGTAGAGCCGTACAGCTTCAGGCAAACCAGCGCCCAGCGCATAGGCCCGGTCGCCGTCGGGTTGCGCGCGCATGGCGCGAGCCGTGGCCCGCTGCGCCGGCGTCAGCGCAGGATCGCGGTCTTCCGGCAAGGCGTTCTGCTGATAGCTGCCGTCCGGCAATTCGTAGGCTTCGCGCGCCTGCAGCCCATCGCTGGCCTGCACGAGGCGGGCTGCCTCATAGCCGAAAGAGTTGGCCGGCGTGGCGCGCAGCGTGGCCGCGCGATCGTCGAGCAGCTGGGCGGGGAACTCCGGCCCGCAGGCGATAACGATGCCCGCGCCGGCCAGGAGCAGCAGCGCCGCCAGCGGTTTACGGTTGTACTTGGAAGCTCGAGGGCCCGTTTTCACAGCGTATCCAGCCTATGTTGCGTTGGCCGCCGGCGCGCAGCAGGCCGTCTTGGGAGCGGCGCAGGAAGGCGCCGGCGGAATCATGTTCGAGGGTATAGCCATTGATGCCGTCGGCCGCGCGGCAGGCGCCGTTCCAGCGGATCGCGAAGGGCAGGGCCGCGTCCGCATTGCCGCCGTTGGACAGTATCAGGTCCTGCGCGCCGCTGCCGCCCGCCGCGCGCGCCGTGACCGACAGCGCCGGCAGCAGGGGCTGGCGCGTCAGCACCGCGCGCCAGGTGGCCAGGCTCCAGGCGCGTTCGTCGCGCGCGGTGGGCAGGCGGAACCAGACGATGCCCGCCAATCCGCGCGGACGGGAGCGGTGGATCTCGTCGACGAAAGCCGCCATGGCTGCAGGCGTGGCCACCAGTTCGCTGGCGCGGCCGCCTGGCAGCAGGGCGGAACGCTCGCTTTCGACCGCGGCGATGCTGCCGTCGTCGTTCCAGCTCACGCGGCTGCCATAGGTCGCCAACGCCACGCGCCATGGCCGCTGGGTGCGGTCCGCGAAAGCCGCGAGCCAGGCGTTTGCGCGCTTGGCGTTGAACAGCCCTTGTTCGGGACTCAGCACGGCATGGACCTGCAACACGGCTTCATCGGGAATCCGCAGCAGCGCGTCGAGCCCGGATCCGTTCAGCCATGTGGGCAGCGCGGTTATCGACAAAGGCAGATCGGGTCCCAAGCCGCGCTTTACCTCCTCCAGAAAGGCCGCGTAGGCAGGCAATTTGGAGGTGGGGCAGTCGTAATCGATTTCGATGCCAGCCAAGGCGATGCCCGCGCTTTCCCATGCGCCGCGCGCGGTCTTGATCCGCGCAAGCACATCCGGCGCCGGCAGCGCATCGACGCGGCCGTCCAGGCGAAAAACCATGATGACGGGACGCCTGGCCGCCGCCAGGGCAGCCAGATCGGGCGCCGCAGTGAACCATCTGCCATCCGGGTTCATTTCCGCCATCAGCACGCGCCATGCCCGCACCGCGTCGGCGCTGTCGGCCAGCGCCTGGCTGACCGACGGCGTCCAGACTCGCTGCCAGACATAGGCATCGCCGGGCAGATCGGCCTGCTTGCCGCAAGCGGCCAGCAACAGCAGAAAGACGCCGCAAAGCGCCGCGGAACAGCGTTTGGCAAGGATGTTCATGCGGCTGGCCAGGATCGGAAAGACATGACGCGGCGACGGCGAGGGGCGGATGGAAAGAAACGCGATGGATGCGCGGCGCGTTTCGAATGCGTGATTCTATCGCCGCCGCAAGGGGTACTAGCACTCTGTGCTTGCGGCTGCCAATCGCGCATAGGTCCGTAATCCGCGGCCTGCGAGCAATCGCGATGCGCAGGCGCCATCGAATTGCAATCAAGTTTGCGCATGTCTGCGTGCTTGCCGTGCGCGTCCGTCGCATGAATTCAAAAGCGCGTGGCGCGACTATTTTTGGCATTGCGCTAAATGAATTGCCACAAAAACGTCAATTGGCTTTAGCATAGTCACATGACTTGGCGCCACGCACTGATGGACTACACCGTGCAATGCCACGCGCCCTCGTCACCACGGATCCTCGTGCTGCGTCATCGGTGCTTTTCACAACCGAACCAGCACGCTGCTGAACGAAGACGCAACGCGCCGTTCAGACCGTCCGCTGCCATCGCACAGCGGGCGCATCGGGTTTATAGCCCGCATCATAAAAATCCCTGGGACATCGCTCTTCCCTTCAAATCATTGCTGAGCATTTCATGTGCGGACGCATCTTGCACGCGCATACGGCGATATGCTGAAGTCGGACGAGTGAACTTATTCACTTAAGTTGCATTCCCTGACGGAACTTGTATCCGAAGAGTGCAGCCTAATTGGAAAGGGCCTGATCATGCCTTTGGTTGATGTGTGGCGAAAGCAACATACCATCCGGCCGACAGTGCTTATCGCGAGATTGTCTAGTAAAGCGCGAGCGCTGAGGCACAATGGGGGCAGGTAGGGACGTATTGGATTTTTCGCGTGTTGTAGGAGGTTTCCGTGCAAAACATCGTCGAAGGCTTCAAGTCGCAGTATGCAAGAGAGCAGGAATCGGAACTCTCTCTCGAGGAGTACCTCAACCTCGCCAAAAGCGATCCCATGGCGTACGCCAGCCCCGCAGAACGCATGCTGGCGGCGATCGGCGAACCCGAAATCGTGGATACGCGCAACGACCAACGTCTTTCCCGATTGTTTTCCAACCGGACCATCCGGCGCTATCCGGCGTTCCAGGAGTTCTACGGCATGGAGGACGTGATCGGGCAGATCGTCGCGTTCTTCAAGCACGCCGCTCAGGGGCTGGAAGAGCGCAAGCAAATCCTTTATCTGCTGGGCCCGGTGGGCGGCGGCAAGTCGTCCATCGCGGAGCGGCTCAAGTCGCTGATGGAGGCCTACCCCATCTACGCCTTGAAGGGTTCGCCGGTGAACGAATCGCCGCTCGGGCTGTTCCACCCGGAACGCTTCGGCGACACGCTTGAAAAGGAATACGGCATCCCGCGGCGCTACCTGAGCGGCATCATGTCGCCCTGGGCCGTGAAGCGCCTGAAGGAGTTCGACGGCGACATCTCGAAGTTCCGCGTCGTGCGCCTGAACCCGTCGGTGCTGCGCCAGATCGCCATCGCCAAGACCGAGCCGGGCGACGAGAACAACCAGGACATTTCCTCGCTGGTGGGCAAGGTCGACATCCGCAAGCTCGACCGCCACTCGCAGGACGATCCGGACGCCTACAGCTACTCCGGCGGGCTGTGCCTGGCCAACCAGGGGCTGCTGGAATTCGTGGAGATGTTCAAGGCCCCGATCAAGATGCTGCACCCCTTGCTGACGGCCACCCAGGAAGGCAACTTCAAGGGCACCGAGGGCTTTTCCGCGATCCCGTTCAACGGCGCCATCCTGGCCCACTCGAACGAATCGGAATGGCAGACCTTCCGCAACAACAAGCACAACGAGGCGTTCCTCGACCGTATCTATATCGTCAAGGTGCCTTACTGCCTGCAGGTCTCGGAAGAGGTCCGCATCTACGAAAAGCTGCTGCACCACAGCTCGCTGTCCACGGCGCCGTGCGCGCCGGGAACGTTGGACATGATGGCGCAGTTCTCGGTCCTGACGCGCCTGAAGGAACCCGAGAACTCCAGCCTCTATTCGAAGCTGCGCGTCTACGACGGCGAAAGCCTGAAGGACGTGGACCCCAAGGCCAAGGCCCTGCAGGAATACAAGGACTATGCCGGTACCGACGAAGGCATGACCGGGGTGTCGACGCGTTTCGCGTACAAGATCCTGTCCAGCGTCTTCAACTACGACCAGACCGAAGTCGCCGCCAACCCGGTGCACCTGATGTACGTGCTCGAGCAGCGGATCGGCCGCGAGGATTATCCCGAGGAAATCCGCCGACGCTATCTTGAATTCATCAAGGGCTACCTGGCGCCGCGTTATGCGGAATTCATCGGCAAGGAGATCCAGACCGCCTACCTGGAGTCGTACTCGGAATACGGCCAGAACATCTTCGACCGCTACGTGACCTTTGCCGACTGCTGGATCCAGGACGAGGAATTCCGCGACCCGGAAACCGGCGAAAGCTTCGACCGCAGCGCGCTCAACGACGAACTGGAAAAGATCGAGAAGCCGGCCGGCATCGCCAACCCGAAGGATTTCCGCAACGAGATCGTCAACTTCGTGCTGCGGGCGCGCGCCAACAACAACGGCCGCAACCCGACCTGGACCAGCTATGAAAAGCTGCGCGAAGTGATCGAAAAGAAGATGTTCTCGAACACGGAAGACCTGCTGCCGGTGATCTCGTTCAACGCCAAGGCGTCGGCCGAGGACAAGTCCAAGCATCAGAGCTTCGTCGATCGCATGGTTGAAAAGGGCTACACGGAAAAGCAGGTCAGGCTGCTGTGCGAGTGGTATCTCCGTGTGAGGAAGTCTTCCTGAGCGAGGTGAATCATGAATTCACTTATCGATCGCCGTCTTAACGGGCGCAATAAAAGCGCCGTCAACCGGGAGCGTTTTCTCCGGCGTTACAAGGACCAGATCCGCAAGGCGGTACACGGGATGATCCGCGACCGCTCCATCCAGGACATGGATCAGGGCGGCGAGATCAACCTGCCCGCCCGCGACATCTCCGAGCCGACCTTCCACCATGGCCAGGGCGGCGACCGCGAGATCGTGCACCCCGGCAACCGCGAGTTTGCCAAGGGCGATACCTTCGACCGGCCGCAGGGCGGGCAGGGGGAAGGCGGGTCCGAGCCGGGTGAAGGTGAATCGGTCGACCAGTTCACCTTCAGCCTGTCGCGGGCCGAGTTCCTGAACCTGTTCTTTGAAGACCTGGAACTGCCGCACATGGCGCGCACCCAGCTGGGCGAGGTCAGCCAGAAGAAATGGCAGCGCGCCGGCTACACGACCACGGGCTCGCCCAGCATGCTGAGCATCAGCCGTACGCTCAAGTCGTCGCTGGCGCGCCGCGTGTCGCTGGGCGTGAAGGCACGCGCCGATCTCGAGGATGCCGAGGAACGCCTGGCCAAGGCGCTGGAAGCTGGCGCTGCCGCCGACGAAATCAAGGCGCTGGAACAGGACGTCGAGGATTGCCGCGAGCGCCTGGCCCGCGTGCCCTTCCTGGACGACCTGGACCTGCGTTACCGCAACCGGGTGTCGGTGGCCATCCCCATGGCGCGCGCCGTCATGTTCTGCCTGATGGACGTGTCGGGCTCCATGGACGAGAATAAGAAGGACTTGGCCAAGCGCTTCTTCTCGCTCTTGTACCTGTTCCTGTCGCGCAAGTACGAGCACGTGGACCTGGTCTTCATCCGCCATACCGACAACGCCGAGGAAGTCGACGAGCACACCTTCTTCTACGATCCCAAGAGCGGCGGCACCATCGTGCTGTCGGCGCTGGAGCTGATGCGCGAGATCCTGGAGAAGCGCTATCCGCCGACCGCCTGGAACGTGTATGCGGCGCAAGCCAGCGACGGCGACTCGTTCGGCGCCGACGCGGGCAAGAGCGCGCGTTTCCTGGCCGAGCACCTGTTGCCCGCCACGCGCTACTTCGCCTACATCGAAGTGCCCGACTCGCAGGAGGCGCGCAAGAGCAGCCTGTGGGCGGAATATGAACAGAAACTGGAGCCGCATTTCGTCATGCGGCGCATCTGCGAACGCGGCGAGATCTTCCCCGTGTTCCATGACCTGTTCAAAAAGGAAACCGCATGAATGCCATCGTGGGAGCGCTCGTGGAACCGGAGGCCGCCGGCAGCGCCCGGCCGATCTCCCAGGGTTCTGAATGGACCTTCGAACTGATCCAGTCCTATGACGAGGCCATCTCCAAGATCGCCGCCGAATACGGGCTGGACACGTACCCGAACCAGATCGAGGTGATCACCTCGGAACAGATGCTGGACGCCTATGCGTCGGCCGGGCTGCCCATCGGCTATCCGCACTGGTCGTACGGCAAGGAATTCATCCGCAACGAGCAGTTCTACCGCCGCGGCATGCAGGGGCTGGCGTACGAGATCGTCATCAACTCCAACCCTTGCATCTCCTATCTCATGGAAGAGAACTCCATGACGATGCAGGCGCTGGTGATCGCCCACGCCTGTTACGGCCACAACTCGTTCTTCAAAGGCAATTATCTGTTCCGCCAATGGACCGACGCGGACGGCGTGCTGGACTACCTGGTCTTCGCGCGCAAGTACGTCATGTCCTGCGAAGACCGCTACGGCATCGACGCGGTGGAAGCCTTGCTCGACTCCTGCCACGCGCTCTCGCACCACGGCGTGGACCGCTACAAGCGTCCGACGCCCATTTCCTACAAGGAAGAGGCCGCGCGCCAGGCCGAACGCCAGGAGCATGCCCGCCTGCAGTACAACGACCTGTGGCGTACCCTGCCGCGCCTGGAGACCGACAAGGACACCCGCGTCGCAGCCTCGGTGTTCCCGCCGGAGCCCGAAGAGAATCTGCTCTACTTCATCGAGAAGTACTCGCCCAAGCTCGCGCCCTGGCAGAAGGAACTGGTGCGCATCGTCCGCAAGATCGCGCAGTACTTCTATCCGCAGACCCAGACCAAGGTCATGAACGAAGGCTGGGCCACGTTCTGGCACTACACCATCCTGAACCGGCTGCATGAAAAAGGGCTGGTCAACGACGGCTTCATGATGGAATTCCTGCAAAGCCACACCAACGTGGTCAGCCAGCGCGGCTTCGACGAACGCGGCTACGGCGGCATCAACCCCTACGCGCTGGGCTTTGCCATGATGTCCGACATCCGCCGCATCTGCGAGGCGCCCACGCCCGAGGACCGGCGCTGGTTCCCCGACATCGCCGGCGGCGACTGGCTGAAGACGCTGGACTTCGCCATGCGCAACTTCAAGGACGAGTCCTTCATCTCGCAGTACCTGTCGCCCCGCCTGATCCGCGAGTTCCGCCTCTTCGCGATCTCGGATCATCAGGCCAACCCCAAGCTGGAAGTCGCCGCCATCCACGACGACGAAGGCTACCGCGACATCCGCCGCCTGCTGGCCGCGCAGCACAACCGCGACAACATGGTGCCGGATATCCAGGTGGTCCGCTTCAACCGCGACTCCGACCGCTCGCTGGTGCTGCGCCACCTGAAGAGCCGCGGCCGCCCGCTGGCCGGCGATGACGCCGAACAGGTCATGAAGCATCTTGCGCGGCTGTGGGGTTTCAGGGTGCGGCTGGAAGAAACCGAGCCGGACGGCACCATCAGCTCCTATCGGGAACAGGATCCGCCGACATCGGCCTAGCGTGCCTGACGGGTAAGGAAGGGGGGGGCGATGTGTCGTCCCCTTTTCTTTGCCTGCTTGTCGGCCATATGCGAAATCTGCTAGAATCGCGGATTCGCAATTTCTGCAGCGGCTTGCCCGCAGCAAAAATCGCAGATAGGACAGGTGGCCGAGCGGTTGAAGGCGCACGCCTGGAAAGCGTGTATACGTCAAAAGCGTATCGGGGGTTCGAATCCCCCTCTGTCCGCCAGGAATACTTATGGATCGTCGCTTGGAACAAAGCGACGAGCACTCAAGCCCCACACGTGATGCACGGTGGGGCTTTTTCATGCCTATTTGTCAGACGGTTTCATCCAGGGAAGTCGATAGCCCGGTGCTAAATTCGTTCGGATATCTCTCAGTCCTTCCCATGTACGACGGCACCGGCATGTACTCGCTGCGGGAAGCTACTAGGCTAGTCCAAGCACAGTCTCGCGACCTCAATCGCTGGCTTTTCGGGTATCACTACCAAAAAGGCCGGGGCGAGAAAGCCGTACGTGCATTTTCCGCGCCGTTGTGGAAAACGCAGGTAGATTTGGCGACTTACGATGAACCCGTCATTGGCTTTCGCGATCTGCTGGAGGCGCGCTTTGTGCAGGCGTTCATCGCTCATGGTGTGCCCTTAGCCGTGATTCGTCGATGCCTGGAGAACGCTCAGGCGATCTATGGCGTGGAGTATCCATTCACCACCCTGCAGTTCAAGACCGACGGTAAGACCATATTCGGGGATGCCATAAAGCAGGTCGAGAGCGACGGGGCGATGGTCGGCCTGCGCAGCAGGCAGGGCGTCTTTAAAGACATCATTCACCCGTCTCTGTACGCTGGAATCGAATACAGCGGTTCCCAGGCAACGAGATGGTATCCGGCATCTCGGCGTGATCGAGTTGTACTCGACCCTTCCCGGCAGTTCGGCAGTCCAATCATTGAAGATACGGGTACGCCCACGGATGCGCTGTGCGCTTCTTTCCTGGCGGAAGGGGCAAGCGACCGCGCGTTGCACATCACGTCTGAGGCCTACAACGTGGCGCCGAGGTATGTCCGTTCCGCCGTCAAGTTCGAAGAGAGCTTGCGGCGGACCGCAAATTGAACTTTCTGTTCGACAATAATCTGCGGCCTGGTTGGGCGGGCATATTCTCTGCCGCGAGTAAACGCATATTTCTTGACGCCGAGCTTGGCCAGGTATGCCATCTACGCGAGAAATTCGCGGCGGATACCAAAGACGAAGAATGGCTGGCCGCGTTGGGTAACGCCGGACATTGGGCGATCGTATCTTGCGACAAATTTCGCAAGCAAAGCGGCGCCGAACGTCAGGTCATCCGGCAGCGCGGGCTATCTGTGTTCGTACTTCAGCGGAGGCGGCCTCACGGTGTTTGCTCCAGCAGGCCTGCCAGCGCCGCGACCGGCACCGGTTTGACTGGGGCCCGAGCGGTGAAGGCGCCCGCCGCGTCGACCTCCATTTTGCGCGTCGCGGCCACCATATGGGCGACGGTGTGCTGGCAATAGCGCCCCTGGCAGAATCCCATCCCCGTGCGGCAGGCTAGCTTGACGCTGTTTACGTCGCTGGCGTGCGGGTTGTCCGCCAGGAATGACTGCACGGCTCCGGCCGTGACTTCCTCGCAGCGGCAGACGGTGGTTTGCGGCGTGGCGAGTTTTGTCAGGGCGTCCAGCCTGGGTTCGAAGAATCGAAGCACGGCTTCGCTGAAGCGGCTTGCCTTGCGGCGCGCGTTGTCTTCCTGGCGCAAGGATGCCTGGATGGCTTGATCGGGTGCGCCGCCGCGCAGATCCAGCACGGCCTGCAAGGCGGCAATGCGCCCTTCGATGGCAGCCATTTCGGCGCCGCCTATCCCGGCAGGTTCTCCCGCCACGAAAACCCGCGGCCGGCTGGTTCGCATGCGTTCGTCGTGCGATACGATCCAGCCGCCTTGCCCTGGCCGCCATACGGTTGCGCAGCCGGCCTGGCGAGCCAGTTCAGTGGAGGCGAGCAGCCCGTAGCCAGTGACCAGAATGTCGGTCTGCAGCGCGCGTTCGGTGCCGGCAATGGGCTCCCATTCCGGCGTGGCGTTGCTCAGCACAACCTGCTCCACCGCCCCATTTCCCGAGGCACGCGTCAGCAGCGTGGCAAAGCGTATCGGGACCCGATGCCGCCGCAGGTTGCGCAGCGCGCTGGCCGCCTGCCGGAACAGGTCGAGGTGCCCGGGCAGCGCCCGCCAGGAGGACAGCAGCTCGGCCAGCGACGGCTTCGGACGCGCGATGGCAACTTCGGCGACCTCCGCGCCGGACTCGACCAGAAGGTCTGCGACCAGCAGCAACAGGGGGTGGGAGCCGGCCAGGACGAAGCGCCTCCCCGGCCGAAGAAACTGGCTCTTCATCAGGGTTTGCACGCCGCCGGCGGACATGACGCCCGGCAGGGTCCAGCCGGGGAAGGCCACGGGCAGGTCGTAGGCGCCGGTGGCGATCAACAGCGCGGCGCCGTCAATCATTGCCGCGTGGCTGCCGCGGTTGATGCCGACCCTTACGCCGGGGTGATCCGGCCTGCGGAACACGCCCCAGGCGGTGCTGCCGAAGCGCCATTGGATCTGCGTCGACTGTCGCGCCTGTTCAAGCAGCTTCCGGCCGAAGGGATAGCTTTTGAAGGCGCTGCTGGGCTCGCTCTGGAAGGTGCTGGGCGCCTGCCTGAAAATCTGGCCGCCGACGTCGTGTTGTTCGTCGATCACCACGACGCGCAGTCCGTGGTCAGCCGCGGTCAATGCCGCCGACAGGCCTGCGGGTCCAGCTCCCACAATGATGAGATCAAACTGCGTATCCGCCTGCTCGGCGGTGTTCTGGTTGGCACTATTCAACATTCGAAGGAACCTCGATGCACATGTCTTCCTTTACCAAGGTCATGCAGCTGCGTACCGACTGGCAGCCGTCGATGGTGACCAGGCATTCGAAGCAGACGCCCATGTTGCAGACCGGTGCGTGCGCCGCGTGGCCGTGGCTGCGGCGGAAGACCGAGACGCCGGCCGCCAGCAGGGCGGTGGCGACAGTCTCCCCGGGATAGGCCGAGGTCTCGCGGTCATTGATGTAGATGCGGATCCGGGCGGGTCTGGCGACCCGGTCCTGCAGTCGTGTGGCGTCAGGCAAAGGTCAGGCTCCCGAAGCGTTTGGGGTCGTAGGGAGAGGCGTCGAACGTCCGGGGCCGGCCGAGTATGTCGTCGGCCAGGATTTGCGCATAGGTGGGCCCCAGGGTGAAAGCCGATCCGCCTGTGGCGATGAAAAGGCCGGCGGCCTTGGGAACGGCGCCAATGAGCGGCAACTGGTCGGAAACCAGCGCGGTGGCGCCGGTCCAGACGCGCAGCACCGGCAGCTCCCCGACGGCAGGAATGACGGCCGTGGCGGCGTGCAGGTTGCCTGCCAGCGAGGGCAGCAGCAGTTCTGGCTGACGCTCGAGGTCGAGAATGCCGGCGCTCTGGGGCAGCGCGGCGGGCCAGCCGCCGCCGATGAGCACATTGCCTTCGGGCGTCTGCTTCATGGACAGGCGCCGCCCCGCATGCTGGATCAGGTGCTTGATGAACGGTTGGGTTCGCGCGGTGGCGGCCATGGTCAGGCCGACGGCGCTCACTGGCAGCGTCACGCCCGCCATTTGCGCGATCCGGCCCGACCATACGCCTGCGGCAAGCACCACGTTGTCGGCCTGGCAGGGTACACCGCCGTCCAGCGCGATGCGCCAGGTCCGTCCGTCGCGTTGCAGCGAGCGCACGCCAGTTGCGCTGCGGATGCGCGCGCCCAGGCGGGCGGCCGCCCGGGCATAGGCCAATGCGCTGCGCCTCGGATCAGCCTTGCCTTCGCCAGGGCAGAAAGCCGCCGCCAGGATGGCAGGGCTCAGGTAGGGCGCCCGGCTCCGCACCGCGTTGCGATCGAGCAGCTCGATCTGCAAGCCGGCGGCTTGCTCGAGCGCAACCTTCTGCTCCAGCCGTTCCACTTGCTCGCCGGTTTCGGCCACCATCAGCCCGCCATGCTGGACCACGCCGAGATCGTCCTGCAGTTCGGCGGCAAGGCCGCTCCAGGCGCGCTGGGCGTGCAGGTGCAGGGGAATGGCTTCGGCGGCCTTGCGCGCGCTTTCCAGGCCGTGCTCGATCATGCGGTACTCGAGCTGGAAATGGAGGCTGCCTGCGTTGCGGCCAGAGGCCTGGCTGTTGATCTGGCTTTTTTCGGCCAGCACTACGTCGACGCCGGCCTTGGCAAGGTAGTAGGCGATTGCGCAGCCCAGCAGGCCGCCGCCGATGACCAGCGTGGAGGCGCGAACGCAGGCGTTCGCATCCGCGGGTGTGGCAGGAGTCACGATTGTTCCAGCGGCACCGTCGCGATGCCCAGTCCTTCCAGCGTGGCGCGGACCTTGTCGACTTCGGCCTCGGTCAGCTCCAGCAAGGGGCGGCGGACATATCCGGCGGGCACGCCGCGCAGCCGCAGCGCCGTCTTGAGTATGGCCTGGGCGCTGCCGAAATTACCGGCGAAATCCTTGTTGAACCAGGCGCCCATGATGACCCGGTCGCGCTCGCCCAGCATGATGGCCGCCGCTTTGTCGCCGGCCGCTATGCGGCGCCAGAAGTCAGGGTGATCCGAGCCCAGCACGCCGCCGGCGCCCATGAGGCCGTCGGCCACGCCCAGCGCGGACAGGTCGGCGCCCAACGCCGAGGTGGGCATGTTGAAGTAGCGGACCTTGTGGCCCAATTGATACGCGCCCTTCAGGAACATGCCGAAGTCGGGCGTGGAGTTCTTGATCGCGACCACATGGTCGATATCGGCCAGCTCGTCCAGGAGATCCACGTCCATGTCGACGACGCAGCCGCGCGGCCAGTTGTAGATGCAGATGGGGATGTCGGTGGCGTCGGAGACGTCCTGGTAGAACTGAACGAGTTCCCTGCGGCTGGGCACGATGTAGGGGGGCGGCGTCAGGATGATGCCGTCCAGTCCCGCGCGTTGCGCGGCGCGCGCATGCTGGATGGCTTCCGCGGCGGTATAGGCATTGCAGCCGCCCAGGACGGTGATGCGGCGGTTGATCGCGCGGCTCGATTCCTGAAACAGCAACGCGCGCTCCGCTTCGTTCATGCTGAACCATTCGCCCGAGGTCCCGGCAAGAATCACGCCGTGCATGCGTTCCTGCACGTACCACTCGAGTTGTTGGGGCAGGGCTGTCCAGTCCAGGTCGCCATCGCGCTTGAAGGGCGTGGTGATGGCGGGGATGTACCCGGTCCAGTTGATGTCGTTACGGTTCATGCAGGGGTTCCTTGATCCAGTGCCGCGTCGGCTTCGATTTCGATGAGGAATTCAGGCAGGGCCAGCGCCTGAACGCCGATGAAGGTGTTGGCCCCGGGTATCGCGTCGCCATAGAAGGCGCTGATTTCCGCGCATATCGGTCCCAGGTTCTCCGGCCTGTGATTGACTACGTAGGTGCGCAGGCGCAGCACGTCAGCCGGCGTGGCCCCGGCGGCGGCCAGCACTTGCTTTAGGTTGTCCAGCGCCTGGCGTGCTTGCGCGACCACGTCGCCCGTGCCGATCAAGTTGCGATCCTTGTCCCATGCGACCTGGCCGGCCAGGTGCAGGCTGCGCGCGCCTCGCTGTTCAGTGGCATGCGAGAAGCCGAATGGCAGGCTCGCGTACAGGGAGTCCGGGTTGATGGCGATGCGTGTCATGATGGGTTGCTCCAGGAGTGTGCAAGAGAGACTGCCGCCTGTTCAGGCAGGCCGGGCATGGGCTGCAAGTTCGAAGATGTTCATCCAGGGGTCCAGAAAGCGCTGAAATTGCGAGCCCGACGTGGGCCCGTCGGAGAAGGCGATGCGTTCGAAGACCGTGCATCCGTTGTCGCGCAGCACTTGCGCTGCCGCGTCCAGATCCTGCACCTCGATGCTGAGGTGGTAGCTGCCTACCCGGTCACAGGAGGCGGGGCCGCCGCCATGGTCGGGGGTCTTCTCGTATTCGAAGATCTCGATCCTGGCGCCGCCGGGCAGTACAAGCATGGCGAGCTCGAGCCCGGCGCCCTTGACGCCCAGATGCGCCTCGGTCCAGTCGCGCCCATCCGCGGCGCCCGGCAGTTGCGTGGCATGGACCGGGCCAAGCCGGTACAGCACCCGCGCGCCGAAAACGCGCTCATAGAACGTGACCACCGGATCGAGTTCTTCGACGGTCCAGGACACGTGATCGATACGAGAAATTCCCAAGGGATTGTTCTGCACGGCGTTGCTCCATGAATGGCGGGACGAGCGCCGTCGCGCCGGGGCGCGGCGGCGTATGGAACCTGCGTAGTCGGAGCCCGGTCAGGGGCTGGGGGGGGTGATGGAAAGCAGGATTTCGGTCGTTGCGGTGGAGTCGTTGCGGTAGCGGTGCGCAAGCCTGGCGTCGAACGAGATGCTCTCGCCGCTGGCGACCAGGTAGTCCACGCCAGCGATCTGTGCGATCAGCTCGCCGTGGATGACGTAGACGCATTCGGTCGACGGGTGGCCGCGGGGTTCGTCCGCGGAAACCTGTCCGGGTTCGAGCACCGCCCGCAGCACTTCCAGATCGCCTTGGCCGGCGGTCAGCCGTTCATAGCTGACCTGTCCCGCTGGGGCGGTCAATTTCGTGCGATTGCCAGGACGGCTGATCCAGACCGAAGGCGCGCTGGGTTCCGCAAAGAGCGAAGTGATGGATTCGCCGAACACCGCGGCCAAGCGGCGGATGGTTTCGAGGCTGGGGTCGGTGACCGAGCGCTCCACCTGGCTCAGCAGGGTTGCGGAAACCCCAGCCTGGGCCGCCAGGTCGCGCAGCGACAGGTTGCGCGCCGTCCTCAGCTCTTTCAAGCGTTCACCAATCATGTTGCCTATTCCGTTTCTGCTGGAGCTTGGTGTGCAATGGTAGTGCACATTTCTTGTTTGTCTGTATGGATTTAGTTTACAGCAAAGATAGCCTTGCCTCCTCGGAAATGGAAAATTGTAGAGTAGTGGTAAACACTAGTGCGCCTTTCAAGGTGGATGTGCGTAGAATTTCTGTGCAGTATGGCTATACAAAAAAGCCTCAGATCGTGCAGTTAAACTTTACGTGAGTCCACAATGGAAAATCTGGTTCAACCGGCTCGCCGCCCTGGGCGGCAGCTGCATCGATGGCTGCTCATCCTTCCCTTCATCTGGCAGGCGGCGCTCGCTCCGCTGGTGAACGAGGTGGCATACCGGCCGCTGGCCCTGCCGTTCCCGATGGCCTGGCAGATGGCTGGAATCGTGTTGGCCAGCATCGTGATCGGCCTGGTGTTCCGGCTGGACCGGCTTGCCGGCGTCGAGGACGAGGAAGCGGCTTTCCTGGCGGCGACCGTCGCGCAGAACGGGAGCCATCCATGACGCTGGGCATCGTATTCGTCATCCTGCTCGCGACGCTCGCCGGTGCGCTGGGCTACGGCCGTCGGGCCAAGCGCGGCAAGACCCTCGCGGAGTGGGCGGTCGGCGGCCGCAGCCTGGGGACGCTGATCTTCTGGTTCATGAACGCGGGAGAGGTCTACACCACCTTTGCGGTGCTGGGCATCTCGGGCTATGCATGGGCGCTGGGCGCGCCGGCCTATCTGGCGTTCTGCTCGGTGTCCTTGAGCTACGCGCTGGGGTACTGGCTGATGCCTAAGATCTGGCGCGCCGGGCGGGCCGGCGGCTTTGTCACGCAGGCCGACTACTTCGCCGCGCGCTATGGCGCGCCGTGGTTGGGCGTCTTGACAGGCGTGATAGGCATCGCCTCACTGGTCATTTATGTGCAGATCCAGCTCATCAGCCTCGGGCTGGTGGTGCAGCTCACGCTGGATGGCCGTGTTTCGACCGTGACCGCAACCCTGGCCGCGGCCGCGCTGATGATCGCGTTCGTGTTCGCGGCCGGCATGCGTTCGGCGGCGTTTGCCGCGGGCGTCAAGGACGTGTTGATGATCGTGGTCGTGGTGGTGCTCAGCGCCACGGTGGCGGGCACGGTCGGGGCCGCCTCGCTGCTTGATATTTTCGACATGGCTGAAGCCGCCTATCCGGGAATCGGCAAGTTTCCGGGTATCGATCCGGCTTCACCGACGACTTCAATCTGGCTCATGACTTCCGCGCTGAACATCGCGCTGGGCAACTGGGTCTTTCCGCATCTTTTCCAGATGTGTTATTCGGCGCACAGCGCAACCGTGATCCGGCGCAACGCCATCTGGCAACCGCTGTATTCGCTGGCCTACTTTTTCATCATCCTGCTGGGATTCGCGGCCTTGCTCGCCGGGACGCAGCCGCCAGGGAACAACCTGAACGCCGCGCTGCTGCAATTCGTCGCGACGTCCTATCCCTCGTGGGTGGTGGGGCTGGTGGCGGGCACGGGCTTCCTGCTGGCGCTGGTGCCCGGTTCGCTGCTGCTCCTGTCGGCGGGCACCATCTTCACGCGCAATATCGTGCAGCCGTTCTGGAAAGGAATGCCAGAGGCGATGTCATTGCGCCTGTCGCGTGCGTCGCTGATTTGCTTTGCCTTGATCGCGGCGTTCCTGTCCATCCATCAGGGCAGCTCGCTGGTGCGGATCCTGCTGAATGCCTATGCCGCGATAGGCATGCTGGCGCCGCCGGTGTTCCTCGGCTTCCTCTGGAAGCGCACCACTGCGGCAGGCGTGCTGGCCGGGCTGGTTGCGGGGTTCGTGGCGCTGCTTGCGCCGTTCGCATCGCAGTACTGGGAGGCCGTGGCGCCTGAATGGGAGCCTGGCCTCATTGCGATGGCGATCAATGCCGTTGCCGTGGTCGTGGTCAGCTTTCTGACCCCCGCTCCCAGGCCCGCCGCGATCGCGGTCGGCGTGTATCCCGGCGTGCTGTCGCCCTCTGCCTCCCTTCACGACCAGCGACCCTAGCGCCGCACACAACCTCCATGAGGATGGAGGCAGCTTCCCCTCAACAAATCGATGCCTGCCCATCCGGCCGCCACGCAGCCGGGTGCGGCCCCGTGCGCTCCTGTCCATCTCCGTTTGAGAGCTATTCATGAAGAAGATCGGCTTGTCCTTGTCCCTGCTGGTTGTCGCCCCGCAGGCCTTTGCGGCCCAGAGCAGCGTCGAGCTGTACGGCATGCTTGACTCCGGCCTTACCTATGTCAGTGGCGGGGGCAAAGGCAGTTCCATCCACACCGACATTTGCGGTCCGCAGGGCTGCAACCGTTTCGGCTTGCGCGGCCGCGAGGATCTGGGCGATGGCGTGTCCACCGTGTTCGTCCTGGAGAATGGCTTCAATCTGCAGAACGGCAAGCTCGGCCAAGGCGGTTTGCTGTTCGGCCGCCAGGCCTATGTCGGCTTCTCCAGCGAACGCCATGGCGCTCTGACGCTCGGACGACAATACGATCCTCTGTCGGATACGGTCGGCATGTTCCCGTCCAGCAACAACTTCGCGACGGGCTATGGTTCGCACTTCGGCGACCTGAACAACCTGAATCAGTCGATCCGGATCAACAATGCCGTGAAGTACGTGAGCCCGAACGCCAACGGTCTGCGTTTGCACAGTATGTACAGCTTCGGCGGGAAGACGGGCGATTTTGCCGCGAACCGCTCCTGGGCATTGGCTGGCTCGTATGCGAACGGGCCTCTCGCGATGGCGGTGGGCTATCTGGACATTCATCCGCCCGCCACCCGCGCCAATGGCACAGGGGGCGTGTACGAATCCAACGGCAACTATGTTGGCGCGCTGGGTCAGTACGTGGGTTTGCAGGATGCCGATGCGATGAAGGTGCTCGGCGTCGGGGCGTCCTACCAGTTCGGCGCGGCGACCGTCGGCTTCACCTATGCGCGCACACTGCTCAGGAACAGCCAATACTTCGTGGTAAACGGATTTCCCGGCGCGGGCAATGGCGGCGACTTCACGATGGACAGCTATGAGGTGATGACGACCTACCGGTTCACGCCTGCGTTTTCCTTGGGCGTGGCGTACATCTACAACGCCGGCCGCGCGGACTACCAGAAACTGAAGCCGAAGTTCCATCAGGTCAATCTGGGCGCCAGCTACACCCTTTCGAAAAGGACCGAGCTCTACAGCGCGGTCATTCTGCAAAAGGCGGGTGGGGATGGTATCGCGCCCGTGCTGGGCGCGGGCGGCGCCGTCGTCGGACGCTCCGCGATCGCGGAGATCCCTGGGGCAGGGGCCGATTCGGGATCCAGCAGGCAAGCGCTGGTGACGATGGGCTTCAGCCACCGGTTCTGACGGTGGCTGACCGGGAGGCCAGACCGTCTTGCGGCGCCGCCCGGCATGTGCGGCCGGGCGGCGTCCAACGCCAGAACGCTTACGCGCCCACCGGCTTCCCATCAGTGCGCCGCACCACCACCGTCGCGGAGCGCGCATCGCCGCCGCCTGCGCGCACGGCGTTCCAGGCCTTGTCCGGATGCTGGATATTGATGAAGAACGTGGTCAGGTCCGGCGTGTAGGCGATGCCGGTGATTTCGCAGCCCAGCGGGCCGACCAGGAAGCGCTTGGATTCGCCGGTCTTCTGGTCGATGTAGTACATCGAGTTGTTGCCGAAGAAGTCCGTGGTCGAGGCGCTGGTGCCGGCGTCGGTCTGGACCCACAGGCGGCCCTTGGGGTCGACGCGGATGCCGTCGGGGCTGGAGAACGTATCGCCGTTGACGTTGCCGGTCAGGTTGGCGGCCACGCCGTCAGTCTTGTCGCGGCCGGCCAGCAGCAGCAGATCCCACTCGAAGGTGGTGGCCAGGGGAGAATCGCCGCGCTCGTGCCAGCGGATGATGTGGCCGTGCGAGTTGCTGACGCGCGGGTTGGCGGCGCTGGTGCGCTTGCGGCTGCCGTTGTTGGTCAGCGTGCAATACAAGGTCTTGTCCACGCCCACCGTGATCCACTCGGGGCGGTCCATCAGCGTGGCGCCGGCGACGCGGGCCGCGGCCCCGGTGTTGACCAGCACGTCGGCCTGCGTGTTGAAGTTGACGAGCTTGCCGGTGATCACGGTGCCGCTGGCGACCTGGGTGAAGTTGCCGGGATCGGTGGCGCCGGCGGTCAGGTTGTTCTTGCCCACCGTCAGTTCGATCCAGTTGCCGCTGCCGTCGTCGTTGAAGCGCGCGGCGTAGAGCGTGCCTTCGTCCAGCAGGCCCATGTTGGCGGCGCGGTTGGCCGGGTCGTAGGGCTTGGTGGGCACGAACTTGTAGATGCAGCCCGGCGTGGTGTCGTCGCCCATGTAGAAGGCGACGCGGTTGTTGGCGTCCAGCATGAAGGCCGTGTTCTCGTGGCTGAAGCGGCCCATCGCGGTGCGCTTGACGGCGGTCGAGTCCGGGTTCTGCGGATCGATCTCCACCACCCAGCCGTAGCCCTGGTCGGCCGGCTTGCCGGCGTCGCCGGTCTTGTAGTGGTAGTTGTTGAGCGTTTCTTCGCAGGTCAGGTAGGTGCCCCAGGGCGTGTCGCCGCTGGAACAGTTGTTCAGCGTGCCGACGACAGTGTCGCCGACCACGGCCTTGGCCGGGCCGCTGACGTTGTAGACGGTGTTGCCGGTGTAGCGCTTGTTGTAGCGGGAGTCGGTCTTGACGGTCCATGCGCCGTTGGCGCCGCGGGCGATTTCGACGACGGACACGCCGACGTTGGACAGACGGGTCTTCACGCCTTCGACGCTCTGGTCCAGGGTCTCGTCGTCCAGCGCTTCGTGGTTCAGCACCAGCAGGCCGCCCTGGTTGGGGTCCACGCCGGGCAGGGCATAGAAGTGCATGCCGTCGTGCTGGCCGCCGGATTGGGTTTCCGTGGCGGGATAGGACTGCGGCACGCCAGCGTAGCCCACCGAGCCGATCATGCACTTGTCGCCGGCGGAGTAGAGCACCTCGGCCACGTAGCCTGCGGGCACGGTGACGGTGTCGGCGACGATCTTGTCGGCCAGCGGGGTGAACGTGACGGAGTAGTCCGGGCCGGGGGGCGGCTTGGTGCCGCCTTCGCCCGGTTCGTTGCCGGAGGTGTCGTCGTCGTCATCGTCGCTGCCGCCACAGGCGGTCAGCAGGGTCGATGCGCCGAACACGGACAACATTGACAGGCCGAAGCTGTTCTTCAGCAAAGTGCGACGCTGGGGATTCGCGGCGACGATCTCGTCGAACATTTGCCCGGGCACGGTGACTTCGCCCTGGGCTTCGCGATGGGGGGCGCGCAATTTATCAGTCAAGTAGGACATTCCAACCTCATAGTGTCGCGAACGGGTCGCTCAGTTATCTGTAAGCAAAACGCAAGCGAGATTAAAGGTCGGTCGTTACAAAGGGGTGACGATAGTGTGAAGTCCTTGCGCTGGCGTGGGTAGTCCGCCGCCTGGCCGAGTCGCGGTTTGAATTGCGGTAGAAGCGGCGGCCGAGGCGGCGGGGCGCGGCTTAGGCGCGCGGCCCGACGATGGACGTGACGTCCAGCACATACATCTGCCGCTCGCCTTCATGCACGGAGTCGATGCAGACCTGCGTGCCGTCGCGGCTCCAGCGCGGATGCAGGTCGCAGCGGTTTTCCTTGGACAGATGGGGATCGGCGTAGAAGCTGCCCAGCGAGTGGCGCAGGCCGGTCTGCATGTCGTAGAGGAACAGGATGCGTTCGTGCGTGGTCGAGTCCGGATAGGTGTCGCTCAGCAGCCAGCGCGTGTTCACCGGCGAGTAGGTCATGTGGCCGTTCTCCGTCAGCACGCCGTCGCCCACGACCTGGACCGCGCCGCCGGGCGCGTCGCGGTAGAGGTGATAGTGGATGCTACCCTCATGCGGACCCCACACGATGATGGTCTGGTCGTCGCGCCACAGCGGATGCGAGATCTGGTATTCGGATTTCTCGTAGTCGAAGGTGCCGACCGCGCTGGGGTCGAAGCCGTCGGCCAGTTGCGGCAGGGGATGGTCGGAGCATTCCAGCAGGCGCATGTCGCTGCCGTCGGCGTTCATGGTGATCAGCCGGTGCAGGAAGCAGGTCTCGTCCTTCACGCGCTCGGTCCAGCGGTGCAGGAACAGGATGCGGGACGACGAAGGATTGATCTCGATGTGGCTGACCCAGTGGATGGCGCGTTCCATCGAGTCGCGCGGATGGAAGTTGCGCAGGTCGGCGTAGCTGACCAGCAGGCGATGCGCGCCGCTCTCCAGATCCATGCTGTGGATGCCGTCGTCGGCCGGGGCGTAGTCCACGGGGCCGGGCGCGTGTTCGCTGTAGCCGATGGTCTCGTGCGTGATGTAGAGGCGGCGGTAGTCGACGCAGAGCGCATAGCGGCTGTTGGGCGCGGCGACGTAGATGGGCAGCGGCAGGTGGCGCGTCTGGCCGGTGGCGATGTTGTGGACGGCGGAACGCAAGCCCGGATAGAAGCCGCTGTCGTCGTCGCGGCGGCAGTTGTAGATCATCTGCGGCTCGGCCTCGCCGTCCAGCCATTGCAGCTGGCAACCCATCTGCCAGTTCCAGGCCGTGGTGCTGCCCACGGCGTGGTATCGGTCGCCGTCCTGCAGGTCGAAGTAGCCCACTTCGGCGCGCAGCGCGGGCGTGAGCCGCGCGTCCTTGAATGGCGTGCGGTTGGCCAGCAGATAGCGGCCGTCGCGGTGCCAGACGGTCTTGTTGTAGTAGCCGAAGAAATGGTGCTGCGGTGTGGCGCCCAGGCGGCGGCAGGGGATGGGCGTGGCGAGCATGCGGTTCATGGTTGGCGGAGCAAGGATAAGGTCGGAAAAAAAAGGGCGGCGCCAGCGCCGCCCCGGGCATGCGTTCAGCCCGCGGTGATGTGTTCGGTCTCGATGACCTTGTTCCAACGGGCGCGTTCGCGTTCGACGAAGGCGCGCGCCTCGGCGGGGCTGTTGCCCACTGGGGTCATGCCCAGGCGCTCCAGGCCTTCGCGGAACGCCGGGTCGGCGTAGATGCGGCGCAGGTCGGCGCTGATCTTCTCGATCAGCGCGTCCGGCACGTCCTTGCTGGCGGCCAGCGTGGTCCAGGAGGTCACCGTCAGGCCGGGCAGGCCGGCCTCGGCGGCGGTGGGCACGTCGGGCAGGGCCGGCGAGCGGGTGGCGCCGGTGATGGCCAGCGCCTTCAGCTTCTTGGCCTGGATGTAGCCGATGGTGGTGGGCACGTTCTCGAACAGCAGCTGGATCTGGCCGCCCAGCAGGTCGTTGGTGGCGGCGGAGCTGCCGCGGTACGGGATATGCACGATGGGCGCCTGCGCGGCCATCTTGTAGAGCTCGCCGACCATGTGCACGGACGAGCCCACGCCGGCCGAGCCGAAGTGCAGGGTTTCCGGTTTTGCCTTGGCCAGGGCGGTGAGTTCGGCCAGGGTATTGGCTTCCAGCCCGGGGTTGGCCACCACCACGTGCGGCATCTCGGCCACGATGGTGATCAGCTTCAGATCGCGGGCGGGCTGGTAGTTGAGGTTCTTGTAGACCCCGTAGGTGGCATGCAGGCCGATGGAGCCGAGCAGCAGGGTGTAGCCGTCCGGCCCGGAGTCGGCGACGAACTTGCCGCCGATGTGGCCGCCGGCGCCGGGACGGTTTTCCACCACGACTGACTGGCCGTAGAGTTTGCCCAGATGTTCGGCCAGTAGCCGGCCCTGGATGTCGGAGCTGCCACCCGGGGTGAAGGGCACGATGATGCGCACGGGCCGGTCGGGATAGTTGGCTTGCGCGTGCGCGGCCAGCGGCAGCGTGGCGGCCGTCAGGCCCAGGCACAGCGTTTGCAGGAGTTGGCGCCAGGAGCGGCGGAGGTTCATGTGGTTTCCCCTGGAAGGTTGGGTAGTGCGGGGGCGCATCTGGCGGCGCCCTTGGGAAAACCAGTGTAGGAGCCGGCATGTATTTGAAAAAATTCTTTTTTCGACATAGGCTATGCAGGTTTGCTATACATTGCCGCGCCATGAGCCGACCCCTGAATTTCCGCCAGATCGAAGCCTTCCACGCGGTCATGCTGGCCGGCACCACCACGGGCGCGGCGCAGATGCTGCGCACCACCCAGCCCTCGGTCAGCCGGCTGCTGGCGCAGGTGCAGCAGGCCAGCGGCCTGAAGCTGTTCGACATGGAGCGCGGACGCTTGCGACCCACGCGCGAGGCCAAGGATCTGTTCGACACCGTACAGCGGCATTTCGTGGGCCTGGAACGCATCGAGGACCGCGTCGCGGCCATGCGGCGCAGCGGCAGCGGCGTGCTGCGGCTGGCCTGCACGCCGGCGCTGGGCCTGGGCGTGCTGCCTGGCGCGATCGAGACTTTCGCGCAGCGCTATCCCGAGGTCCACATCAACATGCAGACCGTGGGCAGCCAGTATCTGCGGGAAGGGCTGCTGCACGGCACCTACGACCTGGTGGTGACCACGGCGCCCATGGATGGCGCACAGCTGGAACTGCAGGGCTTGCATGACAGCGCGGCGGTCTGCGTGATGCGGCCGGACCATCCGCTGGCCGCGCAGCCATCGGTTGGCATCATGGACCTGGACGGGCGCCGCCTGCTGGTGCTGAACGCGGATGACGACGTCTATCTGCAGCTGCGCGGCGCCATGCAGGAACACCGGGCGCAGCCCGCCTCGGAGATCGAGACCACGTATTCGTCCACCATCTGCGCGCTGGCCGCCGCCGGCAGCGGCCTGGGCGTGGTCAATCCCTACATCGCGGCCGTGTTCGCGGACCGCTTGGCGATACGGCCATTCACGCCGCGCCTGCCGGTCCGGGTCAGCATGGCCTATCCCGCGCAGACGGCGCCGTCGTCGGTGACGGAGGCCTTCGTGGAGATCCTGGCGCGCGGATTCCAGGCGCAGCCGGGCGCGGCCTGAGCCCGGCCCGGACCGCGCCCGGGCTCGCGTATCATCTCGCCATCGCGCGGGGCGCGGACTCAGCTCTTGCGGTTTTCGTAGGAAGTGTCCAGCACGTCATCTTCGGGGGTGATGATGCCGGGCTCGCCGGGTTCCGCGATGGCGCGTCCGCGCCGCGGCATGCCGGCGACCTCCTTGCTGTGGTCCGCCATCGGCAGGATTTCGGTGCCTTTGCGCGGGTCGATGGCGACGGTTTGTTCCGTTTCGGCGGTCTTGGCCGTCTGTGGATCGGGGGCGGTTTTCAACATGATGTCTGCTCCGCTTGCGGGCGTCCCGGGAGGGCGACGCGCCTGATTGCCACTTCCATCTTAGGACGGTGCGCGGGTCCGGGCGCATGAATGCCTGTCACGTTTGCAAGGGGCTGTTGCAGCAGCCCCAACCTTATAATTTCCAGCGCTTCGCGGTTTGCGGCAAAGCGCCCGGTTTCTCACTTTCCATACGCCTACCTTGACTGAATCCGTCGAACGCTCCGTCCATGCTGAACTCGTTGCCGTGCTGGTCGCCGTCACCAACGGCGAGCCGCGGGTGCTGACGACCGACGATGCGCGCGCCTTGCCGGCCGGTCCCTTCAAACTGTCGCACCGTTCGCTGCAGGCCGGTCTGCGCGCCTGGGTGGAGGAGCAGACCCATCATCCGCTGGGGTATGTGGAGCAGCTCTACACCTTCGCCGACGGCGACCGCTCCGATGAATCGGGCGCGCGCGTGATGTCGGTCAGCTACCTGGGCCTGACGCGCGAGGCCGGCGAAACCGGCGTGGCGCAAGTCGGCTGGCAGGACTGGTACCGCTATTTCCCCTGGGAAGACCAGCGCACGGGCACGCCCGCGCTGGTGGCAGAACTGATCGTGCCGCGCCTGGCCGCCTGGTGCGAAGACAGTTCCGATGCGGCGGTGCGCACGCGCCGCCGCCAGCGCGCCGCCATCACCTTCGGGCTGGACGGCTCGCCGTGGAACGAAGACATGGTGTTGCAGCGCTACGAACTGCTGTTCGAAGCCGGGCTGGTGCCCGAGGCGGCGCGGCGCGGGGGCAAGGGCGCGGTGGTGCCGGGCGAACCGATGCGCCACGACCACCGCCGCATCCTGGCCACGGGCATCGCGCGGCTGCGCGCCAAGATCAAATACCGGCCCGTGGTGTTCGAATTGATGCCCGCGCAGTTCACCTTGCTGCAATTGCAGCTGGCCGTGGAAGCGCTGGCCGGGCGCGGCCTGCACAAGCAGAATTTCCGCCGCCTCATCGAGCAGCAGGCGCTGGTCGAAGAGACCGGCGAAATGGCCACGGGCACGGCTGGCAGGCCGGCCAAGCTATTCCGTTTTCGCCGTGATGTGCTGCTGGAACGCGCTATCGCGGGGAGCAAGTTGCCGTTGTCGCGGGCCATGTGATGCTTGACAAGCTTTATGCTCGTCTCTAGCATAAGTGGTGCGCAATCCTCGCGCGCCTTTTTTTAACTGGTAAATACTCAAAATGAGCATTAAAGCCGAAGCGCCTCTGACCATTGCCCGACTGCCCGTTCCCCCTCTGCCGGAAGTCATGCTGGAGCCGTTGGTGCGCGCGGCCTTGCTCGAAGACCTGGGGCGCGCAGGCGACCTGACCACCGATGCCATCGTGCCCGCCGACGCCACGGCGCAGACCCGCCTGGTGGCGCGCCAGGAGGGCGTGCTGGCCGGGCTGGACCTCGCGCGCCTGGCGTTTCGCGCCATGGATCCGGCCATCAAGTTCGAGGTCGCGCTGCGCGACGGCAGCGAGCTGCAGCCGGGGACGGAAATCGCCCGCATCAGCGGCAACGCGCGCGCCATGCTGACGGCCGAGCGCGTGGCGCTGAATTTCCTGTGCCATCTGAGCGGCGTGGCCAGCGCCACCGCTTCCATCGCCCGCGCCATCGAAGGCTACGGCGCCCGCGTCACCTGCACCCGCAAGACCATGCCGGGCCTGCGCGCCGTGCAGAAGTACGCGGTGCGCGTGGGCGGCGGCAGCAATCATCGCCACGGCCTGGACGACGCGGTGCTGATCAAGGACAACCACATCGCGCTGGCGGGCGGGGTCGCCACGGCGGTCGAGCGGGCGCGCGCGGGCGTTGGCCACATGGTCAAGATCGAACTGGAAGTGGACACGCTGGAACAGCTGGAAACGGCCCTGTCCCTGGGCGTGGACGTGGTGCTGCTGGACAACATGAGCCTGGACGATCTGCGCCGCGCGGTGGCCATGGCGCGCGGCCGCGCCATCACTGAAGCCTCGGGCCGCATCACGCCCGAAACCGCCGCCGCGGTGGCGGCCACCGGGGTGGACCAGATCGCGGTGGGTTGGATCACCCACAGCGCCAAGGTGCTCGACATCGGCCTGGACGCTTGATCTTTCCGCCGGCCGCTGGCCGGCATTGCCCATGTCCGCGCGCGCATGCCGCGCAGTGACGCTTGCAAGCCCGCATCATGAATCGCCTGCTCAGCTCTGTTCTTGCATTTCTGGTTTTGCCTCTGGCCGCCTGCGGCAACTCGCCCTCGGGCGAAGCGCCCAAGGACGCCGCGTATCCCTCGCACCCGATCACCATCGTGGTGACGTTTCCGCCGGGCGGCGGCACCGACCTGCTGGCGCGCCGTATCGGCGCCAGCCTGCAGGAACAACTGGGCATGGCGGTGGTGGTGGAAAACCGTCCGGGGGCCAGCGGCAACATTGGCGCCCGCGTGGTGGCTGAAGCGCCGGCCGATGGCCATATGCTGCTGATGGTCAACAGTTCGTTTGCGATCAATCCGGGGGTCTACAGCAACCTGGGCTTCGCGCCCAAGCAGGATTTTGCGGCGGTCATCAACGTGGCCTTCGTGCCTTCGGTGTACGTGGTGCCAGCGGTTTCGCCCTGGCGCAGCCTGGACGATGCGCTGGCCGCCGCCACGCCGGACCGGCCGCTGCCCTTCGCGTCCTGCGGCAACGGCACGCCGCAGCACCTGGCCGGCGAGATGCTGGCGCGCGCCACGGGCGCGCCCTTGCAGCACGTGCCCTACAAGGGTTGCGGGCCGGCGCTCACCGACGTGACCGCGGGCCAGGTCGGGATGGGCGTGGTTACCGCGTCCAGCGCCGCGCCCCTGATCGCAGCCGGCAAATTGCGGGCCTTGGCGGTGACGTCGCCCGCGCGTTCGCCGCTGTTGCCGTCGGTGCCGACGGTGGCCGAGCAGGGCGTGCCCGGCTACGCGCTGGACCAATGGCACGGCTTGCTGGCGCCGGCGGCCACGCCGCCCGCGGTGGTGGCCAAGCTGAATGCGGCGGTGGCGAAGATCGTCCAGCGCCCCGATGTGCAGGCGGCGCTGCGCGAACAGGGCTTTACGCCCGCCAGCAGCACGCCGCGTGAATTCCAGGCCATGATCGATGCGGATATCGACCGCTACACCGCCTTGACGCAGGCGATCGGCCTGCGCGCCGACTGAGCGGGGCGCAGGCCGGCCTCAGGCCGCGGCGGCCCGGGCGTGCTGTTCCAGCTGTTCCTTCAGGCCCGGCTGCAGCTTGAGCTGGCGTGCCAGTTCGTCCAGATAGGCGCGCTCCATATAGCTTTCCTCGTCCACCACCAGCAGGCTGGCCAGGTACATCTCGGCCGCCATTTCCGGGGTCTGCGCGGCTTGCGCGATCACGGACGGATCCAGCGGGCGCGACAGCTCGGTCTCGAGCCAGCGGCGGTCCTGGGCGTCGGACGATAGCTTGGAGAGTTCGGTCTCGAGCAGGGCGCGTTCTTCCGGGCCGATGTGGCCGTCGGCCTTGGCCGCGCCGATCATGGCGGTCAGCACCGCCGTGCTGTGCTGCTCGGCCTGGGGCGCGGGCAGGCGGTCCAGCGTCTGCGGAGGAGCCGTGGGCGCGCCGGCCTGGCTGCGCTGCCAGTCGCCATAGGCGCGGTAGGCCAGGGCGCCCAGCGCCGCCATGCCGCCGTACATGGCGACCTTGCCGCCGATTTTGCGGGCCTTCTTGCTGCCCAGCAGCAGCCCGAGGGCGCCCGCGCCCAGCGCGCCGCCGCCCAGGCCGGTCAGGAAGGACGAACCCTTGCCGCCCGTGGCGTTCTGCACGCGGTTGGTGGTGTCCGACAGCAGCCCTTGCCCGGACTGCAGCAGTTGATCGAGGAGTTGTCTGGCGCTCATGCGGCCCCCTTAAAGTTTGCTCAGGTATTGCGGATAGAGATATCCGACCGGCCTCGGGGCCAGAAGTTCAGCTTACAGTCAGTTGCTTGCGCCGGCCACGTCCTGGGAGCGCCTGCCAGGTGATACAACGTGGTCTGGGGCGGCCGCGGCGGCCGCCCGCCAGGACCCGTTACCAGGAGACAGGACCCATGAGCATCCGCGTGCGCCAGAATGCGCCCAACACGCTGCAATTCACCGCCACGGCCGAAGGCCACGATCTGCCGCTGGACATGCCCCAGCCTGCCGGCGCCGGCCCCGATCCGCACGACTACTTCGATACCGCGCTGGGCGGCTGCAAGGCCATGACCTTGATGGTCTACGCGCAGCGCAAGGGCCTGCCGCTGGAATCGGTGGGGGTGGAAGTGGTGCGCGATGCCGGCGAGGAGCGCAAGGGGATCTACCGCCTGACGGCCAAGCTGACGCTGAACGGCGAGCTGTCCGACGCGCAGATCGACGAACTGCTGGCAGTGGCCGAGAAGTGCCCGGTGCACAAGCTGATGACGGCGGTGGACGTGCAAGTGTCCACCGTGGTGGTGCAGGCGGCCTGAACAGGCCGGCTGCCGCGGCCGGGGCCAAGCGGCCCCGCCGCGTGCGGATTCAGTCTTCCATGCCCGGGACGATGGTCGAGAAACCGGCGTCCACGTGGGTGATCTCGCCCGTCACGCCCGCGGCCAGGTCCGACAGCATGAAGGCGGCGACGTTGCCCACGTCTTCGATGGTGACGTTGCGGCGCAGCGGCGCCTGGGCTTCCACGAACTTCAGGATGGCCGAAAAGTCCTTGATGCCGCTGGCGGCCAGCGTCTTGATGGGGCCGGCGGAAATGCCGTTGGCGCGGATGCCGCGCGGGCCCAGCGCGGTCGCCAGGTAGCGCACGCTGGCTTCCAGCGAGGCCTTGGCCAGGCCCATGGTGTTGTAGTTCGGGACCACGCGCTCGGCGCCCAGGTAGGTCAGCGTCAGCACGGAGCCATTGCGGCCTTCCATCAGGGGCAGGGCGGCCTTGGCCATGGCGGCGAAGCTGTAGGCCGAGATATCGTGCGCGATGCGAAAGCCTTCGCGCGACAGGCCGTCCAGGAAGTTCCCGGCGATGGCTTCGCGTGGCGCAAAGCCGATGGAGTGCACCAGGCCGTCCAGGCCGTCCCAGTGCTGGCCGAGCTCGGCGAAGGCGCCTTCGATCTGGCTGTCTTCGGCCACATCGCAAGGCAGCACGATATTGCTGCCGAATTCAGCGGCGAATTCGCCCACGCGGTCCTTGAAGCGGTCGCCCACGTAGGTGAACGCCAGTTCGGCGCCTTGCTGGTGACAGGCGCGCGCGATGCCGTAGGCGATGGATCGGTTGGAAAGCACCCCGGTGACCAGGATGCGCTTGCCGGCGAGAAAGCCCATATTTCTATCCTTTGATTTTTTCCCTCTGGAGACCGCCTATTTTAAGGAGTTTGCGCGGTTTCGCGATATGAAAATCCCTGAGGGCCGACCCGCCCGGATCGCGCCTCAGGCCGGCTTTCCGGGCGGCGGGAACAGGCGCACGAAGCTGGCGAGCAGCGGATCGCGCTGGTCGGCGCGCCAGACCAGCTCCAGATCGAATGTCAGGTCTATGCCGCCGATTTCCTTGAAGACCACGCCGGCCGGGCCATGCAGCCGGAACGACGCGGGAATGATGGCGCAGCCCAGTCCGGCCGACACCAGGCCCAGGATGGTGGGCAGGTCGGTCGCCACGGCGGCCGGGCGCGTCAGCGGAATGCCGGCGGCCTTCAGGATGCGGACCAGCGCGTCATAGTGCGAGGGCGACCCGGCGCGCGGAAACAGGATGAACCTCTGCCCAGCCAGGTCCTTGAGCGTGCGGATCCTGCCGACGCTGCGCGCCACCGCCGCCGGCATGGCCAGGACCATGCGGTCTTCATAGATCTTCATGCCTTCGATTTCACCATCGAGCGGAGAGCGCCAGGCGACCACGCCCGCGTCCAGCTCGTGGCGCTTGATCGCATCCAGCTGCCAGGCCGATAGGCCGGATTCCAGCTGCACGTCGGTATCGGGCGAGGCGCGCGACAGGGCCGCGATCGCCTGCCCCAGGCCGGGCAGCCAGCTGTAGCCGGGCATGACGCCGATCTTCAGCGAGCCCGCCTTGCCGTTGGCCGCCAGCGCCACCTGCGCCCGCAGGGCTTCGGCACCCGCCAGCATCAGCTTCGCCTGAGCGAGCAGGGCCTCGCCGGCACGCGTGAGCGCCACGCCGCGCGGCAGCCGCACCAGCAGTTGCGCGCCGAACTGCGCTTCCAGCGCCATCATCTGGCGCGACAGGGCGGGCTGGGCGATATGCAAGGCCTTGGCCGCGCCCGCCACGCTGCCGGCTGCGCACACGGCCGCGAAATAGCGCAACTGCCTCAACTCCATGCCATGCCTCCCGGGCATACATAATGCGCAACAAAAGTATTTGTTACTGCTGCGTTGAATACCTATATTTTCCACTTTATATCCATAACGTATACCCAAAAGGTCTATGACGAAACCGACATTCCGCGAGTCGCCGTTATTGCGTGACCGGCGGGTCTCGCATCTGCCGGCGCGCAACCCGCAGTGCGCGACGGCGTTCACCGACATCGATTTCGACGCGTCCGGACGCCAGGCGGGCTTCCTGCATATTCCGCAGTCGCCCCACGACGACGCCTGGGGCACGGTGCGCATACCCATGGCGGTGCTGGCGAACGGCGACGGCCCCACGGTCATCCTGGAAGGCGGCAACCATGGCGACGAGTACGAAGGCCAGATCGTGCTGGGCGAATTCATCCGCGACCTGCCGCTGGAGCGCATCCGCGGCCGGCTGATCGTCATGCCTGCGCTCAATGCGCCGGCTGCGGAAGCCGGCCTGCGCACTTCGCCGCTGGACGGCAAGAACCTGAACCGCACGTTTCCCGGCGACCATGCGGGCAGCATCACGGAACAGATCGCCGCCTTCGTCAGCGACGAGCTGTTCTCGCGCGGCGACGCGTTCCTGAGCCTGCATTCGGGCGGTTCGTCCCTGGACATCATTCCCAGCGCCCTGGTCCAGCCTTCGCAGGATGCGGAGCAGACCCAGCGCAATATCGATGCCGTGATGGCCTTCGGCGCGCCGTTCAACGTGCTGCTGGACACGTTGGGCGACACGCGCACCAGCGTCGCCACGGCGGTGGCGGCAGGACTTACCTGCGTCAGCACCGAGATGGCGGGGCGCGGCACCGTGACGGACAGCGCGCTCGCACTATGCCGCGCCGGCGCGCAGCGCGTGCTGGCGCACTGGGGCGTGCTGGACCAGGCCTGTGCCCAGCCGCTCGCGGCACAGCCTGCTGCCCTGTTCAAGGTCTCCGGCGCCAAGTCCTACGTCATCGCCTCGGAACGGGGCGTGTTCGAGGCCTATCATCGGCATGGCGAGGCGGTCGAGGCCGGCCAGCCCGCTGGGCGCATCCACCAGACCTTCGATCCGCGGCGCGCGCCGGTCGAACTGGTTTACGGAACCAGCGGCGTCGTCTTCGCCAAGCGGCATCCCGGCATCGTCGTGCCGGGCAACGTCTGCTGCGTGGTGGCCAGTGCGGCCTGAGGCCGCGACCCGATTCACTTTTTCAGAACACAGAACATGGCAATCCATATCGAAACCCCGGCGCTCGCATCCCGCGCCTTCTCCCTGCGCAGCGGCAAGGACGTGCGCCTGAAGATGGAGGCGCTGCAGCCCAGCGGCTCGTTCAAGGCCCGCGGCATAGGCCACGCCTGCCAGATCTACAAATCCCGTGGCGCCCGGCGCTTCATTTCCTCGTCGGGCGGCAACGCCGGCTATGCGGTGGCCTACGCCGGCCGCATGCTGGCCACGCCGGTGACGGTGGTGGTGCCGGCCACGACCTCGGAGCGCGCCAAGAGCCTGATCCGTTCCGAGGGCGCGGAAGTCATCGTGCATGGCGCCTCCTGGATGGAGGCCAACGCTCGCGCGCTGGAACTCATGACCGAGGCGGACGCGTTCCTGCATCCCTTCGACGACCCCTTGCTGTGGGAGGGCCACGCGACCATGATCGACGAGCTGGCCCGGCAGGGCGGCCGGCCGGATGCGGTCATCTGTTCGGTCGGCGGCGGCGGCCTGCTGTGCGGTGTGGTCGAGGGCTTGCGGCGCAATGGCTGGGCCGAGGTCCCGGTGATTGCGGCCGAGACGGCGGGCGCCGACTCCTATGCCCAGGCCCTGGGCGCGGGGGCGCCGGTGCTGTTGCCCGAGATTAGGTCCATTGCGACCTCATTGGGCGCGCGGCAGGTCTGCGACCGCGCCCTGGACTTGGCGAAGGAGCACCGCATCGAGAGCGTGGTGGTGTCGGACGCCGCCGCGGTGGCGGCCTGCGAGGACGTGCTGCTGGAGCACCGCATCCTGGTCGAGCCCGCCTGCGGCGCCTCGGTGGCGGCGCTGGACAGCGGTTCGGAATTCCTGAAGAACGCCCGCTCGGTGGCGGTCATTCTGTGCGGCGGCGTGGGCGTTACGGCAGGCCAGCTGGCGCAATGGAGCGCGCAGTTCGCGGGTGTTGGGCGTTAGGATACAGTTCGGGGGCTGTCTTCAAGGATAGACCCCCATGAAGCCTATCGAAATATTGGCCTTAGTTAGTCTGCCAGCCGTCTCCGGGCATGATGCGTTTCATGAATTCGTCAAAAGTGGGGACCGTAAACGCTGTGTCGCCATGTGTCGGGCTCCAGATCATGCCTTTGACAATCAGGGAGCCACGAACGGGACCGAAGGACGCAACGGGCCGCCCTAGCTGCTGCGCGATATCACCGGATCTATGAGGGCCCGGCCCTAAATCCGCCATGGCGCGTAAATACTTTTTTTCGGCCGGCGTAAGGCGATCGAATCGGACGCGAAAAAAGCCTTCATCCAATGCCGCGATAGCCTCGCGTGACGCATTCTCGACGTCCTCCGCAGTGATCGGGCTGGCATCTGCCACATCCCACGCGCATTTTCCCCACTCTTGCAGGAAGTACGGATACCCTTGAGTTACGGCAATGATCGCATCGATGGCTGCTGGCTCAATTTCGACGTTCTCGTTATTGGCCGGCACGTTGATGGCCAACGTTGCATCAGCCTTGCTTAACGCGCCAATCTCGGCAAAATTAAACAGTCGTTCCGCATAAGACTTTGCCTGGCCCATGCGACCGCGCAGCTGGGGTAGTCCCGCACCGATCAAGGTAACGGGCAACTGCTGTTGAGCGCATCGGTGTAGCGCAGAGATCAGCGCCGCAAGTTGCGCCTCTTCAACGTATTGGAGTTCATCAATGAAGAGGGCGACCACGGTATTCGCGGCTTGGGCAGCACGCCCAACTTGCTCAAGGAGTGCAGCAAGATCCTCTTCTAAGTCGCCGTTATCGGCAAGGCCGGGTTCTGGTTCGTAATCGAAGCCGACTTCGATGTCGGCAAACGATACTTTGAGCCTCTTTGCGAAGCCAGCCAGGCCCCTTAGACCCCTGATCGCGACATCCTTGGCGGCCTCCACTCTGCTCAAGCGCAACAGGGCCAGGCGGAGTTGGGGGGCCAGCAGTGCTGGCAACGACTTATTCTCCGGAGCTTCGATGCGGACGGTGTGCGTGCCTCTTTCTTCCGCATCCGAGCGCATCTTGTCCAAAAGAACGGTCTTTCCGACGCCACGAAGGCCGAGCAACAAGACGCTCTTGGCTTGTCTGCCCAGCTTTAGGCGTTCCAAACACACGCGCACTCCCTCGCGGATGTCGTCACGTCCCGCTAGCTCGGGAGGCGGGCTGCCCGCGCCAGGTGCATAGGGGTTCAGGATGGGGTTCATATGTACGGAAATTATAAAAATTATCGTAAAAACATAATTTCACTAATTTCGCTATAAAACAAGCCTAAGGAGGGGCAGTGGGGTCGCGGCAAGCGAACCTCGCAACCTATTGCGGAGTCATCCCCGTACGCAACTTATTGGGCCTGTGCTCGACGGCACGTGGTTTCACGGCCAATCGCGTAAGTAGCGTGCACAACTCTACAGAAATATCGCCCACAGAGAATGAAACACCCCAGAAGTCGGACATTAGTCCAACTTTTGGGGTGCTTCATGGCACGTCTTTTTTTGTTCCTGCCGCGATCAGCCGCGGGCGTTGGTGCCCGGCACGCGCAGCTGCGAGCCCACCTTCAGGGCGCTGCCCTTGATGTTGTTGAGCGCGCGCAGCGCGTCGACCGAGGTGCCGTATTGCTTGGCCAGCGAGAACAGCGTATCGCCCTGGCGCACCTTGTGGGTGCGGACATTGGGGCGGGCGCTGGCCACGCGCGCGGCCGGCGCCTGGGCGGCGCGGCCGCGCGGGGCGGCGGCCTTGTTGTCCGACGGCGCCGAGTCCAGCGCGCCCACCGGCGTGGCCAGCGAGGCCAGCTGCACGCCGCCCGTGCCGGGATCGCCAGGCACCAGCAGGGATTGGCCGGACGCGGATTTCTGGCGCGAACCGATGTCGTTGGTCTGGCGCAGCGTGGCTTCGCTCACGCCGAAACGCTTGGCGATCGAGGCGTAGGATTCGCCGCGGCGCGAGTGGTAGATCTTCCAGGCGCTGAGGTCGCCCTTGTAGTTGGTCAGGTTGGCGTTGAAGATCTCGACGCGGTCGGCCGGCAGCAGCAGGGTGGGGCCGTGGTCGCCGCGGATCACGGGGCGGTTGAACGAGGGGTTCAGCGCCTTGAATTCGTCCAGCGGCATTTCGGCCAGCTTGGCGGCGATTTCCAGGTCGATGTCGCTGTTCTTCTGCACCGTCACGAAGTAGGGCGTGTTGCCCACCGGCGGCAGGGCCACCGCATAGCGCTGCGGATCGGCGATGATGTTCTTGATGGCCTGCAGCTTGGGCACGTAGTTGCGGGTTTCGTCGGGCATGTTCAGGGACAGGTAGTCCGTGCCCTGGCCGGCCGCTTCGTTCTTGGCCATGGCGCGCTGCACCGAGCCTTCGCCCCAGTTGTACGAGGCCAGCGCCAGGTACCAGTCGCCCTGCATTTCAAACAGCTTTTCCAGGTAGTCCAGCGCCGCGTTGGTCGAGGCGATGGGGTCGCGGCGCTCGTCGCGCCACCAGTCCTGCTTCAGGTTGAAGTGCTGGCCGGTGGCCGGCACGAACTGCCACAGGCCCGAAGCCTGGGCGCGCGACAGCGCGGTCGGGTTGTAGGCGCTTTCGACGAAGGGCAGCAGCGCCAGTTCGGTCGGCAGGCCGCGGCGGTTGATCTCGTCGACGATGAAATACAGGTACTTGCCGGCCCGTTCCGCCATGCGCTGCACTGCCTCGGGGTGGGACGCGTAATAGTCGGTCCACTGCTGCGAGAGGTCGGTGTTCAGGTTGGGGATGGCGAAACCGCGGCGGATGCGGTCCCAGGCGTCGGCGGGCGGGTTGGTCAGATCCACCGTCCGGGACGTGTCGCGGGCGATGTATCGCCCTTGGGAATTCGTGGTGAGGTTCTTGCTATCGGGGGCTTTGGTTCCTGCGCAACCGGCGAGGACTGCCAGCATGAGCGGCAGAAGGAGTCGGGATAGATTCATCAGGTTGTCACTTGAAATCGTTCTTCCATTCACGAAGGGAGGCAAAAACCTCTACCGGCGTAGCGTGGCTGTGGCCGGCCCAGCGCTCTGCGGCGTGGACGACCTCAACTTCTTGCGTGCGCAAAAACGGATTGGCCGCGCGTTCCTGCCCGATGGTGGACGGAAGCGTGGGAAGACCTTCTGCTCGTAATTGCTGGGCCTGCTGGTGCCACTGTTGCAGGCTGCGGTTGGCCGGATCGACTGCCAAGGCCCAGCGCAAGTTCGCTAGAGTGTACTCGTGTGCGCAAAAAACCTGTGTATCTGGCGGTAAAACAGCAAATTTCCCTAAAGAATCATGCATTTGCGCCGGAGTGCCTTCGAAAAGACGGCCGCAACCGCCCGCAAACAGGGTGTCGCCACAGAACAGAACCGGCTCCAGGCCGGCCGCGCGGCCGAAGTAGGCGATGTGGCCGGCCGTGTGTCCGGGCACATCCAGCACGGCCAGGTCCAGATCCAGTTCCGGGATCGCCACGCGGTCGCCCTGCGCCAGACGCACGTCGCAGCGCGGCAGTTGTTCCTGCGCGGGGCCGTATACGGTAATGCCCTCGATGCGGGACAATTCCGGAACACCGCCCACATGGTCGCCGTGATGGTGCGTGAGTAGAATGGCGCGCAGTCTCAAGCCGTTCTGGGCCAGCCATTGCAGCACCGGGCCGGCATCGCCGGGGTCCACCACGGCGGCTTCGCCGCCGCGGACGATGGCCCAGATGTAGTTGTCGTTGAAGGCGGGTAGAGGCAAGACCGCGGCGTTGCGATCGCGGCCGCCTGTGGGGGCGGTCAAGGCTTGCATGGGATTCGAAGGAATAGAACGTGGCAGAAGATACTCCGCCGATTGTAGAACTGGCCGAATGGTTCCAGACGCCGCCGGGACAATACGTCCTGGCCTGGGAGCGGGCGCAGTTCGACGCGGCTGTCGCGGACGTGTTCGGATATTACGCCTGGCAGGTGGGCCTGGCGGACATGAATCTGCTGCGCGCCAACCGCATGCCCTTCAAAGGCTATGTGGGCACCGAGACCCCGTCCGCCGAGAGCGCGGCCGGTTGGCAGTCGCGGGTGGTGCTGGCCGAGCCGGAGGCCCTGCCGTTCGAATCCCAGAGCGTGGATCTGCTGATCCTGCCGCATGCCTTCGAGTGCGCGCAAGAGCCGCATAACGTGCTGCGCGAGGTCGAACGCGTGCTGGTGCCGGAAGGGCGGGTGGTGATCTCGGGCTTCAATCCCTGGAGCATGTGGGGGGCGCGCACCCGCATGCCCGGCATGGAGCCCTGGCTGCCGCAGCCGCCATCGTCCCAGGTGTCCTTGCCGCGCCTGAAGGACTGGTTCAAGCTGCTGTCGCTGGAGGTCGAGGCCAGCCAGTTCGGCTGCTACGCGCCGGCCTGCCGCAGCGAAAAATGGCTGCAGCGCTGGTCCTTCCTGGAGTCGGCGGGCGCCCGCTGGTGGAGCGTGGGCGGCGCGGTCTATCTGGTGTCTGCCGTCAAGCGGGTGGCCGGCATGCGTATCATTGGGCCGGCCTGGAAGAAGGCCAAGCCCAAGCGCGCCCGCGCCGCGTCGGTGGTGGTCAACCGCCATGTGGACGACGGCTCTTGAAGGCATGGCCCCGCGCCGCGGGGCCAAATTATTTAGCAAGGAATACCAGGCAGCACCATGCAGGACGAAAAAGCGAACGAGCAGAAAGTGGAAATGTGGACCGACGGCGCCTGCAAGGGCAATCCCGGTCCGGGCGGCTGGGGCGTGCTGATGCGCGCCGGCGGCCACGAAAAGACGCTGCACGGCGGCGAACTCCAGACCACCAACAACCGGATGGAACTGCTGGCGGTCATCCAGGGCCTGCGCGCGCTCAAGCGCCCATGCACGGTCACCATTCATACGGACTCCCAGTACGTGATGAAGGGCATGACCGAATGGCTGGCCAACTGGAAGCGGCGCGGCTGGATGACGGCCGACAAGAAGCCGGTCAAGAACGTCGAACTGTGGCAGCTGCTGGACGAACAGGTGCAGCGCCATACGGTGTCCTGGCGCTGGGTCCGCGGACACGCGGGCGATCCCGGCAACGAACGGGCCGACCAATTGGCCAATCTGGGCGTGGAATCGGCCAAGCGGGGCTGACGGCATCGGGATATACCCTCAAATCCGCCCTTTGGGGCGGATTTAGTTCTTTCATCCGGCTTCAGGATTGTTCCAGTATGTAAATCCGGGTGCTAAAGTGCCAACCCTCATTCCAGTTCCTGCGGCGCAGTCCGCGTGGGGGCACGCCAGGCCCGCGCCGCAATACCGCCACATTCGCGCATGAAAAAAGCAGTACTGCTCGCCGCCGTAGCGGCAGGGTTGGCCGCGGGGGCCGCGCTCGGCGTTTTTGTGCCGCGCTGGCTCGCGTTCGGAACCGTCAGTCCGCAACCCGGCGCCGTTGAAGCGCCCTTGGTCACGCGCGCCGCGCCTGTCCGGGTCGAAGTGGCCGTCGTCAAGGAAATTCCTTTCGCGCGCGGCATTTCGGCCGTGGGCAGCCTGCGCTCCGACGAGTCCGTGGTGCTGCGGCCCGAGGTCGCGGGCCGCATCCAGTCCATCGATTTCAAGGAAGGCCAGCCGGTCAAGCGCGGCGACGTGCTGATCCGCCTGGACGATTCCGTGCCGCGCGCCGAACTGGCCCAGGCGCGCGCCAATCTGACCCTGGCGCAAAGCCACTACCGGCGTTCGGTGGAGCTGCAGGGCAAGGGCTTCGTCAGCCAGCAGGCCCGTGACGAATCCGCCAGCACGCTGAAGGTGCAGGAAGCCGCCGTGGCGCTGGCGCAGGCGCGGCTGGACAAGATGACGATCTCGGCGCCGTTCGGCGGCATTGCGGGCTTGCGCAGCGTGTCCGTGGGCGACTACGTCAACCAGGGCCAGGACCTGGCCCCGTTGGAGGCGATCGATCCGCTCAAGGTGGACTTCCGCGTGCCCGAGATGTACTTGAGCAAAGTGGGCGTGGGCCAGCCGCTGACGCTGCGCATGGATGCGCTGCCGGGCCAGGAGCGCCCGGGCGTGGTCTATGCGGTCAGCCCCCTGGTCGACGCGGGCGGGCGTTCCATCCTGTTGCGCGCCACGGTCGCCAACAAGGACGCGGTGCTGCGGCCAGGCATGTTCGCCCGCGTGCAATTGCAGTTCAGCCAGGACAAGGCGCTGGTCGCGCCGGAAGCCGCGCTGTCGCCCTCGGGCGCGACCCAATATGTCTACCGGATCCAGGACGGCGTGGCGCAGCGGCGCGAGGTCACCATCGGCGAGCGCCGCGAGGGCCGCGTCGAGATCCTGACCGGGGTGGCGGCGGGCGACCAACTGGTGGTGTCGGGCTTGCAACGGGTGACGGACGGCGCCGCGGTGACCGTTCTGGGCAACGGCGCGTGACGCCGGCCTTTTTCCATTTTTGGCGGTAGCGCAATGCGTATCTCGGAAACCTGCATCAAGCGGCCGGTGTTCGCATCGGTCCTGTCGCTGATCATCGTGCTGATCGGCCTGATTTCGTATTCGCGCCTGACCGTGCGCGAATATCCGAAGATCGACGAGCCCATTGTTTCGGTGGACACCACCTACAAGGGCGCCTCGCCCGAGGTGATCGAATCGCAGGTGACCAAGCCGCTGGAAGACCAGTTGGCCGGCATCGAGGGCGTGGACGTGATGACCTCGCGCAGCCGCTCGGAACGCAGCCTGATCAACATCAAGTTCAACCTGTCGCGCAATCCGGACGCCGCCGCCGCGGAAGTCCGCGACAAGGTCTCGCGCGCCCGCCGCTTCCTGCCCGACGAGATCGACGAGCCCATCATCGGCAAGGTCGAGGCGGATTCCCAGCCCATCATCTACATCGCGGTCGAGTCCGGTTCGTACTCCGCGATCCAGACCTCGGACTACATCAACCGCTATATCAAGACCCGCCTGTCGGTGCTGCCCGGCGCGGCCGAGGTGCGCGTCTTCGGCGAACGCCTGCCGTCCATGCGCATCTACGTGGACCGCGACAAGCTCGCCGCCTACGGCCTGACCGTGCAGGACGTGGAAGCCGCGCTGCGCAGCCAGAACGTGGAGATCCCGGCCGGCCGCATCGAATCGCGCGCACGCGAGTTCTCGGTGGTGTCTTCCACCGACCTGCAGACGCCGGCGCAGTTCGAGAACGTGATCGTCGCCAACGTCAAAGGCTATCCGGTCCGCCTGCGCGACGTGTCCAACGTGGAGATTGCCGCCGCCAGCGACCGCGTGCTGTCGCGCTTCAACGGCAAGCCCGCCATCAATATCGGCGTGACGCGGCAGTCCACCGCCAACCCGCTGGAACTGTCCAAGGCCGCGCGCGAGGAAGTGGCGCGCCTGAACGAGAACCTGCCGGCCGGCATGAAGCTGAACATCGCCTACGACTCGTCGGTGTTCATCGAACGTTCCATCGATTCCGTGTTCCACACCATCGGCGAAGCCATCGTGCTGGTGGTGCTGGTGATCTTCTTCTTCCTGCGCAACCTGCGCGCCAGCATCATCCCCATCGTCACCATTCCGGTGTCGCTGGTGGGCGCCTGCGCGCTGATGTACCTGTTCGGCTTTTCCATCAACACGCTGACCCTGCTGGCCATGGTGCTGGCCATCGGCCTGGTGGTGGACGACGCGATCGTGGTGCTGGAGAACATCTTCCGCCACATCGAAGAAGGCATGCCGCGCAAGGAGGCCGCGCTGCGCGGATCGCGCGAGATCGGCTTCGCGGTGGTCGCGATGACCATGACCCTGGTCACCGTGTACGCGCCGCTGGCCTTCGCCACCGGCCGCACCGGACGGCTGTTCATCGAATTCGCGCTGGCGCTGGCCGGGGCGGTGCTGGTGTCGGGCTTCGTGGCGCTGACGCTCACCCCGATGATGTGTTCGGTGCTGCTGCGCCATGAGAGCAGCCATAGCCGTTGGTACAACCTGATCGAAGGCTGGCTCAACGCCATGAGCAACGGCTACCGGCGCGCGCTGGGGGCGTCGCTGCGCCACCGCTGGCTGGTGGTGGTAATAGGCGTGGCGGTCGCGGCGGCTAGCGGCGTGCTGTTCAAGGTGGTCAAGAGCGAACTGGCGCCCATCGAAGACCGCGGCGTGGTGTTCGGCATCGTCAGCTCGCCGGAAGGGGCGACGCTGAACTACACGCTGGAAAGCATGCTGGGCATCGAAAAGTTCTACTCCGACATTCCCGAGGCCAGCGGTAGCCAGGTGACCGTGGGCTTTCCGACCGTGACGGACGGCACCGCCATCCTGCGCCTGAAGCCCTGGGAAGAACGCAGCCGCAAGCAGCAGGCCATCACGCAGCAGCTGCAGCCGCAGTTCGCTTCGCTGCCGGGGGTGCGCGCATTCCCGACCAACCCGCCGTCGCTGGGCCAGTCGGCGCGTTCCAAACCGGTGGAATTCATCATCATGAGCCAGGCGTCCTACGCCGAGCTGTCGCGCCTGACCGAGGTCTTCCTGACCGAGCTGCGCAAGTATCCCGGCCTGATCAACCTGGACACCGACCTGCGCCTGAACACGCCGGAGCTGCGAGTGCGGGTGGACCGCGACAAGATGGCCGACGTGGGCGCCAACGTGGACACCGTGGGCCGCACCCTGGAGTCCATGCTGGGCGGCCGCCAGGTCACCCGCTACAAGGACGAAGGCGAACAGTACGACGTGATCGTGCAGGTGACGCCGCGCGACCGCGCCAACCCAACCGACATCTCCGGCATCTATGTGCGGGCGCGCGACGGCAGCATGGTGCAGCTGGACAACCTGCTGGGCGTGCACGAGGGCGTGTCGCCGCAGTCGTTGAATCACTTCAACCGCCTGCGCGCCGTGAAGATCGACGGCGCCGTGGCGCCGGGCTACGCGCTGGGCGAAGTCCTGGCGCACATGCACCAGGTGGCGCGCGATGTGCTGCCCAATACCATCGTGACCGACCTGGACGGCCAGTCGCGCGAGTTCCGCGATTCCTCCGGCAGCATCTACCTGGTCTTCGCCATGGCGCTGGCCTTCATCTACCTGGTGCTGGCCGCCCAGTTCGAAAGCTGGCGCAATCCCTTCATCATCATGCTGTCGGTGCCGCTGTCCATGACCGGCGCGCTGCTGGCGCTGTGGCTGACCGGGGGCACACTGTCCATCTACAGCCAGATCGGCCTGATCACGCTGGTGGGGCTGATCACCAAGCACGGCATCCTGATCGTCGAATTCACCAACCAGCTGCGCGACGAGGGCAAGGAATTGTTCGAAGCCGTGGTCGAGGCCAGCGTGCTGCGCCTGCGGCCCATCCTGATGACCACGGGCGCCATGGTGCTGGGCACCGTGCCGTTGGCGCTGTCCACCGGCGCGGGGGCGGAATCGCGCCAGCAGATAGGCTGGGTTCTGGTGGGCGGGCTGATGCTGGGTACACTACTGACCTTGTTCGTCGTGCCGGTGGCCTATACCTTGATCGCCACGGCACGCAAGAAACCCGGCCAGGCCGGCAGCGCAGCGCATCACCCGGACCCCGCTCCGGCGCCGCACGCGCAGCCCGCCTCGCCCGCCCAAGCGTCGGAATAAGTTATGCGCCAGATCATCTTTGACACTGAAACCACCGGACTGGACCCTGCCCAGGGCCATCGCATCGTCGAGATCGGCTGCGTGGAAATGGTCAACCGGATGAGCACCGGCAACAACCTGCACATCTACCTGAACCCCGACCGCGACAGCGACCCCGAGGCCTTGGCCGTGCACGGCCTGACCACGGAATTCCTGTCCGACAAGCCGCGCTTCGCCGATGTCGCGGACGAATTCGTCAAGTTCATCCAGGGCGCCGAGCTGATCGCGCACAACGCGGCGTTCGACGTCAAATTCTTCAACGCCGAACTCGCCAAGACCGGGCGCGGCCCGATCACCGAGTACTGCGAGACGGTCACCGATTCGCTGCTGCACGCGCGTTCTCTGTTCCCCGGCAAGCGCAATTCGTTGGACGCGCTGTGCGACCGCTTTGGCATCTCCAACGCCCACCGCACGCTGCACGGCGCATTGCTGGACTCGCAGCTCCTGGCGGAAGTCTGGCTGGCCATGACCCGCGGCCAGGACGCGCTGCTGATCGATGTGGACGATGGCGCCGGCGTTGGCGGCAATGGCGCCGAGCTGGCTCGCTTTGACGCGTCGGGCCTGCCCGTGATCAAGGCCAGCGAAGCGGAACTGGCCGAGCATGAAACCTATCTCGCGGCCCTGGATAAGTCCGTGGGCGGGGAGTGCACCTGGCGCAAGATCGACGCGCCGGTGGCGGCCGCTTAAAGTTTTTTCGAGGCGACTTGCACACGTTCAAAAAAACGTGCTAATATTTCGCCTCTTTCGGGGTGGTTAGCTCAGTGGTAGAGCACTGCCTTCACACGGCAGGGGTCACTGGTTCGAACCCAGTACTACCCACCAAAGACCCTTGGAAGATGACGTAAGCCCCAGGCTTATCGTTGTCGGCGTACCAAGGTTAAAAAAGACGCAACGCAAACAAAGCCAGCCGCGAGGTTGGCTTTTTTGTTTTCTGCGCCTCGGGCTGTTCCAGCCCGCTTTCAAATCACGGCGCTTTGCATAGGGCGCGCAAGCCATTGCGCTGAACCGTCCCTTTCATTACCCTTCTCTTGATTTGACGCAAGCGGACTCTCATCGATTGAGCCGCGTCGCATGCGAGCCTGACTATCATTCATAACAAAGGCTTTGGCCCGTGGGGCCAGGCATAGGCGAACAGGAGAAGGTCATGTCCGAACACACCAACATCATGTTGATCATCATAGGCACGGGCGTGGCGCTCATGCTGATCGGCTTCGGGCTGCGCGACCGCAATATCGGCATGGGGCTGATGGGCATAGGCCTGATCACGGCCCTGGGCACGATCATCTACAAGGCCTACATCACGTTCTATTGACGGGCAGCCAAGGCCCGCGGGGGCCTCAGCCCTTCTGCACATTGCGCGCCACGCGCGCCAGCAGGCTGTCCAGCTGATTGGCGAAAGCCTTGCGGTCGGCCTGGCTGAACGATGCCGGGCCGCCGGTATCCACGCCGCTGGCTCGCAGCTCTTCCATCATGTCCCGCAGCGCCAGCCGTTCCCGGATGGTTTCCGGCGAGTAGCGCTCGCCGCGCGGGTTCAGGGCCATCGCGCCTTTTTCCAGGACTTCCGCGGCCAGCGGGATGTCGCCGGTGATCACCAGGTCGCCCGCAGCCGCGCGCTCGACGATGTGGGCGTCGGCCACGTCGAAGCCGCGCGGCACCTGCACGGCGCGGATCAGCGGCGAGGGCGGGGTGTAAAGCATCTGGTTGGCCACCAGCGTCAGCGGCACCTGCCAGCGCTGGGCGGCGCGGAACAGGATGTCCTTGATGACCGCGGGGCAGGCGTCCGCATCGACCCAGATGTGCATGCGCTTACTTGTCCAGCGCGTTTTGCAGCACTTCGGCCACGATGTCGTTGGTGGACACGCCGCGTTCGGCCGCCAGGGCGCGCAGCTTGTCGGCGTGGGCCTGCGACAACTTCAGCGGGAACGGCACCAAGCCGGCGGCCTGGTCCAGTTTGCGCTGTTCGCGGCGGTCGGGCGCTTGCGAGGCGGTGCCGAAACGGTCCGGCGTGGCGGATTGTTTGAGTTGGCCAGCCAGCTTCAGGGCCTGGGTTTTCTGCAGATCGAATTTATTCATGGGAATTCCTGGTAAGGAGCGCAATCATAAGCGCAACCGGCTTCAGTGCGGTTTGGCCTGCTCAAGCTTGGCCAGCCCTTCCTGGGCGCCGTCGTGCAGCGGCACGGTCAGCCCGCGCCGGGCGGTGGCCAGCCCCACCTGGGCGCCCTGGGCCGATCCGGCGGCCAGCAGGTCCTGCCCGGTCACGTAGACCGCGCGCACGATCACCAGGGCCTCGTCGCGGGTCAGGTCGGCGGTGGTGAGCAGCAGCGCCGCCATGCCCACGGTGGGTATCGGCTCCCGCTGGTTGGGGTAGGTGCCGGCGGCGATGTCCAGCGGCATCAGCGCGGTGTCCGCCGCCGTCAGCGTCTTGATGGCGGCGGGGTCCAGCGGCAGCAGCTTCAGGCGCGCCTGGGTCAGGGCATCGCGCAAGGGCGTCGCGGGCACGCCGATGACCTGGGCGGCGGCGTCGACCGCGCCGGAGTTCAAGGCCGGCAGGGACTCGGTGAACGGCGTGTCGACCACGGTGTAGTCGCGGCCAGCCTGCAGGCCGTGGGCGGCCAGCACCGTTTCCAGCGTGGCGCGTACCGCCGAGCCTTCCGGCCCGAGGGCGATGGTTTTGCCCTTGAGGTCGCGCACGCCGCGCAGCGCGGCATCGTCGCGCACCACGATGTGGACCAGTTCCGGATACAGGCTGCCCAGCGCGCGCAGGCCGGTGAACGGGCCTTGTGCGGCGAACGGCCCCTTGCCGTCGTAAGCCAGCCGCGCCGTGTCGGCCTGGGCCAGCCCGACCACCGCGTCGCCGCTGCGCAGCAGCGCGATGTTCTCGGCGCCGCCGCCCGTGATCAGCGGCGAGACCCGGATCTGCTGCTTGCGCGCCACGTCGCTCAGGGCGCGCGCGAACGCCACGTATTCGCCGCGGTCCGGGCCGCCGGCCAGCGGGTAGCCCTGTTGCATGCGGGCCAGCCGGCCGTTGATGCGCGCCACCGAGCGCTCCAGTTCCTGCTGCACCACGTGCTGCGCGGTGCTGGAGGCACTGTAGGAAACCGAATGGGTGATCTGGTCCAGCGTGTCCAGCAGTTGGCGCGTGACAGGCGGCGGCGCGCCGGTGTCCAGGTTGGGCGCCTCTGCCGCTTTGAAACCGGCAGGCGTGACGAGCTTCCAGCCGTCGCCCTCCTGGCGGTAGATGGCGCTGGCATGCGCGACGATGCGGTCGCCGGCCTGGTTGCCGCCGGATTTCACGCCGCTGATGCTGCGCGGGCCTGCGCCCAGCAGCGTGACCAGAGCGGCGGCGCCAGGCTGGTCCCAGGCGCCCAGCGTGATGTTGCGCGCCAGATCCAGTTCGACGTCGTAATAGACCACGCGGCGGGTTTCGCCCGGCGGGGCGCTGCTATCCGAGGCCGAGCCCATGCGCTTGAGCTCGGCGATGCGGAACAGGTCCGCGCCATAGGCGGTCGCCAGGCTGCGTTCGACGTCGACGCGCAGCACGTCGGTGTCCGGCGCGCGGCCGCAGGCCGCCAGCACCAGGCAGAGGCTCAGAATGATGAGGCGTTTGAACATGGTCACATCCCTCCCACGAACGGCAAGGAGATCAGCGAGGTCAGCACGATCACGTTGAGGATGTCGACCAGGAAGGCGCCGGTGACCGGCACGACGATGAACGCTTCCGGCGCCGGGCCGTGGCGCCGCGTCAGCGCCTGCATGTTGGCGATGGCGGTGGCGGTGGCGCCCAGCGCGAAGCCGCAGAACGCGGCCGACATGATGGCCGCCTCGTAGTCGCGCTTGAGCATGCGGAACACCACCCAGGCGGCGTACAGGGCGCACACCAGGGTCTGCACCGCCAGCATCAGCGCCAGCGGGCCCGCCAGGCGCGCCACGCTGGACAGGTCCAGCGTCATCATGGTCATGCCCAGGAACAGCGACAGGGAGATGGTGCCGATGATCTCGGTGGCGCGGTCATCCAGCTTCAGGCCCAGCTTTTCGCCGCCGTTGCGGATCAGCACGCCCGTGGCCAGGCACCACAGGAAATTGGGCAGGCTGACGGGCGCGTCCTCGACCAGCGCGGCCAGGTAGCCGCCCACCACCAGGCAGACCAGCGCGGCGGCCAGGGACACGATGTAGGAGCCGGCGGTGGACGCCGGCGCGTTTTCCATGAGGTCCGCAGGCTCATGGCCGTCGCCGGGCACGTGGTCCAGGCTGCCGGCCAGCTTGTGGCGCCGCATGAGCCATTCGGCCACCGGCCCGCCCACCACGCCGCCCAGCACCAGCCCCAGGGTGGCGGCGGTCATTGCCAGCGCCATCACGTCCTGGATGTTGTTGAAGTCGGCGAAGCGCGTGGCATAGGCCGCGCCCGTGCCATGCCCGCCCACCAGCGTGATGGTGCCGCCCAAGAGGCCCATCAGCGGATGCATGTCCAGCAGCCAGGCCATGCCCAGTCCCACGGCGTTCTGCAGGATCAGGAAGGGGATCAGGGCCAGCAGGAAAGCAATCAATCGAGGGCCGCCCTTGGCCAGCAGCTTGAGGTTGGCGGTCAGGCCGATGCTGCCGAAGAACAGCAGCAGCAAGGTTGGCTTGATGCTGGTTTCCAGCGAGACGGACACGCCGCCCCAGGTGGACAGCAGATAGGCGAGCACGGCGAACAGCAGGCCGCCCACGATGGGGTCGGGAATGCTGTAGCGGGCGAGGACCCCGATCCGGGTGGTGAGCACGCGTCCGATGACCAGGACGAGGCAGCATGCCAGCAGTGATTGAACGGGCGTAAGCGAGATCATAGGTACCTTTGCGCCCTGTCAAGGCACGGTGAACTTTCTGGCTGTTTGAACCCTGCCGCCTCACACGGACTGAGGCTTATGTTACGTCCGCCGCGACAGCGGTGTACATGGGGCAGGGGGAGGC